>Ga0209208_10005226_pt1 | contig 18150 bp, 6 predicted proteins | sample S1TSphfallax_3_FD_187694 | JGI IMG/M metagenome (GOLD analysis project Ga0209208, IMG submission 187694) | Host-associated microbial communities from peat moss isolated from Minnesota, USA - S1T2_Fd - Sphagnum fallax MG (SPAdes) (version 2) | ecosystem: Host-associated > Plants > Peat moss >... | reverse complement strand
GCACTGTGTGGTTCTGCACAGTAATCCTTGAGTCTTAGCGAGTCAGGGAGATAGCAGACAGACTGTGCCCCTGAAAGGACATAACTGGGTCCTAAGGGAGGGTCAGACAGGGCGCCTGGAAGCATTCTGGGTGTTCCTTCTTTTTTGGTTACAGGTGGTCACCACTTTTCAAACTTATCACTATTACAAAAACAAGGTTTTTTTATTGGAATCTTTCATCAAAAAATATTCAAAATGACGAGCATAAAAAGACTGCCTTGTTAATTTTGAGAAGTTGGTTTGGACCCACCATGGTGATTGGGTGGTCTTTTTTATTGACTTAAATTTAAATCATTTCTTTTCTATGGTATTATTTTGAAATATTTTCTAAGTAGGTAGATAATAATAGATTTAAATAGGTTCTAAAAAGGCAAGGAGGTAAGAAGTTAATAATCCTAGTCTAACTTAACCTACCCAACCTACCTACCCTAGTGTTTTAGGCATGCACATATGTTACAAGTAGAAGGAATTGAACTTTTCACTTGTACAATGATAAACAAAACTTCTTTACCAATGGACCACACCTCCAAAAGGTGACAATTTTTGTCAAAATTTTTAATTCACATGTTTCCTTCACATCACCATTTATGTCAATACATAAGCCTAAAATATAAGTAAATAGGCCTAGGCTATCTACTTAGCCAAAGTATTAACTAGGTAGATAGATAGGTACACATATGTTATTTACTTGGCCTATGTAATAACTAAGTAAATAGGTACGTAGGTAGGTCTACGTAGGTAGAAAGGCCTTGCCTACTTACTTACTTAAGTTTACCTACCAAGCCTAGGTAGGTAGGTAGGTAGGTACATAGACCTAGGCTATTTACTTAGCTTGGGTAGTAACTAAGTTTGGCATATCAACTAGCATAATACATCCAATTTAACTTAGAAATTATTGGTTATTTTGACCAATCATGTCACTTTGCTTTGCCCAACTTGATTAGATGCCCCATTTAACTAGAACCCATTGACCATTTTAACCAAGGTGGTCAGTTTTTGTTCAACTTGATTGAATACTCAATTTGATAAATAGTTATTCTAGCGAATCTAATCAAATTCACTAGTAAAAAATAAACAATTCACATTCAAGCCACAAGCCTTTAGTCAAAATGGGCATGTTCATTAGTCAAAATGGACAAGGTAGTCAACATGAACAACTTAAAAAACCATGAATTGTAATAGTAGCCTAACATTGAATCACACAAAACCATGAAGGTGATTATTGCTCTTGATGACCACCATTTTTCAAACTAGCAAAATCTCACCATGGAGTTTGATTTTCCATTGCCTTCAAAGTGGTTGTCACGCATAGTTCAAACATCCATCAAGGAATCGTTATAGCAAGCTTGGACAACTTCATGCCACCTTCAATGGACCACAAACATCTTTTAAAAGTCCATGTCATGAGGATGTTCTTATGTTGGGTTGTTATTGCGACCTTAGCCTTGGATTTACAACTAAGGTTAAGGCATGAATAAAAACAAAAATCAAAAAGTTTTCCTAGTGTTATTGCACACTTCCACAAATGGGCAAGAAAGCAAGGAAGTGAGTTTTAAACTTTTCAAAGGATTCCCATTTTAGGAGTTGGAGTTTAACATGCGTCCCAAATCTTTGGGATAAGGTTGTAAATAAAAAAAACTATCCAAATTGAACTTTTTGCAAACCATTAACAAGTTCTCAATGATTAAATATCCAAAATGGGTTTATAAATTCCATTTGAAGATTTAAAACACATTCTAAATATCCAAAAAAAAAGGTCGAGAATCAATTTGATAATTTGGTGTTCAACCATTAAAGCTTAAGCAATAAAGGCCAAATGATTTATAATTAAAGTGTGCAAATATACTTTTAAAATCTATAATTTATTTTTGATCTTTTCAATTAAAACTTTTATGTGCAAGTGATGAACCCACAAAATAACAAAATTCATAATTTGATAGTTTCAAATTAAAAAAAAAAAAAAACCATTTAGATGTAGTCTTCATTTTTAATCACAAAATATACTATAAGGAGAAGAGCAGTGCAACCTTCCAAAGGTTTGGGTTATATGAATTAAGTGAATTTGGGTTGCCCATGATTGAAGTCGAACATCATGTGAGTTCAATTTGTGTTAACCAATGTATTATTTAAACAATTTAACTTAATTTGACTATGACCTTCATCTTAATCCCATCCCAAAGTTCTCACATGCCCTTTTAACCTCAAAGTGCATGGAATTATTACAAATAATGAATTTTTATATTGGAAATTTTGACCAAAAAATCCATATTGGACATGAGTAAAAACAATCACTTAGTCATTTTGGTCAAGTTGTTTTGACATGATTGATTTGATTGGTGATCTTTTTGATTAATCGAGTGGTGGGCTATTTGATTGGTTAATTCAAACAACAACAAAAATTGGCAACAATCTTTTTGGGCAAATTTTTTAATTAAAAAATGCACACCTGAATTTTTTAACTAAATGTAGGTAGGTGGGTCATAAAACAAGTTCATAAGTAGATGCTAGCTACCCACCTAGGTTGTGGTGGGTAAATCGCACATTCCATAACCTATGGTTGTACACCATTTTCACATATTCCTTTAAGCATGTAAGGAATGGGAGTTGAATTCTTGACATTTTCAACCACATGCACTTACCAACTCTTTAACTAACTCACCACACCTTTATGTTTTGATAAAAATTGTGAAACCTTGTTATTAACATGTTCCATTTCATATCTTTCCAACATTCAAACTTTGAAATGAATTTTCTTCTCCATGTATATCTCAAATTAAAAAAATTATTATTATTTTTTCAAGATCTTTCAAACATTTATTCAATGATGTGCACAATAATGTATAAAATTTTAAATGATTTGTGAAAAAAGAAAATTTGAAATTGAATTGTGTTCACAAATTTAACTTATATTTTTTCCTTCAAGATTTATAGTTGTGTGTACATGTAATTTGCTTAATAAGTACCATTGAGCATGAATTAATAATTATTAAGTAGTATAATTAGTATGTAGTAGCTAAGAACTAAATAGTAGTTAGGGAATACATGTTATCTAATTAATAGACCTACCTAGTTACCTATGTAATAACTAATGGCTAGTTAATAAACCTAAATATAATTCTAATTGCTTAGTAAATTAGTAGGTAGTTAGGGAAGTATGTATAGGTAGGTAGGTATGTAATAGGTTGTTAGGGTATGTGGGGAGGTAGGGAGATTATTAAGGTGATTAAGTAGGTAGGTAGGAAGGTAGGTAAGTTGGTTTGGCACAATTTTTCATTTCACTTGTTTGGAGGGTAAAATGGGTATGTAGGAATTCCAAAATGGGACTAGGGATGATTTGACAATCATGGGCACCTCATGAACAAATGATTTGCACAATCCATATAATGTTGGTGGTTAATAGAAATGGAATTAATTTTGGGTCATGGACTTATTTTGGGTTTTACATCCACAAAACCTAAACTTGGAAAGAGACTAGCCACCACTCTCCTCCCTATATTATGCATTGAACCTTTCCATGGGAACTGCATTGAAATTCCAAGTTATGAATCTTGCAATTTTGTCGATTCATAACTTTTTCATATGAACTTTAATAAAAAAACTTCCAATTATAGAGTTGTATCCCATGATAAGGTCTTTCTAACACGATTTTACACACTTGATTAAAGGTTATTTGACCCCTATTTTTTAGGTTTTACTAGTCAAAAGTCAAATTGATAGTTTAACTCATGACCATTTTTTTAACCATAATTCTTAATTCATAATTTCAAATGGAGAATGTGAGCTCACTTTCAATATTTATGTTTTGAGATTTTTTTAATGATGTAAAGAATTCTTGATTTGAACAAACATTTCCCCTTTAGATTTTCTTTCCCAAAAATTATAATCAATTTAAAACTCCCACCTCCCAAATTGTGAGTTCATCTTGGGGGTCTTAAAAATGTTCCTTTTTAATCCACCAATGTGTTTAGGCATTTTTTGGCCTTCGTTTGTTCTTGACATGTTTTTTTTTCTACGTTGTTTTAACTTTGGTTAGAAGCTCAAAGTTAAGGGGCTACAATAATTTTTTTGGGTGGTGTGGTCCAACAATGTCATTGTTATGAAGGATTTTCATAGTTATTATTATTATTATTATTATAGTCCATTATATTAAAATCATATATATATATATGATTTCATTTATGTGTTATTAAAAGGTTTTTTTTCAAAATAATATTTATAAAATTATACCGAAAAACACAAATATATTTTGAAAATAATTGAAATGATTAAAACCTTTATGAAAGTTGAAAATTTATTGAATTATGAAAATCATTTGACAAATTTCATATTCAAATTCTTTTTCAAGGAGAAACATAGTAAATTTGTGGTACATTGAGATTTTGGAAAACTATCACATTCACATGGAAGGTGACAAACATAGTTAGTGTGGATTTGTTTTAAAATTCATTAATTTAATGATTATTTGAATGATTAATGAAATCAAATGTTGATGCAATTTGAAATGAAAACTTAACTAGATTGTTAAAATTGTGTATATTAAATACACCCATAGATCCTTTAATTTAAATTAATATTAATATTTCAAATGACATTAAATAACACTAGTTTTGTAAAAATCAAAATTATAAGGTCCAAACACCAAAATTAAAACCCAAAATTAAATGCATTGCATTTGTGGAAAAAATTGATAGTACATATTGTAATAATAGACCCAAAAATGCTCAAAATAGGTCCCACATTGTCGCAACCCTACTTTGAAAGAGTGTGAGATGAGATTCACACTCCCGAAATGGGGACTTGGGTGTCCTTTAGGACTCCCAAAATTTCAGAGTTCGATTGCAGGGGTCAAAACACCTTACATTGGGGCGTTATTTATATCATTGGAAAGTTATCGAAGTTTAGATGTCGAAAATGGGCTCGCATGAGCCATTTAGATATCTACAGCACAAGTTATGGCAAAAAGAAAGGCTGGGAGTCAAATTACCAATTTAACTCCCGACCACTAAAAGTCAAGAATCGACTCGACCTCAATGTGTGTAGGAGAAGTGTGACACACCGTTGGAAAGCTCTGGACAAGAGGTACAACTTTGCTTTAGACGTTGTCCCAATCAGAGGTTTGAGCAAAAAATTATAGTCCTGCAAAGTTGCGGGAGTCCAAACTGTGGTAGTTTCGGGACTCCTCCTTGGGAGTCTCGGGACAAAAAGCCATTCGGATATGGGTGTTGCAAGGAGGCACAAATAATACTATATGGGAGAAGGTGGTGGCTTCCCCCGAGTCCAGGCCGTGGTGAGTCTTGTGAGTGCATAGTTGCCCGTAGCTTGCCTTAACATTAAAGGTGCTCCAGAAATTAGACTAACCAACTTGTTGGTTGGTTTGATGCAGGTTCGAGTAAGTAACTAAAGCTTGTCATTCTTCCTAGTCCCATCCCAGAACTTTAGCACACCCCTCTACCCCTTTTAGTGTTGAAAACTGGGAGCATGCCCCAAGTCTTCACATTTTCGCTGTTTGAGTAACTCAGACCCATCTTGGGTCTAACTAGGAACTTGAGAGTGCATCACACATAATGTATTTTCATCTAAATTATGACATGGCTAAAAATTTAATGAAAAAATTAAAAGAATGGATGAAAACATGTAGTGATGTAGGCATTTGCCCACAAAAATTAAACACCCCAATGAAAATAAGATAATATTCTCAACCATTGTCAAATTTACTTTTGTTTATCATCCTTTTAACACTTTTTAAATAATGTTATTCTAATTTTCTATATATATACATTTTTCAATGGCCATGATACCACCCCTTACACATGGCACATTTTTTAGATTATTGTAAACTATTTGACTCATGTTGTCACTACTCATGCATATTGAACTAGTCACATGGTCATTAATTCTTGAATGATGTTCTACATGCAGTCATAATGATGAGTTTAAAATTGAAAATTGAAGGAAAAAGTTAATAGTCCTTGCTTGTTTTAAATATCTTTACAAAAGATGAGTTAGGTTTTGATTTGGAGTCGGGATTTGGGTATGAACATCAAGAAGGGCTTATGTGAGGTCATTGATTTTATTTATTTTTTTCTTTTGAAAAATATGATTAGAGAAAGGCTCATAATATGTTATCCTTGATCTTGGATAGTAAACACAAGCTTGTGATTAGTCTTTTCTTTTATTTGTAATGAACAAGGTGAAGAATATGATAAATTAAAAATAAAGATATTGTGGGTCTAAATTATTTTCTTTGGAAAGAATGTAGATATGGTTGATGTTTATAAAAAAAAAATAGTGATGTTGTTCAAGTGGTGATCGTCCCTAAATACATTTAGCCAAATCTGGTGATATTCAAAACATAAAAATAGAAAATCTTAAATGCTTTTTTACATATTGTAAGCAATTGTGGCAAAAATTGCCGATATACACAAATATATACACAAATTCTGGCAAGTTTTTCCTTAAAAACAGGGAATTTAAGACAGAATTATCATTATTATTATTTTCATACAATAGAAAAGAATCGCTAGGAAAAAGAAAAAGAAAAAAGTCTAGCCCCCAACATTGGAATTCATTTGCACACAATTTGGATGTCCAAGACATTGAGAGAGGCCCCACATATGAGCTATGGGTGTCCCTAAGTTTGCTTTGAGTTTTGCTTCCCTTGTATAAATTACATGTGATACGTGTAGCTGCATTGAAGTTCGTACTCTTTGGCAATGTCAAAGTGATCTCAGTAATCTTGACTTAGTCTTGAACTACTTGAAGCTAAAAACACCTCCACCCCATAGCAATAAAATACACCTTTATATTAAAATAAGTTGGTATTTAATGCTCAATGTCCCCCACCCACAAATATATGAAAAATTCAAGCAATGAAAGACCATTTACACCTTTGCATTTGGACCAATGATTGTCTCTGACCAAATTCATAGGAAAAAATCTGATTAAAGACGTTAAAATGACCATTACATTTTAGGCCAGTTTGACTGGAGAGCAATAGGATTTGGATTTGCATTGCCTGATTTGCAAGATTTAATAAAATAAGGGTTTTTGCTGCTTTGGGGTGGAGATGCTCTAAGCTTTTAGTAGAACTTGAAAATGAATGAATTTGGTTAGCAAGGCACACTAAAGGCCTCCCCCAGCTGATGGACAACTCGGCAACTTAGCTAATTTAATAGCTTCACATATAGTTTCTTGGGAAAAAAAGAAAAAAGAAATAGGTTTGTGATTCAATTGTAAATTTTTGATCTTCTATGTACCATACTCCATGATTGGATTTGGCATCAAACTGTGGAATAATTAATAGGAAAGTTATAAGCTTTGAAAGTAAGAGGGGTACAAAGAGAAGAAAAAAGAAAAAAAAATCACATTTTATGAGTTGGAGAGCTTATTTTTCTTCTTGCTATTTTTTCGTTACTCCTTTTCCTTTGCATTTCAAAGACGATTTCTAGAGCTTAAGGCAGTGCTCCCATAACATTTTAAATCACTCAAAATGCAACACATATGATGAAGATCTAAGTAAATGTTCGATGATAGGGTAATGATTGGTGATGGGCAGTTCTACACTACAGTATTAAGTGGCTGTTTTAGTACGGGGAAGGTATGTCCCTGAGGGCATGCCACAGGGTGAGGCCTAAGCCTTGAGGATGGTAACCCCCAAGTGTTGAGGCCTAACACACAGGGCATGCCATCCCTCAAGGAAGCCATGTGGTATTCCTCAATAGGCCACAAATTGGATTACACAAGATCGATCCCATAACGGGGATGACAAGTGAATCTTTCTATTCACACCGACTTTTCTCAACTTCACGAATCATATGCGATGGCGCAGTTGCACCAGCACGTGTGAAATCAGATGTACTCTGCAAGAGGCAATGCTTCACATAACTTGCAATTGCACATGACGAAGAGAAACAGCGGCCGGTTTATATCTTCCTTACACATCAGTGTCAAGCTATCTGGCATAATAGTCTCACGTTTTTTTTTGTTTTTCCCAGTAGCCAAACCAAACCGGTGATAATCCACAAGAAGATTTAGCCAAATTTGGCTATATATATTAGATATGAAAGTAATTTAAAAAAAGAATCTGTCACATCTTGGCTACATTCTGCAACCCAATAGAGAAATCTGGCAATTTGTCAAAAAGAATGGTAGAAATCTTTTGGTGACTAGGAAACCAGAAAACACATAGTTTTAGCCACTTTGGGAAAAAAAAAAGAAAAAGCCAACTAGCGAGATTTAGCCATAAAAAAGAATCGCTTCCATGATACAACCAACAAAGCAAATCTGTGACTGGAAAAAGTTGATGTCGACTTATGTATCATTTACAAGAGAGCTGCTAATGCTCCCCTCAAGAGTGAAGACACTATTGATGCTGAGCTAGTCTAAGCCCTGCTCAATCTTTATGGAATGTATATTCCTTTTCTCGTTGGTGGAAATGAAAACTTTTCAAAGCTTGAGAACTAGCTTATGGACATTTCTTGAGTACATTAGTGGGTAATGCCCAAGGCTAGGGTTTAGTGTCCTTTAGGGAATAAGGACCTGCCCAAGGCAGAGCTGAGGCAGGCCTGATTCCAGTAATGCGACAGCTAAGGGCATTTACATGGCATAAAAATCAATAATTTTTTTCATTTTTCACTTTTTTCCGTATGATACCCACTGGGTATCATGGAGAAAACCAACACAGGCATTTACACTCTGTAAGAGCAACTCTGAATACACTATGAAATTCATTGGAGGCTTTTACCATTATGTAAGGCTACACTCATTGAGAGGCACATCACCTGCAATCGCACGATCATGCAATACTCCTTGCAAAGTATCTCCTGGCATCTGTTATGAATTAGCAAATGGCATTACTTAGGAAGGATCAATTACTTATCAACACTGTGTAGAAGTGTTTGAGATTGGTTTCCTACAAATTCTTCAAGAATGAATTTGGAGAGCATGGGATATACATCAGCAAGATAGGTGATCACATACCTCAAGAAATCACAAACCAACTTCCCAATCCTCTTAATGCTACAAAATTATGTGTAACCATGGATTTGCTTATGCAAGTTTGGCACATGTTTGCCTTCTGACTCTACTCTAAACCCTAAATTTGGACTGCAGAGGACCATTGATCCTCAAGATAATGGAGTACCACAGCTTCTTCATCGAGCTGGTGATGTGTGCAAACTTGAGCTGCCTAATGTGAGCTCTAACTCATCAGGGACCTTTCTTTTGCCCAATGCCTCAGGTGTCATCTCCCATGAAGCCTGTACATCTGTGCTCTCCAAGTTGATAGCAAGCTTTTCTGCTCTACAGGGATTCAACAGCCTTGGTGCAGTTCGAGGGCTGGGCATGCTTGCTGCAGGTTGCATGGAGCCGCCATGCCAAGGATTGCAGTAAGCTGGTGTCTCTGGAGGTGTTTCAGACTGGGCCATGGTTGGGAAGGGACCCAAGCCCATGCCTCCAACAATGCAGCCTGATGCTCCTGATGATATCCCTTGAGGAGCTGAACCAGCTGGGCCTACATGCACTCGGATCCCATCTGCCCATTTGCTGGAAGTCGAGACACCCATACTTGTAAACTCAAGAGCTGTGGCTGGAGAGAAATCTGATTCCACTTCATCTGCGGGAGTGCGGCAACCATCTGGGGTGTCACAATAGCCCGGGCGCAGGTGTGATTGATTCAATGCAGCAGTTGCTGCGGCTGCTGCAGCAGCAAGCAAGCTTGAATGATGTGACCATGCATTGACAGCAGCTTGTGAGAATGCATGTGTGGGACACTCAGAGAAACCATCTCTTGCAATTGCTGCATCCCACTCAGTTTTAATAGGAATACCTCTCGCAGTCGGGGAGCTCAGAGGAGGGGTGACTGGTGCACTGGCTGACTTCCCATGCATGACATGCAAGGGTGGCAGGCCTGCACTGCTACTTGTGCTAGCAGTCCCACTGCTGCCACCGCCTCCACCGTGGCAAGAAGACAAACCCTTGAGCCATGGGATGAGGGATGTGCCATCACTGGCTCCTGGACATGAGGATGTTGGACTTACTGACGGCGATGGGGAAACCTCCATTTGTTGTTGTTGACCTACAGAAGAAGGTGGCTTGGTTCCCTGTAATAGCAAGAGAGAGAGAGAGAGGCCCGAGCTCTTGTCAACAAAAGACAGAAAGAAAAAGACTGGGGTTAGAAAAAGGCGCAAAAAACTAAGGAGAAGAAGAGGACGGGAGCAGCTGGCATGCATGCCTTGCGGTAGGTGGTGCCGTCCTCGTCCACGATCCAACCAGCTTCCGCACACAGTGCCTTGAGCACTTCGTTGTTGTCGCAATGCTTGGGCAGCTTGTAGTTCCCGTACGAACGCAAGCCTGCGAAGATCTTGGCGGCTATGGCTCGTCGACGCCGCTCCCTTCTTTTGTTGTTCTCCCTCTCCTTCCAAGTCGGCAGTCGCGTTCCTGACGTCATTGTTGCAGAATCTCCCACTTCTAAATTCCTGCCTCAGGTCTCCACTACTTCTTCTCCGCCACTTCTATTGCTTTCTCTTTCTCCGCTTGTCTATCTATCTTTCCGGCACCTTCGACGGCAACCGTGCTTGCTATCGATCGGGAGCGGGAGCTTCTTCAAGGGAGACAATGCGGGTGGTGGAGATGAAGAAGAAACAGCAGCTAGAGGTGAAGGAAGGAGAAGCGACACAAGAGGAAGGAAGCTGAGGGAGATTAGACTTGAAGCTGAAGACCAATCCCAACCAGCTTGCTTACAAACACAACAACAAGAGACGCAGACACACACAACAACAACAATAAAAGGCAGCCAACTGTATCAACCAACCTGTAGCAAGAGGTTCAAAGTTCAACCATATTTACTTAGAGCATCTCTATGAAGTTCATCTCCAGTGCTTCAAAGTTCAACCACATCTACTTAGAGCATCTCTGGCCAGCTGTGCTCAGTATGTGACTCTGCAAAAATATTTCTCGCATCCAAGTTTTAGTTACATACTTTTTTCCCAACCCCACCCATAAAACTAAAACGAGGCGAGATTTCATCTCCAGTTGATAAAGCCGTAAAGGACGAGAAAAGATCAAAGAAGATAATATGGGCAGAGAGAGAGAGTGGGGGGGGAGGGGGAGGGAGCGAGCGAGCGAGCGTGCGAGAACTTTCTGCAAGCTCGTCGAAGAAGGGGAGCACTGCGTTTCTCCGTTGCTCCATGGGGCGTAACGGGGAACGGGATCCGCAGGGGACGGCGCGCGCGTGCGGGGCAGCAGCCAAACACTCGGGCTGTCCCCGTGGGGAACATTAAATGTACTAATCGAGGAAGGGTCCGGGTAGATGGCGGTCTGCCCGGAGAGATGCACCGTGAGGATATTTGGGGAGGCCCCTCCTTCAAGGGGAAGCGAGAGTTTTTTTTTCCACAAAAAAAAAGGGAAATTAACAGGGTAGAATGTCATCTGCCCGGGCACGTTCCATTAGTGTAGCCTGTGCCTTTGGCCCAAGTGTGAACTGCCCCATTAATTTTTCCTTCTAAAATCATTATTTTTTAGTAATTTAATCGAATTTTCGATGACAAAAACATTACGTGAATTCAATATCTCTCACATCTCAGGTCTAGAAAATTTCAAATCACCTTCATTAAATCCTACTAATTGAGAACTTTCCAACAATACCAAGAGCCCTTCCAAATTCCTTTATAATTATTTTTTATTGATATAAATCAATTTTAGTTGAAGAAGTGTTCAATATTCAATAACTCCTCCACCTGAGGTTGAAACATTATGAAACCAGCTTGGTGCACCTCTATTCATCGAGGGCTTTCCAATGGTACCAAGAGTACCAAGGTTTGGGAGAGCTCAACACAAAAAACAAAATAAACAAACTACCTTCCTTTGTAGATAGATTAGTGTAGCTTTTATTGTTGGCCCAAGTTTGAACTGGTTACCCAACCAATTCTTTTGACCAAAACCATTTTCCAATCATTTTGGTTAAATCTTACTCACAAAGGGCTTTCCAACAATATCAATAGTGTGCTCAAATTCTCTTATAATGTTAAGGTTTGATTCAAATGAGTTTTTAACAAGGGAAAAAAACTGTTCAATATTCAATAACTTCTCCACTCTAGGTCAAAACATTATGTAACCAACTCAGTGCACCTGGACTCATCAAGGGCTTTCCAATATACCAAGAGCACAGCAAAAGCCATTGTGGTTTGGGAGATCTCAACATGACAAACACAACAAACATATAAACTACCTTCATTCATAAGTAAATTATTTAATTAGTCAAAAGGTTTTCAAATTGGGCAGTTGATGTTCTGTAAAATAAAATTGCAGGGTAATGCTTGAGGATGAGTGCATTAAGGAGAATAAGCACTCATGTGAGGCCATAGTTAAGTGGGCACCTGTTTTTGGTAATGCCCTCATTTGTGGCCGTTGGATTCCATCATAAAGACCATAATAAAGACTATGAAGAATTTTTTTAATAATTATTTAAATAAAAATTGCAAGGAAAGAAAGAGCATTAGGAAATTAGAAAATCTAAGAACCCACTTAGAAGCAAAAACAATGCCTTCACAACACTAAGGACTATGTTTTAGAAGGTAGCCTCTGCTAACACTAAATGATTTCTTTGCACTCTTTGCAAGTTGGAAAGTAAGAGGCACCTTACAAAGGATAGGATCCTGAATATGCAAATTCTAATATGTAGTAAAGGTCTGTATGGGCTCTCTTCTCTTGATTGAGGTACCATCTCAGCAACAGAGAAATTTTAGTGAATTTTTGGTGATTAATGTGGAGTATATATGAAGACAACAAGTGGACCATGGAGTAATGGCTCTGCCCCTTATGGCAATTTCAAACTTCAAACCAGCAACCCTTATTCTTTTATCCTTTTTTTGTATTTTGATGTTGCCAATGTGTTGGCACCAAGTTCCCATCAAGTTCCCAATTTGTTGTCATCATGCTCCTTATGTGTTCTCAATGTGTTCCCCAAGATGTTCCCAATAGCACTAGACTTTATACCATAACTTCGCCCAACGTTGAATCCTCATTAACCTACATTGGTGGGCCAAACGTATGTGCTTCTACAATTCTATTTTGGGAATGCAAAATTCTATTTGGGTGAGTGTCCACAGACTTAGAAATATATTTTTTGAGCGGTCCTATCAATGTGGCTCATTGCGCAATAAAAAAAATAAAAAATAAAAAGCAAACTTTGGAATACACCTCCACAACTAATAATTAGTAGAACCAAATGAAAGCTCCATCATTCTATAGTCTCTACTCTCTCCCCTTGTAGGCAGATCCAACAAAGTTGCTCTCTTACTTTGGAACCTGGAGAAAGTAACTTATTGTGTCTTTTTGCATTATGACAACATCAAACAGATGAGGCACCAACAAATGTGTAAGCAAGACAAATGAAAAGATCATAGCATGTTGTGCCATATCTCATCCTCAGTTGACTCCTCCTTTATGCTCTTATGTTTTCTTGTTTCTTAAATCCTGTGATCATGTTGTGAGTAGGGGATGTCAGTTTGGGGCCAATGTCAACACAATTATTGTATCTGTCAACACTTCTAGCTTTTCAAGTGTGTGGTGGTTTCTATACATTTTTTGCAAACTCATTCACAATTTGTAAAGCCCTCCTAGAAAACAAGGGGGTTTTTCGTCCTGATACCCGCCAGGTATTACAAGAAAAAAATTCAATCTAGTTCCTCCATTTATGGTATTTAGTGTAATGAATATAGATTAAATACCAAAAGAAAGTGTATGTATAATAGTTACTCACCATACTTCAAACAAATCCCCCATAACCACATGCATTGGAAAATACAGAAATGCATATTTGCTAGCTATATGATGAGTTTGGCATATACCCTCAATTTTTACCCACTTCAAAGCAACTACCTTGCCATGGGTAATGGTAATTTCCAACCATATACTAGCAATTAAAGACAAGGTAAGTATGACATATTTCTTAGCTGGGGAGGGTAATTAAAAGGGTAACCAATTTTTTTCACCAATCAGGTAGGATATTTATTTACTTGGTTATATACCCATTGGTTCTTCAGGGTATAATATTTACTCACCCAATACTGGAACTAATGTTCAACCCCCTTTGTATGGGGTCCAATAAAAACCAAGCCCATTTAGAACTAATGAAATTGACTACACATATACAAGACAAATAAAAAGATGAAAAATGTGCAATAGTGTTCACACACAAGGTACACTTCACAAATTTCCTTGTCAACTAGGTTGTTTGTGTAGGGTAAGGCCTTCTGTTAGACCCATGGGTGGGAGCATTTTGAAGATAATGGGCCTAGGACAAGTCTAACAAGTCTAACCCCGCGTTGAGTAATGCCCCCACCCTGGTTACCCATCATAAGCATGAGGTGAATGTTATCATAATCCTAAACATATGGAGATAATAAGTCATAGGACAAAGCCACTTGTAGGTGTAAGGTATCACTTATTTTTTAAGAGACATCATTAACGGGTATAAGTTGCCCTCCAAATACACTAGAAAACTTCTCCAAACACTTCATGTGTCTACAATATTTACCACTAAGAAATCAAAACAAACTGAGCAATTACTACTTACTACCTTGAAATCCAATCTCTAGTATTCAACTTTTATAATTAAAGTGAAAACTTGGATATATATTTTTCCAGTTTTTGAAATTTGTAATTTTCCAAAATAATCCATTTTCAACTTGAAAACAGGGGGAAAAAAACAAACCCAAACTGAGGTAGCACTTGGTGCCTGTGCGTCAACGTATTCCCTCATTTGATTCATGAAAGTCAGAACACTTAGTGTAAAACTTGAATGCCCCCCAAAACCGAGCACTTTTGCGTTATACATGTAAAATATTTATGATTTGGTACAACATAAATGGAGGAACTAGATAGTTTTTTTTAGTTTATCAAAAAAATAAATAAATAATGTTCCATAATAATATGAATCAAATCTTATTTGTGTGATACAATATCTCCATCTTGATTTTTTTTTCATTTTTGTGAAATAATCGATTCCCAGATAAATTAGTATATGGTAGGCACCACATGGATAGTTGGCAAACAAAAAAGGAATTTTTTTTTGAAAAATTTAAAATTTAAAATAAAAAATGCCAAGCAGCCAAGCAGCTAGATTGAGTGCTGATTTCATGGTTGGAAAAAAATGCTTGGAGGCGCATACATTACGGGACTGGAGCAGGTGGCGTTGCGCGTGGGACGGAGTTCAAGTGAGGTTTCGCTTTTGGCGTGAAAAAGGCGCGGCAGTTAGTTTGGGGGACTAGGGGGGGTCAAGTTAGTTGGGGAGGGTGGCGCTAGATTTGGGGGATGGGGGGACAAAGACCCCGCCGTCACAATAATACGCCACGGCCGTAATTCTTCCTTCTGCATGGCCGCCCCCACTGGGCCCGCTGACGAGAGAAACAACTAACTCTATTGGAATGGATAGATAAGTTAGTTCATCTCATTGTACTAGTCACAAGGGACTTGACAATAAGGTACATTTCAGTGTAGGGCAGTGTATTTTTTTCTGGCGAATTATAGCCAGATTTCTACTTTTTTTTTAAACGCAGCTACAGGTACAAAGGAAAAAAGGGGGGCCAAATGATGAAAGTTCACTGAAAAACATTTGGTGATGGATGGGATGGGCCAAAAGACTCTTGAACAACGGTGTCAATTCATCTGTCCAAACCCTAAACTTTTTAGGGTGTTGCCAAATAGCAATCAGATGAGCTGTTGATCTTGTCAAGAAGCCACATCTCCACCATCCATAATGCTCGTTTGCAAGAACGTTCCTCTTTTGGTTGTCAATTTTTTTGGCACAATTGTTGTAGGAGGTCACTAGCGAGAGCTCTCACTTGTTTTCTCTTCTTACCAAATCATATCCTTCATGATGCCATGTCGCCAAAGAGATGTGGAGCTTTCATTTTTGTTTGATCTTGTGTTAATGTGCATTATGCATCAAGAGTGCATTTAGCAACTTAACAACCAAATCTTAGTGTTGGAGTTTGGAGTGGCAATGTGACATTGAAGTTTCTCTCAAATTCCCGTTGGTGAGGGAAATATTTCTTGTGCCAAACCTGATTTTTTGTGTGTAATTGTTATGGAATTGAAGTCTCAAGGCATTTTTGTGCTTCACTATAAGGTGTAGGACATAGGTTTGTTGTGAGGTTTATTGTATGCCAATGCACATTTTATTGGTTGTCGGTTACAAGTTGATTTGTTGGAATGATGTTGATGTTCCTAGATGGGAATCTTAGAACAGTTCATTGTAATTTGTAGAACAAGGGACCGTTGTGATTCATTGTGTGGTGTTGTGTGTTGTTGACAATAACCATTCAATGGATAGTTGCACATTAACTGTAATACCTAAGAAATAGTTGCACATTAGTTGTATATGAGTTGTTTTTTGAGTTTTAGTTGCAAGGTAGTGTGGTTTCGATGGAAACGATTTTCATAGTGGTGGCACCTTGTGACAAGCACTTGAAACTAATTTGTAACAAATTGAATTGGTTGTGGTGTAGATAGTTAGCAACATGGAAGATGAGAGATGTTTATCTATTTTGACTTTTATGAAATCAAAGCCTCGGAATACTACCCACCTACCATTTATTGTGCACATGTTTGCACAACAATTCTATATTTTGCAAAATTTACCATATGTAAATTGTATTGAGTAATGGTGAAAACCTTGGCATTGATATTATTATGATGGTTAGGCAATATGCCTTTTGCATTTTTTGGGTTAGTTTTCACAAAAGCAAATATGTATTGTTGCAAAATTGAATGATAATTTTATGAGCCATAGAACTTTCTTTCCATGGTGTTGCACTTTCTACCTTTTTTTCATAGCACAATGCCATGGGTTTATATTTATGCTTGTTGTAGTGGGGTATTAACTTGTGAGTTTATAAGTCACTTGTGCTAAAATGGCTAGTTCCATGGGTTCAACTCCCCCACAAGTGCTTGTGTTTGCTAAAATTTAATATGACGTGCTTTGCAAAAACAAAATTTGCATTTTGCAATATGTGTGATGTATACATTTCATAGTGCTTATTCACATGTTTTAAATTTTATTTTGTGGGATAAGTCGTTAAATTTAGACAAAAATGTTTTATTCATCACCCAAAACATTCAAAATATAATATAGTAGAGTAGCCAAAAAACTCTAATTTAATTTGAAACATAGCCAAATGTTTTATCTTTTAAATTTAAAAGAAGGGCCAAATTTTTCATTTTTATAATAAAGAAGCCACTTTGAGATAAATGATTTGGGTGTGGGGCTAGAAAAAACTCCCAAAAAATATAAATGTTAACTAGTTGAACACCACATACTATTTTTCATAAATGAAAATAAAAATACTGGTATTCACCCAAAACATAAAGAATTGCCAAGATATTTTTAGTGTATTTGGAGGTAACATTCAATGTTGTGTAGAATTTTTAAATTTTTTTTTATATCCATTAGTTTTAGTTTTAAAATTAGCTTTTAAGAATCATATTATATCTTTTATTCTTTTTTTAAAAATTACATTTACAATATATGTAAAAGATATCAATTTTTTTTTAATCAAAAACTATCTTTCACACCTCCAAATATCCTAGAAAATCATATATGTTGGATATTAAGGTGATTATCACAACCTTGATAACACAATTCAAGATTTTTATTACAAACCTATATACAAAGAAATGTAATTACAAATTACATGTTCACAAGTTCATCTCACTCAAACTTCTTGTTGTATTATTTTTATTTTTTTAATAAGAAAAACATCATTTTCAATCAATTTAATCAACTTTACACACAAAATGCAACCCACCTTAAGATCATTAGGTTAGTTTTTGGTTATAAATATTAACTTATCAAAATTATATAATTGTAATTTGCATCTTTTCAAATTTATCAATATTTCAACCAAGGAAAAAAAATTCAATTTCAATTTGGGATCTCATAATCCCAAGAGCAAGGAAAACAATAGTTGGAAACAAGGATTCACATTTTTCCATAACACTCCATAGGATAGTTAATGTCCTTTGCATCAACTTGGTACCTTTTACATATTTAAAATTCCCTATTCATCAACTCCTTGGTTGGTTTAGTAGTCATAACAACCATCTTTAAAA
>Ga0209208_10005225_pt1 | contig 18150 bp, 12 predicted proteins | sample S1TSphfallax_3_FD_187694 | JGI IMG/M metagenome (GOLD analysis project Ga0209208, IMG submission 187694) | Host-associated microbial communities from peat moss isolated from Minnesota, USA - S1T2_Fd - Sphagnum fallax MG (SPAdes) (version 2) | ecosystem: Host-associated > Plants > Peat moss >... | reverse complement strand
CTACCTGCAAGGTCTGGTGAAGATCCACAAGAGAAGGCGGTCGCGCTCCCGCGCGATACCCCACCCTGCCGCGCGGTGAAACTGCGCGTCGAGGATGGGCCACCCGGGGCAAAGCGAAGATTTCCCTTCGGCGGACCCGGCCCGGCATGTAGACTGGCTGCGCTTCCCGGCCCAACCTATCTCATTCCCCGTTCTCTCTGGAGGCACCATGCCCACTCTTTCCAAACGCTGCACCGCGGAGTTCTTCGGTACCTTCTGGCTGGTCTTCGGCGGTTGCGGCTCGGCCGTGCTGGCCGCGGCGTTTCCGTCGCTGGGCATCGGCTTCGCCGGCGTCGCGCTGGCCTTCGGCCTCACCGTGCTCACCATGGCCTATGCCATCGGCCACATCTCCGGCTGCCATCTCAACCCCGCGGTCACGCTCGGCCTGGTCACGGGCAAGCGCTTCCCGGCGGCGGAGATCGTGCCCTATTGGCTGGCGCAGCTGCTGGGCGCGGCCGCGGCCGCGTGGCTGCTGTACGGGATCGCCTCGGGCAAGGCCGGCTACGCCCCCGGCGGCTTCGCCTCCAACGGCTTCGGCCCGCACTCGCCCGGCGGGTACAGCCTGGTCGCGTGCCTGCTCGCGGAGGCGTCGCTCACCTTCTTCTTCCTCGTTCTGATCCTCGGCTCGACCGACCAGCGCGCCGCCAAGGGCTTTGCGCCGCTGGCGATCGGTCTCTGCCTCACGCTCATTCACCTGGTCAGCATTCCGGTGACCAACACCTCGGTCAACCCGGCGCGCTCCACCGGCCCGGCGATCGTCGCGGCGGTCTTCGGCGAAGGCTGGGCGCTGCGGCAGCTATGGCTCTTCTGGCTGGCGCCGCTGGTGGGCGCCGCGCTGGCCGGGCTGTTCTACGCTGCTGTTCTGGCCGAGCATGAGACGCCGCCGGTGACCGAAGACCCCGTGACCTACTCCGCAGCGGCGTAGCGGGTTCGGCCGCTGGATAGCCCGGCCTGTCCCAAAGCCGGAAGCCGAGCGTGCGTTGTGCGCGAAGCTTCCGGCTTTGCCGTTCAGTGCGGCGCGCGCGATGTATACACTGTCAACGCGTATGGGCCATGCCGCATGGAGAGTTCCGCTTGCCCTTGATCGAGTTCCCTGAGCTGCACGCGCTCTGCCTGCCCATGCGGGCATGGTCCGCGCGGCAACGCGCGCTGGCCGTGGCGGCCGCAACCGTGGTGGGGACCGCGGTCGCCTGGGCGGTGGCGCTGCACCAGCAGCCGTTCTTCGCAATCGCGGACGCCGACCCCTACCTGCGCATCGCCGCCGGGCGCAACGCGGAGGTGATGCAGCCGTTCCCCTCGCGGCAGCTGGGCGCGCTGCTGGCGGCGGGGCTGGCCAGGCTGGTGCACACCCGTCTCGAGCACGGCTTTCTCGCCGAGGCCGCGCTGGCGCTGCCGCTGCTGCTGGCCACGGTCGGCTGGCTGGCCGCGCGCACCGCCGCGCCGCGCTGGGTGCTGGCGGCGCTGGCGCTGACGCCGTTCTGGATGGACCAGCTGCAGCAGCTCGTCTACCCCGACCTCGTCTACGCGGCGCTGCTGGCCGTGCTGATGCTGCTGATGCAGCGCGGCTGGCTGCTGGCCGCGGCGGCGATGATGTTTCCGCTGATGCTGGCGCGCGAGTCCACCTCGCTGACGCTGCTGTGCTTTCTGGCCGCGACCTGGCGCGCGGGGCGTCGGCGAACGTATGCGGTGCGGGTGGGGGTGGCGTTGGCGGCCTTCGTCGCCGGCGGCCGCGTGGTCGCGCTGCTGGCCGCGCACAGCCTGCCCAACCCCGAGCACCTGCCGCCGACGTTGTACATGCTGGCCAAGCTGCCCTGGAACTTCCTGCGCAACGTGCTCGGCGTGCAGCCCTGGAGCGATGCCAACACCGACCTGTGCCGCGTCCCGGCGTGGAGCCTGCCCGTGCATCTGGACGCCCTGCATATGGGTTCGGTGCACGCGCTGGGCGTCTGCGGCGTCTCCTTCAGCCAGCAGGCGGTGGAGCTGCAGGTGCTGCTGATGCGCTTCGGCCTGCTGCCTCTGCTGGCCGCGGCGCTGCTGTGGCGCGCCAGCCGCGGCTGGGGGGGGAGGGCAGACGCCCAGCAGGTCGCCAGCCGGCAGGGCTACGTCGCGCTGAGCGCCCTCCAGCTCCGCGATCCCCTGCTGCGCTTCGCTGTGCTCTACGGTGGGCTCTCGCTGCTGCTTGCGCCGTTGGTGGGCGCCGGGTTTGTGCATCTGTTCGGCTACGCCTGGCCGCTGTTTCTGGTGGCGGCCCCGAGGCTCATGGTCACAGCCCCGAGGCCGTACCCGGCAGCCGCGCCGCTGGGCCTTGTGAGCGCCGGCCGGAGCCGGCACGCGATAGACGCCGAGCTGGGTCCGGCGATGGGCTTTCTGGGGCTGCATCTGGCGTTGTATCCGCTGGCCTTACAGCCGTATCGGCTGCCGGGGATCGCCGCCGCTCTGGCCATCTGGGCGGCGGGGGCGTGGCTGCTTTGGCGAGGGCTTTTGACCCCCGGCGGGCCGCCCGAGCATCCCCTGGAAATCGCCCTGCGAAAGGCCCCCGGCCGGGTGCCGATGCACAGCTCCAGCGTGGTAAAATCGAGTTAGGGAAATACCCTTTCTAGGCGGCGTTATCCCCTTTGCTTTCGGGCGTGTGGCTCCATTTTGGGGGCCGCGGTACGGCCTGCGGAAAGCGCGTTCCTCCTCGCCGCCAGCCGGAGTTCTTTTTGTCCACTCAGACCCCCCTGCCGGACCCGCAAGAGCCGAGCCAAGTCCTTCCGCCCACCGGCCCCGAGCCGGGCTCGTACACCGGCGAAAACATCACGATCCTGGAGGGCCTGGCGGCCGTCCGCCTGCGCCCCGCCATGTACATCGGCTCGACCGGCGAGCAGGGGTTGCACCACCTGGTCTATGAGGTGGTGGACAACTCGGTGGACGAGGCGCTGGCCGGCCACGCCACCCGCATCGACGTCACCATCCACGTGGACAACTCCATCACCGTGGTCGACGACGGCCGCGGCATCCCGGTGGACAACAAGACGCTGCCCACCGGCGAGACCATGCCCGCGGTGCAGGTGGTGCTGACCATGCTGCACGCCGGCGGCAAGTTCGACGCCAGCAACTACAAGGTCTCGGGTGGGCTGCACGGCGTCGGCGTGAGCTGCGTGAACGCGCTCTCCGAGGAACTCGACGTCGAGATCTGGCGCGACGGCTTTACCTGGGAGATGGACTACGCCAAGGGCGACCCGGTGAGCGAGCTGCGCAAGCTGGGCGCCACCAAGCGGCGCGGCACCAAGATCCACTTCCTGCCCGACAAGAGCATCTTCACCGTCACCGAGTACAACTTCGACACCCTGGCCAACCGCCTGCGCCAGCTCGCCTTCCTCAACAAGGGCATCGAGATCACGCTCACCGATGAGCGCCAGGCCGACGCCAAGGGCGAGCCGAAATCCCAGACGTACAAATACACCGGCGGCATTGCCGAGTTCATCAAGCTGCTCAACAAGGGTAAGCAGGTCCTGCATGAGAAGCCCATCTACATGGAGACCGAAGTCGGCAGCGTCGTCATGGAGATCGCCCTGCAGTACAACGACGCGTACTCCGAGACCGTCTTCAGCTTCGCCAACAACATCAACACCGTCGATGGCGGCACGCATCTCTCTGGCTTCCGCACCGCGCTCACCCGCACCATCAACGTCGCCGGCAAGCAGCTTGGCCTGTTCAAGGACGACAAGGAAGGCCTGACCGGCGACGATGTGCGCGAGGGCCTGGTCGCGGTGGTCAGCGTGAAGCTGCCGCAGCCGCAGTTCGAGGGCCAGACCAAGGGCAAGCTCAACTCCGACATCGCCGGCATCGTGCAGGCGTTCGTGAATGAGCGGCTGGGCGCGTTCCTGGAGCAGAACCCGCCGGTGGCCAAGCGCATCATCAACAAGGCCATCGAGGCCGCGCGTGCGCGCGAGGCCGCGCGCAAGGCCCGCGACCTCACCCGGCGCAAGGGCGCACTCGACGGCGGCGGCCTGCCCGGCAAGCTCGCCGACTGCTCCGAGCGCAAGCCTGAGCTGTGCGAGCTGTATCTCGTCGAGGGCGAGAGCGCCGGCGGTACCGCCAAGCAGGGCCGCGACCGCAAGTTCCAGGCCATCCTTCCGTTGAAGGGCAAGATCCTGAACGTCGAAAAGGCGCGCTACGACAAGATGCTGGGCCATGAAGAAATTCGCGCCATGATCACGGCGCTCGGCTGCGGCATCGGCAAGGACGACTTCGATGTCGCCAAGCTGCGCTACGGCAAACTCATCCTGATGACCGACGCCGACGTCGACGGCTCGCACATCCGCACGCTGCTGCTGACGTTCTTCTTCCGCCACATGAAGGAGCTGATCGACCGCGGCCACGTCTTCATCGCGCAGCCGCCGCTCTACCGCATCAAGAAGGGCAAGTTCGAGCAGTACATCAAGGACGACCGCGAGTACGTGCAGGTGATGGTGAAGCGTGCCTCGGACGGCATGGTGATCCGCTACGGCGAAGGGGGCGCGCGCCTGGAAGGCAAGGCGCTCACCGACTACATGAAGGGCCTCAACGACTACCTCGGCACCTTCGACAAGGTGCAGAAGCGCCTGCGCAACGAGGAGGTGGTCGCCGACTTCGCCCGCATCTTCTCCAGCAGCCGCAAAGACTCCGAGCGCCGCGCCGACTTCGAGAGCAAGACCAAACTCACCGAGATGCGCGCGCGGCTCAAAGCCATCGAGAAGACCTATCAGTTCAAGAGCGTCTCCGAGGTGGAGTTCGACGAGGCGCACCGCACGTACTCGGTGACCTTCGTCGACGCGCAGGGTGCGCCGCGCACCATCGACTGGCCGCTGGCCGCGGCCGTGGAGTCGCGCCAGCTGCTGCACAAGCACGCCGAGCTGGGCGACCAGCTCACCGGGCCGTTCCTCATCGAGTACGCCGCCAAGGGCTCGGCCGCCGCTGCCAAGACCGAGGTCGAGCTGGCCGAGCAGGAGCTCGAGGACACCGAAGAGGTCGAGCTCGAGGGCGCGGCCGACGTCGGCGCCGCACCCGTGGAGGCCGCGGCCAAGCCGGTCAAGCGCAGCGCCAAGGTCTCGCAGGACCCGGTCGAAAAGAAGACGCCGCGCGAGGTCTTCGAGTACGTCATCGAGCAGGGCCGCAAGGAATACTCCGTGCAGCGCTACAAGGGCCTCGGCGAGATGACCGCGCCGCAGCTGTGGGAGACCACGATGGACCCCGCCCGGCGCACGCTGCTGCAGGTCAAGCTCGAAGACATCGCCGCCACCGAGCAGATCTTCACCACGCTGATGGGCGAGGACGTGGAGAGCCGCAGGAAGTTCATCGAAGAGAACGCGCTGGACGTGAAGAACCTGGACATTTAGCGTGACCAGAAGGCTGGCGATCTTTTCCCGAACGGCCACAATCAGCCTCCGATGCCGTCCGACGACTCCTACCCTCCCGGTTTCTTTGGCGATGCGGAACCGTGATCTATCTGCTCGATACGAGCGCCTGCGTCCAGCTATTGACCGGAAAGGCCAGCCCTACTCTTTCCAGGCTCCAGTTGGAGACGGTGAGGACGCAGGTTTTCGTCTCCACCGTTGTGTTGTTTGAACTTTGGTACGGTGTTTATCACAGCGAGCGCGTACCTGAAAACCGTTCTCGGGCAGAGCGATTGCTGAGTATGGGCGTTGAGTTCAGGGACTTCAGCCCGGAGGATGCCGAAGTTGCGGGCCGTATCCGCGCTATGTTGGAAGCCCGCAAGGAGCCTATCGGTCCCTACGACCCTAATCGCCGGTCGAGCACTGGCGCGGAAATACACGCTCGTCACAGCGAACCGGCGCGAGTTCGCGCGTATCGAAGGCCTGCTGTGGGAGGACTGGGCGCAGGCCCCGGCATAGCCTGCCATCGCGGCGGGGCGCTCTGCGATGTAATAATCCGGGCATGACCAGCGATTTCCAAGACTCTTCCGACGTCCACGACGCCCAAGTCTCACTCGATTCCCAAGCCCCGCAGTCTCCGCTCGACGCCACGCGCCGGCACTTTCTCGCTGTGTCTGCGGCCGCCGGCCTTGGCGGCACGATGCTGCCGGGCGTCCTGCTGGCGCTGGCCATGCAGGGCGCGCTGCCTGCGGAGGCGCAGCGTGGACCTGCGGTCGATACCACCGGCTTCCCGCCCATCACGCCGGAGATGATCGAGCAGGCCGCCGCGCTCACCGGCCTCAAGTTCACCGAGGAGCAGCGCAAGGTCATGCTCTCCGGCCTCATCGGCCAGCGCAACAGCGTGGTTGAGGTGCGCAAGATGCATCTGCCCAACTCGGTCGCGCCTTGCCTGGTCTTCGACCCCGTGCCCCCCGGCGCGAAGCTCGCGACCGAGCGCAAGCCGATCAAGCTGGGGCCGCCGCCTTCGATCGCGCAGGTGGCCGTGTCGAATGAGGACCAGGTGGCCTTCGCCACCGTACGCCAGCTGGGCGAGCTGCTGCGCGCGCGCAAGCTCACCTCGGTCGAGTTGACCAAGCTCTACCTCGCGCGGCTGAAGCGCTATGACCCCACGCTCTTCTTCGTCATCACGCTCACGGAGGAGCGCGGGCTGCGCCAGGCCGCGGCCGCCGACCGTGAGCTCACCGCCGGCAAGCGGCTGGGCGGTGAGAAGCTGGGCCCGCTGCACGGCATTCCCTGGGGCGCCAAGGACCTGCTCGCCGTCGCCGGCTATCGCACCACGTGGGGCGCGGGCGGCTTTGAGCAGCAGACCTTCGACTACGACGCCGAGGTGGTCAAGCGGCTGGACGCGGCCGGCGCGGTGCTGATCGCGAAGCTGAGCATGGGCGCGCTGGCGCAGAACGACGGCTGGTTTGGCGGGCGCACGCGCAACCCGTGGAACCCGAAGCAGGGCAGCTCGGGCAGCTCGGCGGGCTCGGGCAGCGCGGTTTCGGCGGGCTGCGTCGGCTTCGCCATCGGCACGGAGACGCAGGGCTCCATCGCCGCGCCCAGCACGCGCTGCGGCGTCACCGGGCTGCGGCCGTCGTTTGGCCTGGTCCCGCGCACCGGCGCCATGGCGCTCTCGTGGTCGATGGACAAGATCGGCGCGATCGCGCGCTCGGTGGAGGACTGCGCGCTGGTGGTGGACGCCATCTACGGCCCCGACGGCCACGACCTCAGCGTGCAGCCCGCGGCCTTCAACCCCGACTTCACCGTGGACATCCACAAGCTCAAGGTGGGCTATATCAAGAGCTCCTTCGACGAGCCCACGCTGCCGCCCGCCGCCGCCGATGAGACCGAGCAACGCGCCACGCAGCGCAAACTCCAGTTCGAACGCCAGCTCTACGACTACCGCTTCGCCAAGGACGCGCTGACCGCTCTGCGCGGCATGGGCCTTGAACTCATCCCCACCGAGCTGCCGCAGTTCCCGTTCAACGCGGTTACGCCGATGCTGCAGGCCGAGGCCGCCGCGGCCTTCGACGAGCTCACCACCGGCGGCCGCGACGCGCTGCTCACCGGGCAGACCCCCGGCGACTGGCCCAACCAGTTTCGCACCGCGCGTATGTACTCCGCGGTGGACTACATCAACGCCTCGCGCGCGCGCACGCTGGCGTTGGCGCAGATGACCGAGACCTTCGCGCCGTTCGATGTGGTCATCACCACCGGCCAGGGCTCGCAGTCGGCGGCGACCAACCTCTGCGGCCAGCCCGCGGTGATCGTGCCCAACGGCCTGCGCGGGCCGGACGCGCCGCCGATGAGCGAGGGGCCCATCGGCAGCAACAGCGGCGGCCCCAACACACCGGTCTCGCTCACCTTCCTCGCGCCGCTGTACAAGGACGCCGCCGCCTGCGCGCTGGCCCACGCCTACCAGCAGAAGACCGGCTTCCACCTGCTGCATCCCAAGCTGGGCTAATGCGCGGATACCGCCCTGCAGTGTGAGCCGATGGCGCGCTGCAGGAGTCCTATAGAAACTGATGCCAATCTTTACGCGCGCTGCATTGCTGGTTTGTGGGTCTATGATCTGGGGCTCCATGATTTTTGGCTCCATGCTCTGCGTGGGCACCGCAGCCGCGCAGAGTGTGATGTCTGCGCGCACGCTGATGGAGGCTGAGCTGCAGCATGGCAGCTCCGGCACCAGCGCGCTGCCGGCCAGCACGCCCATCCCCATGCTCATGGGGACCCGCGGCCCGTGGCTGCTGATGCTGCATACCAACCTCTTCGTCGCGGACACTCAGCAGCAGGCCGGCTCCCAGCGCGGCCGCGACGCCTTCTTCTCCACCAGCTGGATCATGCCCATGGCGCAGCGCATGCTGGGCGCGCGCGGCCAGTACGGTGAGCTGACCGTGCGCGCGATGGTCTCGCTGGAGCCCGCGACCGTCGGCGGCCGCAACTACCCCGAACTCTTCCAGCAGGGCGAGACCGCCTTCGGCCGGCCCATCGTCGATGGCCAGCACCCGCACGACTTCTTCATGGAGGCCGCCGCGCTCTACGACCTGCCGCTGGGGCCTCGCACGCTGCTCTCGCTCTACGCCGCGCCGGTGGGCGACCCGGCCATCGGCCCCAGCGCGTATCCGCACCGCCAGTCGGCCAGCGAAGACCCCATCGCCGCGCTTGGCCATCACCAGGAAGACTCCACCCACATCGCCTTCAACACCGTCACCGGCGGGCTCACGTATCGCACCGTGCGCGTCGAGCTCTCCGGCTTCCATGGCGGCGAGCCCGACGAGCACCGCTGGGAGCTTGAGCCCTCGCCTAACGGCCATGCCATCGACTCCGTCTCGACGCGGCTGACAGTCTCGCCCACGCAGGACCTCACCGGCCAGTACTCCATCGCGCGCATTCAATCGCCGGAGGCCTTGTATCCGGGCGAAGCCCAGCAGCGGCAGACGGCCAGCGTGATGTTCCACCATAGCTTCGCCGCGCGCCGCAGGGTGGAGGCGGCCGCGCCCATGGCCGCGATGCCCGGCATGACGATGGCGCCGATGCCTGGCATGACGATGGACGGGATGCCCGGGATGGCGATGGGCCCGGCTGCCAGCTCGACGGCTTCGGCTGCGCACGGGCCGCTGCGGACGATGCCGACGATGCGCATGGCGCCCGACCCTGCGGACGACTTCTCCGCCACGCTGCTCTGGGGCCGCACCCGCTCGCTGGCGGAGAACGCCGCCAACAGCAGTAAGGAGAACAGCTATCTGGCCGAGGCGTTGCTGCGCTTCGCCCACAGCAACTACGTCTGGACGCGGCTGGAGAACGCGGGCCGCTCCAATGAGCTGCTGCTTGCGCCGGGTGCTGCGCTGCCAGCCAACTTTGTCGAGTCGCCGCTCGGCCACGTCGCCGCCTATACGTTCGGCTATGACCACGACCTGCCGCTGGGCATGCATCTGCTGCTCGCACCCGGCGCGCAGTTCACGCTGTACCGCACGCCGCAGGCGCTGCGCAGTATCTATGGCGCGACGCCGACGGGCGAGGTGCTCTTTCTCCGCTTCCGCCTGCGCTAGCGTGATCCGCCGAACGAGTTACCCCTTCGCAAGCTCCGTCTTCACCAGCTCACTGAGCAGCTTGCCGTCCGCGCGCGTGCCGCTGGCCATGGCCCGCTGTTGCGCCACCTTCATCACGGCGCCCATGTCCTTCTGTCCGGGGCGGACGCCGCCGGCGTCCTTGGTGATGTGCTCGATCGCGCCGGCCACCAGGGCGCGCAGCTCGTCTTCGCTGGCGGCCTTGGGCATGTAGCCTTCGATCAGCTCGATCTCCACCTGCTCCTTCGCCGCCAGCTCCGGCCGGCCGCCTTTGGTGAACTGCTCGATCGACTCTCTGCGCTGCTTGAGCAGCGTGGTCAGCAGGCTCTGCTCTTCGGCATCGGTGAGCGGCTCGCGCTTGTCGATCTCTTTGCTCTTCAGCGCGCTCTTCACCATGCGCAGGGTGGTCAGCGTGTCGGCATCCTTGGCCTTCATCGCTGCGATGATGTCTGTGCCGAGTTTGTCGCCGATTGCCGCCATCGTTTTCACCCCCCGTTCCAATCATCGAGTGTAGCAAGACGAGTCTTTAGTAGATGCCCGGAACCAGCCGCTTGGTCGTCCGGCTGTACTCCACGTACTCCTGGCCGAACGCGCCCGTGAGTGCTGCCTCCTCCACATGGATGCGGTACAGCAGCGCGGCGAAGGGCGGCGCCAGAACGACCGCGAGCGAGAGCCAGTTCTGCAGATGCAGACCCAGGGCGAGGAAGATCAGCAGCATCCCGGTGTACGACGGATGGCGTACATAACGAAAGAGACCCGAACGGTTCAGCGTCTGCGTTGCGTGGATGGACACGTTCGCCGTAAAGGACCTGCCCAGCGTATAGATCGCCGCAATCCGGACGAGCAGGCCCGCGGCCAGCAAGACGAGCGAAACCGTCCGCAGCCAGTGCCCTGCATGGATAGCCGCGGGCGCATAGACTGCGGCGACCCAAAAAGCGGCAGCGATCGAGCTGAAGATGACGACCCAAAGGACGATCATCGAACCGCGGTCGCTGGTGGTTACGCCGGTGCTGCCGCCGCGCCGGAGCCGCGCCGTGAACACGACATAGATTTCAACCGCGATCCAGAGCCAATAGAGGCCGATCCAAAGCCGGGAGACTGTCATGCATCGAGTCTCTCTCGCGCGCACGCCGAGGACAAGTGACAAATGCCATCGCTGCGGCAGGAACTTCCTCCAGCCGCGGAAGGCCACGGCAAGACGATTCGATAGAATAGAGCCATATGATTCGCAAGACACGCCTGTTCACTCCAGGCCCGACTCCCCTTCTCCCCGCCGCTCAGTTTGCCATGGCCGCGGCCGATATCCACCACCGCACCGCCGAGTTCCGCGCCCTCTACACCCGCGTGCTGGCGCAGCTCAAGGAGTTCGTCGGCACCGCCAACGACGTCATCCTGCTCTCCAGCTCCGGCACCGGCGCCATGGAGGCCTCGGTCTCCAACCTCACCTCGCCCGGCGACCGCGTGCTCGTGCTCACCGCCGGCAAGTTCGGCGAGCGCTGGAGCGCGCTGGCCAAGGCCTTCGGCTGCCACGTCGATGTGGTGAGCGCGCCTTACGGCGGCACCTTCTCGCTCGACGAGGTGAAGGCCGCGCTGCAGCGGGAGACCCGCGCGGTCTTCATGCAGGCCACCGAGACCTCGACCGGGGTGCGCCACTGCGTGCCCGCGGTCGCGAAGCTGTTGAAGGACAGCAATTCCGAAGCCCTGCTCATCGTCGACGCCATTACCGGCCTCGGCACCACGCACCTGGACATGGACGGCTGGGGCGTGGACGTCCTCGTCGGCGGCTCGCAGAAGGCCGTGATGATCCCGCCGGGGCTGAGCTACCTCGCCGTCTCGCAGCGCGCCTGGGACCGCATGGAGGCCACCCACAATCCGCGCTACTACTTCGACCTGCGCAAGGAGCGCAAGAATGCGAAGAACGGCGAGAGCGCCTACACCCCCGCGGTGGCGCTGATCGCCGCGCTCGGTGCCGCGCTGGATTGGATCGCCGCGCAGGCGGCTACCCCCGAGAATCCCGCGGGTTCGCTCACCGAAGGCCGCAAGAAGCTGGTAGAGAACGCCGAGACCATCGCCGCGATGACCCGCGCGGCGGTCACCGCGCTCGGCCTCAAGTTGTTTGCACCGGACGCCTTCGGCACCGCGGCCACCGCCGTGCTCGCGCCCGAGGGTGTGGACTCCGGCGTCTTCGTCAAGGAGCTGAAGTCGCGCTTCGCCGCCATCATCACCAACGGCCAGGGCGAGATGAAAGGGCAGATCTTCAGAATTGCCCACCTCGGCTTCTTCGACTACATGGACACCATCGCGCTGATTGGAGCCATCGAGCAGGTGGTCGTGAAGTCCGTGCCGCAGCTGGGCGCAAAGTTCGGCGACGGCCTGATCGCCGCGCAGAAGCTCTACGCCGAGCGCAGCGCCACCGCCGCGGCGGAGCGTACCTGCCTGTGCGGGCGCGCGGAGGGCCACTGCTCGCTGCTGAGCGCGGCTGCGAAATAGTCCAGGTACCCGCTCAGGGCATCCTGACGGTCGCCCAGACGGCAACATCGCGGACGCCGCAGGTCACGCGGATGGTGCGGCTGGCGTCGTCGGGAGTGACGTGCAGGGAGTTCCGGTCGCAGTCGCTGGTCTCGCCGATATGTTGCGAGTACAGCACCCTTTCCAGGAAGGGGAACCGTCGCGGTTGTTCGACGATCGTCACCCCCTCCCAGCCGATGCCGGCCCATCCGCCTGAGGTGCGGCGCAGGACGATCTGGTCGGTCAGGCGCGTCTCGGCTACCGGCAGCTCGCTGCGCCAGTAGACCACCCACAGGGCGTAGTACATCAGCATCGCGGCCACTACCGCGAAGGGCCGCAGCCCCGTCCACGGCTGGCGTCCGTGGGCGGAGCGAAGGCTGAGCACCAGCAGGCAGGTGGCGGAGAGAAACCCCAGCAGCAGGTTCACCGCCTGCGGCCAGAACCCCCGCAGCGACCACGGCGTAAACACGGAGGCCAGCGCCACCAAGGTGCTGGCTATAAAGGCCGTCGCCAGCGCCCGCCGCAGGCGGAGACCCAGCCGGGGCCAGTACCGCGGCAGCAGCCACGCCGCCATAGGCACCAGGGGAGGGACGACGACCCACAGTATCCAGCTATGCGACTCGTACAACGCCATGGACCTCCACGGGGCGATGTTCGTTCGCTCAGAGTGTAGCGCAGCGGGCGGGTGGCGCAGGAACCGAATTTCGGACGAGTTCTCCACGGCAACTCGCCGTCCCCCACAGCCTCGTCGCCTCTAGACTTGGGGCCAGTGGCAACGTACTCAGCTATGGCGACCCTTACTCAAGACTCCGCAATCGGCGAACTCCCGGCATCGATCCAGATCGAGGTGACGATCCTCGGGGCGATGCTGCTGGACGCATTGGCGATCACGGATGCGACGGAGAAGTTGCAGGCCGAAGACTTTCTGCTGGACTCGCACCAGCGCATCTACCGCGCCATCGCCGGGCTGCTGGAACGGGGCCACGCGGTGGACAGCATCACCGTCATGGAGGAGCTGGACCGCAGGAAAGAATTGGACGCCATTGGCGGAGGCGCCTACCTGGGTCATTTGATCTCGGGCATTCCCCGCAACCCCTCCATCGAGAGCTACGTCCGCATCGTCAAGGACAAGTCGCTGCTGCGGCAGATGCTCTCGGTGTTCAGCGAGGGCATGGCGCTGGCCTCGGACCAGGCCGAGTCCGCGCAGGACGTGCTCAACGTCACCGAGGCGCGCTTGGCCGAGATCGCCGACTCCGCCATCCAGCGCGGCCTGGCGAACATCCCCGAGATCGTCGCCAACTCCTTCGGCAGCATCGACGCGCTCTATGAGCAGGGCCGCGAGATCACCGGCCTGGCCACGCACTACATCGACTTCGACAAGATGACCAGCGGGTTGCAGAAGTCGGAGCTCATCATCATCGCCGCGCGGCCTTCCATGGGCAAGACCGCCTGGGCGATCAACATCGCACAGAACTGCGCGGTGCGCGACGGCAAGGTGGTCGCCGTCTTCTCGCTCGAAATGTCGAAGGAGTCGCTGCTGCGCCGCATGCTGGCGTCGGAGGCGATGGTGGGCAGCCGCAAGCTGCAGACCGGCTTCATCCCGCGTGAGGACCGCGGCAAGCTCACCGCCGCGCTCGACCGGCTGATGAACTCGAAGATGTTCGTCGACGACACCCCCGGCATCACGCTCGCGGAGATGCGCGCCAAGTGCCGCCGGCTGCTGCAGCAGCAGCGCGGGCTCGACCTGATCGTCATCGACTACCTGCAGCTGATGACCGGCATCACGGGCGGCTCGCAGCGCCGGTTTGAGAACCGCACCCAGGAGGTCAGCTCGATCTCACGCGGGCTGAAGGCGCTGGCCAAGGAGCTGAACGTGCCCGTGGTCGCGCTCTCGCAGCTCTCCCGCGGCAGCGAGCAGCGCACCGGCGACAAGAAGCCGCTGCTCAGCGACCTGCGCGAGTCCGGCTCGATCGAGCAGGACGCGGACGTGGTCGCCTTCATCCACCGCGAGGAGTATTACGACCGCGAGAACGAAGACCTGAAGGGCAAGGCCGAGATCATCGTCGCCAAGCAGCGCAACGGCCCCACCGGCAGCGTGCACCTGGCCTACGTGGCCGACTACACCACCTTCGCGAACCTCGAAACCCAACATGGTGGCGACGCGTACTGATTGCGCCTACTCCGTCTCCCCCGGGATCAGCGTCGGGTTGATCTTCACCGGCGTCTGCTCGTAGGGGCGGCCCTTGGCCAGCGCGGCCTCGAGCGCCTTGTCGTAGCCATACATGTCGTTGAAGAAGTGCATGGAGCCGTCTTCGTCGGCGTTCGCCGTCAGGTAGGTGATGACCACCGGCAGCGGCGTCTTCAGGCCGATGGTGCGGTTGTTCTTGGCCTCATTGGTCATCGCGTCGTGGATCTTGTCGGCGTCCCAGGCGGTCTGTCTGGCGGGGTCGGGCTGGTCGCCGGAGAGCACCCACAGCGCCATCTGGTCGGCGTGCTGCAGGCGCACGCAGCCGTGGCTGCGGTCGCGCCGGCTCAACGCAAACAGGTTCAGCTCCGGCGTCGAGTGCATGTAGATGTCGTACTCGTTGGGGAAGAGAAACTTGACCAGCCCCAGCGAGTTGCTCGCCCCGGGCCGTTGCCGCACCAGCACCCGCGAGTGCCGCAGGTCCGCGGCCGAGACGCCGCTCACCACCGTGCCGTCGGACCGTGTCGCCTCATAGCCATGCGCGGCCAGGTAGTCGGGGCTCTTCTCCACGTGCGGCACAATCTCCTTCTTCACGATCGAAGCGGGCAGGTTCCAGTAGGGCCGAAAGACCACATAGCGCATCTCGCGCACGAACATCGGGGTATCGTGGCCGTCGCTCTCGCCGTCCACCACGCGCATCTTGAAGTCGAGCGCGTGGCCGGGCGTATAGGCGCGCAGCAGGAACTCGGGCAGGTTCACCAGCACGCGCGGCTGGATGTAGGTCTCCGGCAGCCAGCGCCAGCGCTCCAGCGCGTCGTCGATCTGCTGCACCCGCCGGCGCATCGGCACGTTCAGCGCGTCGAGGGTCGCCTGGCCGAGCTTGCCGTCGTCCTGCAGGCCATGCTGCTGCTGGAAGAGCTTCACCATCGCCGCCATGTCCGCGGTGTAGGTCGCCGGTCCAACGGCTTCGGCCGCGCTCGGCGGCGCGTAGGCCTTCCTCTGCAGCCGCGCCAGCAACTGCCCCAGCGCCGGGTAGGTCCCGCCCACGTCTACCGGTTTGACGCCCTTGGCCAGCGCCGGCAGCGGCGTCGGCGGGTTGGCGTCTTCCGCCTGGGCCAGCGCGATGTACTGCGGCAGCGCCGCCTCGTCGCCCCGGTACATCGGGTTCTGCGGCTCCAGCCTGGCGACCGCATCGGCGAGCCCGGCGGCATCGGCCGTCGCCAGCGTGCTCAGCACTCCCGCCACATCGAACCCCGCGCGCTTGGCCGGCACGTCGATGTCGAAGTTCAGGCTCTCCGGGTTCACGCGGCCGGTGTGCAGGTCTTCGAGGTAGCGCAGCGCGGCCACCGTGACAGCCACGTCGAACCGCGCAAGCTCCAGCCTGGCGCCGTCGGAGTCGTCCTTCGAGGTGCGGATCGCCTCCAGCCGCTGCAGTCGCGCGGCCCAGCGCGAGGCATCGTAGTCCTCCGGCTCCAGCCCCTTCAGCTGTGCATCGCCGAAGAGCTTCAGCAACGCGGCGGCCTGCGCGGTCGGCTTGCCGTCGTCGGTCCATGCGAGCGCATCGCCGCGGCCGGTGTAGAAGGCCGTCAGCGGTGCGCGCACATCGCTGTCGTCGGGCCAGCGCAGCGTCTCCAGCTTGGGCGCGGCCACCAGCTGCGCGACTGCGACGCCGTAGTCGTCCACCGGGCCGGCCGCGCCGGCGCTGTTAGGCGACTTCCGCTGCAGCCTCGCCAGCAGCCCCTTCACGCTCTTGCATCCGGCCGGCGGAAGCAGCGCAAAGCACAGGGCCAAGGCCAGAAGGGAACGGCGAGCGGTCGTGCGAAGGGTCATAGGTCTCGAACAGCCTCGGACAGTTGGGGGACATCAAGAGCCTATACGCAATCCGCCTTTGAATGCCGAAATCTTCGTTGAAAGCGCGAAGATCGCCTCTCAGGCGCTGTCTCTAAATCATAGAGTTCCTTCTGCAATTGTTTGGATGAACGTAGAAGTTTTTCATCCTGAGCGAAGGAACTCGCAGTCTCTTCGCGAGTTCCGCAGCCGAAGGACCTGCATTTTTGCTGGGCGGACGCGAAATGCAGGTTTCTCCACGGCGCGGGACGATACAGCAACTTGCATCGGCGCCCTATATCGATATCGTCTAGAGCAGTCCGGCCAGCGTGCTCCAGCATAGCGCCGCCTGCGTCACCACCACGCCCAGGGTCAGCAGCACGAACACCCGCCGCTGCCGCGACTCCAGCGCATCCGCGAAGACGCCGCCCACAAAGGTGAACAGGAACGGCAGCGCCCACAGCCACGGCGCGCTGACCACCTGCGTGGTGTAGACGAACGCCAGCCCCAGCAGCATCGGCAGAGGCGCCGTGTTGCCGAAGTAGCGACTGCGCCTGACGGCCACATACAGCACCGCCGCCACGGCCGTGGCCACGGCGATGCCGGCGTTGCCCGGCGAGGCCAGGAACGCCCGCACCGCGTGGGTAGAAAACCAGAACCGGGCGCTGCCGCCCGAAAACACGTAAAGAAACGCCGCCGGCCTCAGGCTGAAGCCGGCGAAGACGATCAGCAGCGCGCCCAGCGCGGCGAAGATCATGATCTGCGCGACGTAGCCGCGGCGGCGGTCCGCCAGGTAGTAGAAGAACGCCGCGCCGGCGAGGAAGCCGAGCATCGCCGCCAGCAGGTGCGCGGTCGCCGTCAGCCCCAGCGCGACGGTGAGCAGGACGATCCGCGGCCGCCACGTGGGGCGTGGCCCCTGCAGCGCGTGGGCCACGCCCATGGAGGTATAGATCACCCCGTAGAGCCCCCACATCGCCAGCACCTCGTTGTTGGGCCGGGTGGCGTAGGCCACCACCGCCGGGCAGAAGACGTAGAGCGCCAGCGCGAAGGCCCCACCCTCATCGCCGAACAGCCGCCGCGCCACCCACCACAGCCCGCCGCCCAGCCACACCGCGAACAGCACGAAGGGCAGCCGCAGCAGATACTTCACGTAGCGGATCTCGTGGCGCGCCTCCCAGGTGGTGCCGTTCAGGCTGCCGTTGGCGTAGAGCCGGTCCTCGGGCCGGCGCAGGCGGTCGACGCCCAGCAGCAGCAGACGCTGCGCCGTCAGCGGCAGGCCGGCGAGCCGGTAGGCGAAGATGCCGTCGCCGTTCAGGTTGCCGCAGGTGGTGAAATAGCCCTGCAGCACGCTGGGGGCCTCCCACATCTCGCGCCCGCAGCGGGCGTAGCGATAGTCGTTGGCGTCCAGCGGCTGGTGGGCCAGCGTCCAGCCGCACTCGCCCAGCAGCATCAGCAACAGCAGCGCGGCCACCTGCTGGGGCCGCCCAATCGTGAACCCGCGTACTCGCATCCAGCGCCCAGTGTATCGGAGTGGCCCGGGCGGCCGCTCCCTTGGGCTACGCTACCGACGTGCGCCGGCTCACTTCTTCGCGATTGTGAACGTGTCCTTCACCTGCCAGATGGGGTCCTTCGCGGTGGGGTCCTCCACCTTGTACATGGTCGCGGTCAGCGCCTTCGCCCCCAGCTCAAAGCGGACGTAGTGGAAGATGGGGAAGTTCGGGTCCTGGTACAGGTCGTCCTTGGTGCGCTCGACGAAGTAGGGGTGCGCGCCGCCGCCGCCGCTCACCAGGTAGGTCACCCCGCCCACCTGCGCCCGTTCGTAGTTGTGGATGTGCCCGGCGATCACCACGATGGCGGCGTGCAGTTTGGGCGCGGTCTGGGTGAGGAAGTCGCGCAGCGCAATCTCGTTGGGCCGCGGGTTGTGGTCTACCTCGATGTGCTGCTGGACGTCCGCCACCGGCGGGTGGTGCAGGCTGATCATCGCGAAGTCCATGGTCGGGGCCAGGCCGGCGAGCTGCGCCTGCAGCCAGGTCAGCTGGTCGCTGCCCGGGGTCAGGTCGCTGAGGCTGTCGAGCTGGATCAGCGTGATGCGGTCGCCCAGCGCCACCGAGTACCAGCGGCG
>Ga0209208_10005224_pt1 | contig 18151 bp, 11 predicted proteins | sample S1TSphfallax_3_FD_187694 | JGI IMG/M metagenome (GOLD analysis project Ga0209208, IMG submission 187694) | Host-associated microbial communities from peat moss isolated from Minnesota, USA - S1T2_Fd - Sphagnum fallax MG (SPAdes) (version 2) | ecosystem: Host-associated > Plants > Peat moss >... | reverse complement strand
GAGCCAGAAGGAGATGATGACCACACTTTGAATCCCTCACTATACTAGGTATACACACACCCCCAAACTCTTGAAGCCTTCTCAGAATTGCTGTCACACAATAACCTCTTCCCCCCACCACAAAGACCTGCTCTTGTATTTGTAGTGTAATTGGAGGGCAACTCTAAACCCTAAACCTGGGCACCATGTTTTCCCTCCTCTGTTTGGGAGGTGGGGAGGGGGGAGTGGGGGGCATTTCAAAAAATCAGAATTACCCACTTTTGTTTTTCTTTTTTTTCCCATGATACCCAGTGGGTACCCTCCGGGTATCACCAAACAAATCAGAGTAGGTCCTTATGCTCCATGAAGCGTGTGGCTCTGGGCTTCACCCAACACTTACATATATCTCCACTCCAAGCTGGGTGACCAGCATCATCATCTTTGTATGAATGGGTTTCACTAGATGCCCTAGAACCTGTTGAGAAAGAAAGCCTTATATCCATTTGTACTTGACTATCACCTTTCCTTCAAATTGTCTTTTTATTATTTGTTGTCAATCGTCACCATTTTCTTGTGGGATGCCTGCATGAGAAGGCCTTTTGTAGTGTAAAATACAAATGGTTTTTTTTTTCCCTCTTATGCTTAATGCCTCTTCAAATGACACATCTTCTATCTAGGGAGGTGATTTCAAATACAAAGAAAAAGCCTTGGAGTACTATACAAGGTACCATCTCCCCTCCCAACATTGCACATCAACCATGTGGGGTGAAGGTGTGGGCGCCACAATTCCATACCAATGGGTCTTAGAAGAGTTGGCATTGATGGTATGGGACCTATCTAACCCTTGTTGAGATTATGAACCCAAGTGTAAAGGCTGAAGTTTTGGGAATCATGGGGTGCATGTTAAGTATGAAAAGGGAGCATTCCAACTTCATCAATGGTGTATGAAGGAGTTCACACAAAAAATTTCACAAGCAAACAATTATTATTACAAGCATAAGGGTTATGATAAGTCACAACATTGTATTCAAAGCATAATTCCCAAAAATACATGAACACAAAACATGCAAAATAAAATTATCCATAAAGTTAAATAAACATAACACCAAAAGCTTGTGCTTGCTCCATACACAAGTTCTAATTGCAAATTCAACGTCAAAGTTTTACACAACACCCAAACATGGCAAGAAACACAATTTTGCACCTAAACTTGATCTCAAAGTAGTTTTGCACCCAAGTTTTGGTGCTTGTTACAAAAACTCACACAAGCAAATTCGAACACTTTGATTTTGTTTTTTTGTTTTCTTGTATTTGTTTTCATGTGGGCTCATAGAGAATATCAAAAAAAAAAAAAAAGGGAAGAGAGTGTTGTTGTGTAGAAAGGAAGTTGTAAAACCACACACATTTGGAGCCCTTGGATCACACAAAGTGGAATGTGGGATTCAAAGCTACAACCCAAAAACCAAAAAGCTTGAGCTCTTTAGGTGAGATTTAAATATTTCATTTATAATTTAAAATACAAAGCCGTGGTGCTTACAAGGAGTGCTCAAGAAGATGAAGATGTTTTTTACAATTGTAAAATGAATCACCTTAGCCTATGGCAAGCATTTCTCCTCTTGTTGTGGTCATTTTCCATGTTTTTTTACAAGATTTGTGAGAGCCTCCAAACCCTAATCAGTGCATGGTTAACACAATCCTTCAAACAATTTGACCTCGAGCTTCCAATAGTTGTAGAACTTAACCAAGTACCTTTTGAAGCCTCACCAAGGTTGGAACACAAATATGAAAATCATGAAATCCAAGATTGTTTACTCTCACAAATGCAATCATCATTGAACATATTTTGACTCACTTGCCTATTGACCTTTCAATGTTGTGGCATTTTCATTGAAATAGCAAATCATGATATAATGTTGTAAACTATATACTATGGCATGGAATGCACTTGAGATTGTGGAATACATCACTTAGACTTATTACCATTAAAGAATTTTAGCCCAAAATGTCCCAATGTGTTTTTTTAAATAGTGTTTGTGATTTGAAATGCATTGCCTTGAGTTTTATATCAACACATGTCACTCGTTAAAGCTTAATGATGAAGACAATTGACAAATTTGTTGAAGCAAATTTTGATTAAAAACTAAGCCTATCAAGAGTGAAAGTATGTACATGACAACAATTTCACTTTTATAATTTTTGGGCCCATTTCAATTTGTTTGGCTATTTTAATATATTTGAGTTTACAACTATGGATGCAACCTAAAATGTATGTTTGAACCTTCTGCAATTATGAATTAGAAACCTCTTTGACATTCAATTGTGATTATATGTAACTATGAATGGAGCTTTGAAAACCATTTGGGAGGTTTGTAGCTTATTCATGATGTTCTATTTTGATTTTATATTTATTATTTGATCCTTCAAAAAAACCAAGGGGAGGGCTGTAGTTCATTTGGGGGTCTTTCGTGTTTTATTTTGATTATGTAGTTACGCTTGAACTTTTTAAAAGCCAAGGGGAGGTTTAATTATAATGCATTCAAAAGGTCTTTGATGATCTATTTTAATTTTTGTAATTATGAATGGACCTTTCAAACACCAATGGAAGGTTTTTTTACCCTTGTCATTTTAGGGTTTTTTTAATTATAAATGTCAATTTGAAAAACCTCAAATTCTAATAGTTGAAGGTTTAAAATTATTTTGTGAACATTACAATAAGTCATGACCTTTCAAAAGGTTCGATTTGAGTAAAGTGTTTGCATTGACTAAAATGATGTTCACATTTATTAAAGGTATGGGGCATTAAAGACACATGGTTTTTTTGGTTGGTTCTTTTGACTAAAATGACCATTTTGATCAAATGTTAAACCATACATCTAGTCAAGAAAAACAAATTTTTTAAATGGTCCATCAAGATGCCCGTGACTTAATCAAATCAACTATATTGAATGGCCATGCTTAGTCAAATTGGTCATATTAAATTGGTTAACTAGCCTACTTGTTATGGTTACTAAGTTACTTACCTACTTATTTACTTAATATATACCTACTTAAATATGTCCGTCCTACCTACCTACTTACCTACCATCTACATACCTATTATTACCTATTTAAGCATATACTTATTTATGTACCTATTTATTTACCTACCTATCAATTTATTTATCTACCTACCTACATATCTACCTATATTTCACATAAATAGGTATGTACATCTAAAAATATAAGTAGGTAAACATGTGTACCTACCTATCTACTTAGTTAATTTACTTACCTACTTATGAAAAATATTGAAGTTCAAATGTTGTTATACAAATTACAAAAAAATTCATTGAGGTTCAAATAATCATGTTAAATTATCATATTGTTTGACAAAATGATGCGGTGATTTGATGCCCAAAACATTGGTGTTCAGTTAAAAAAATTAAAGTTCAATCCCCCTTACCAACATATATTATGTGAAATATGTATATTCATATATATACCTTATACATGTGTGTAAATGTATAATACTTAGGTGGGTTGTGGATAGGTAAGTAGGGGGGCATGGTGGGTAGGTAAGTCATGGGTGGGCAGGTAGGTAGGTATTTACTATTTATTTATTACATTTTTATTTATTTTTATTGGGATTTTTTTAATAATTTTTTTCGGTTACTCAATTTTTGTCTGATTTGACTAGTCAAAAAAATCATCTTTTAATTAATCAAAAAACCACTAGTCGAATTGGATGTGGTCAAATTGACTTGACTAATATCACCAAGTGATAAAATTAACCAAATGTCAAAATGATTAGTTTCTAGGTTTATTTTCCAATGAAATAAATCATGATTTCTTACAGTGTAAATCTTTGATGTTCTATTTTGATATTGTAACTATGAATGGACCCTTCAAACACCAAGGGGGGGTCAATGTTTCATTTGAAATTTTTTTGACATTTTTAATTTATATTTTATAACCATGATCAAACCTTTCAAAAATGCAAAGGTGATTTATATTTCATTTGGGAGGTCTTGTCAAGGACAAATCAAGTATACAATTTGAAGAAAATTATATAAATTAAAAAAACAAGGAATTCAACAAGGAACAAGAACTATAAAATTTTATTATTTGAACATGGCATAATGCAAACTAAACATGAAATAGAGTAAAACTACAAGAATCACAACTTGCATGCATTAACAAGATTGAAAAATGGTGCCTTCAAAACTTTTATTTATATATTTCATATTGACAAAATAATCATTGCATACATGGATGTCTAACTATGTTGAACCAGAACAACTTTACACATATGATTTGCCAATGATGTTTTAAAGGAATTCAAAATGTTAAGGTGTAAGGAATTCAAGAAATGACGAAGGTGAATGCTGCAGAAAATCAAACTACAACATCAACCTTCTTTCACTCCAATGGACGCCATTTCCATTCAACTATTTCAAATGAATTAATTCCAATTCGAACTGATAAGCAAACTTTAGAAGTTCAAGCTTTCAAAATCTTTGAATGTTATATTGATCTATCCTACTTAAACAAGCTTCTAAAAGACTGACAAAGTATTGAATTGATAATAGACCTCTATACACTTAAAACATTGTCATGACTATATCCTTTGTCCAAAGTTAACACACATTTATTCGTTGAAAATATAACTACAAAGCACACAAGTACATCAAGTTTCAAGTTTTGCACTTCAATAAAAAACATGATATGCCACAAAACCCAAGAAGGTTGTGTGAAATTTCTTTGAAATTAAAACCTTCGAGTTAAATATTATATCATTCCTATTGTTCAAAAAACATTATCCATCCAACATTATTATCCTTCCATTTCACCATCTACTCAATCTAAGATCTTTCCTCTTTTTCACAAAGAATATCAAATGAACAAATTCTCCAAGGTTTATGCTTGAAAATCCCATCCTAAGAAAGCAAAATGATCAAAGCCCAAACTTTTAAAATATATTAGGAATGGAGGCAAGAAAAGGTTTTTAATTTGGTGGCCAATGGAAGGTTCCAAGCTTGATAGTGTATGGAAGGTTTCAAAATTGGTGGTTTTATGCAGTGTTCCAAATTTAGTGGCCTATGGAAGATTCCAAACTTGGTGGTTTATGAAATGTCCAAGTTTGGAGGCCTATGGAAGGAGAGGGGAGAACATCCATTTAATTTCTTTTTCCTTTCCATAAAAAATGATTTCACCTTTTCCATTCACCATTTACTCAAAGATTTTTGCTTTACCTTGACTTGGTTGTCATTTTATATGCATGTTGTCCATCTTAACAATTTACCTTTCCTCCATTACAATATAAAAATTTGCATCAAATATCTTATTCAAACCGTCCATCAATTCCCTTCAAGCTCCATATCCTTTATATTTGGTGTCATGATTTTCTTAATACTAGATTATGGCAAACAACACCCCCTCTTTAGAAGGATTTCAAGCTGCAAAAGTAGGAGATGAACACCTTGAATTATCCTTAGCTTTGGGCATGATTCAAAAACCTCTTGAAAAAAAATATGCACATAATGTAATCAGTATAAAAATAACCAAATCTACAATATTTTTAAAATTAAAACAACAACAAAAGCATGCCTAGTTTCAAATTTAGATCATGAAACAAGAAAAAGAATAATAAGAACACGACATGTATGAAATAAGAATCTGATAAGATTTTATTGCAAGAACAAAAATAAATAAATAAAAAAATCAAAGATGTGAAAAGAAAATGTACCCAAAACTAATGTTGAACAGACTAAAAGTAATTAAAGGTCCTACTTCGATTTAAACCCTTTGGGGTTCTAACTCCAAAATGTTTTTATGGAAATTTCATTGAATGTGTGGCCCATGATTGAATTGAAAGTGAACTAGAAGTGAATTTGGAATGAATTAACAATTAATTAAGAGTGAACTAACAATTCATTAAGAGTTAACTAAGAATGAATTAATAGTGAACTAAGAATGTGATGTTGACAATGACATTGACAATGATGTTGGTGATGATGTTATCAATGCCATTCATGACATCACCTCACCTTTTAGTAATGTGTTCCACAAGGAGCAACCATGGTTGTCAAAATGGACATGATGTGGCCATTTTACATCATATGTCACGTCAACATCTATTTAAACTTGTTTGTCATGTATGTCATGACTTATGTAAGGAAATTTTTCATTACATTTGGGTTGCCCATGTTATGCATGGCACCTAAAAACAAATTTGGCCGCCATAGGATAAGCGATCAAAAATTTTCAGTTGCTAACTTTCGGTCACCACAATCAATAACTAAAATTTTGTTTAGTATGCCCGAAAAAGTTTTGAATTTGCATCAATTTCTTTTTGTTGTATGATCAAGAATGACCATTGATCCAATGATGGAAAAAATAATTTGGGCATTGTTCGAAAATTTTGGTCATCAACTTTGGGTGACCAAAAATTTTGGTTGTTGATAGTGGTGACCACATTTTCTTGGTTTGCATGAAAAAATTCAGGAATTGCCCAAAAAAATTTAGTTGTTTGATCAAAAGTGGTCTTTGATCTAACCACTAAATTTTTTTTGTCATTGTCCAAATGTTTTAGGCAATGTTTGAAAATTTTGATTGTTGACGATTAAATTTGGAAAAAATGGGACATGTAATATGTTTTCGAATTTTTTTTGTTGAGCTCTATGATGACCAAAAATGGTTTCAATTGCCATCCGAGGAATCTTGATGGTTGGATGGTGATCAAAAAAATTCAATTGCTAACAACTAAATTTGGAAAAAAAGAAAAAGGTGCATGTAATATATATTTGGAAAGCTCTCGTCAAGCTCTACTAATGATGACTAAATGCAATTGAAAATTTGGTCACAAGTGATAAAAAATGTACTTGCGAATGATTGAAAAAGAGTTTTGATCACCTTACATATGGGGATTGAAAATTGATTTCAATTGCCATTCAAAACATGTTGATCGTTGGACAAAGACCAAAAATGGGTTTTGGTCGTGATCCGAGAAATCTTGATTGTTGGATGGCACTATTACAAAATGTGGGTGCAATTCACTAGTCCATGTTCACTAAACCAATGAATTCACTCAAAATCCAATGAAATCACTTGGCATACAAAGACACATTTTGTAATTGTAGTGTGCTGGTTGAAAATTTTCAATCGCCAATTATTGAATTTGGAAAAGGGTGCATGTAATATGTTTTTGAAAAGCTATTGTTGAATGTTACATTTGGGGACCAAAGGCGATCAAAAATTTGGTCGCTAGTGAAAGGCAATCTATTCATGGGCAACCAAAAGAAGGTTTTGATCACCTTACATATGGCAAGTGAAAATTAGTTTCGGTCACCATTTGAGACATGTTGATCATTGGATGATGACCAAAAATCGGTTTCGGTCACCACTGAGACATGTTGATCATTGGATGACGATTGAAAATATGTTTCAATCACAATTTGAAAAATCTTGATTGTTAGATGGCAATTGAAAATTTTCGGTCGCTAGTAATTGAATTTGGAAATGGGGGGCATGTAATATGTTTTTGGAAAGTTCTTGTCAAATGCAATGTGTGGTGATTGAAGGTGATTGAAAATTTAGTTACTAGTGATAAAAAAAAATGTTTTAGCGATTGAAAAAATGTTTTAATCACCAATATTGAAATTATTTGATTGAATTCCTATGGCAATCAAAAGGCGTTTCGATCACCATAGGGTTTATGGTAATAGAAATGATTCCGATTTTAGTTGCATGTAAGCCTACCCTGAGTAGTTTGAGAGTCCTTTTGACTTAGGTTGATAAAAAAATTTCACCTTTTGCATTGTATTTGATAAGCGCTTAGCTAGTTCCCAAGTGCGTTTATTAATATCATAACCTTTCCAATTGACAAGGTATTATAGTTGTCGATGGGTCCAAACTTTTTAAGGTGTACTTTTAAGGACAAAAGACCTAATCCTTAATGGAGGCTTTTTTATCTTATATTTTGATCCCCATCAATAGTAATGAGTCAAAATGTGTCAAATGGGAATCAAAATTAAGACAAAAAAGACTCTATTTAGGATTAGGTCTTGATTTGAATTAGGTCATGTCTTGGTTTAAAAAACCTTGTAGACTTGGTTGTTTCATGTTTGTTACAAGGTGCAATCCATGATTTGCAAAGAAAAGAGTTTATTGTGTTGATGAAAACATTGCATTGTTGTACATGAATTCCAACATGGACAAGAGGTTTGACCAATTATCTTGATGATGATTGGTTGTGCATCGCAAATATTGTTCTAGGACTTGATTGACCCATTTCATTTACTCATTCATTTGGGGGTGGAAGGTTAATGATAACTTCATTTTCACACTTAATAGTTCAAAAAGCCACCTCCAAAACTTGGATGCAAAATGGGGTTCACGATCATAAATAATATCCTAAGGAAAACCATGATATCAAAAAACATGATCAAGAAATAACTTGGTTATTTTTTCGCCAATTATCATTTTATTGCAAAAAATGAAATGAAACATCTTCGTCAAGCGATCCACCACCACCAAAATGGAGTTGAATGAATTAGAAGGTGGGAGATCCATGATGAAATCCATGGAGATGGAAGACCATGGTAATGGAAGGATAAACAATGGTTAAAGGAGTGCATGTGGCCAATGGTGAAGATTTTTTGCATGTGCACAAAATCACATGATCCAAAATTCCATCACATGATTCCACATTTATAGCCACTAATAGCCATGAATTACTAACTCCATGATCTTGTTAAACCTGAAATGACCCACAATCAAATTGTTGTGTCTAACTTGAAAAATTTGAAGTCGAGCAAGACCATCAGGCATGTACAAAATACCCATTGCGATATAACAAACCATCACAAAAATCAAATTTGTTGTAATGGTTTAGAGTTAGCTTTGGATTTTTCAATTAGTTTCAAACAACATTGGCAAAAGGATTATCCAATAGATTTCCCCGAATGGAAACAAAAAATTATCTATCATCAAAAGTTAGAAATAATGTTTGAAGTTAAAGGTGGTTAGAATTGAGGATAACATTGCATTGTTGGTCATAGGTTATATTTCCCTTTTTATGCACAAGGTATGAACAAGGGGATAATGCGTATAGTTTCCCTTGATGACACTTGAGATGGTGGTGATGACAAACTAAAAGCAAAACAAAGATAATGCCTAAAGAACTTGGTGTTGATTCAAAAAAATATTTAAAAATGAAATATTAAAGGTTATTATGGTATGAATACACAATGATTTCATGTTGAACTCTTTTGAATAAATGACGCCACTCTTCAAAAACATCCATGATGGCTAAAAGTTTTTTGTCATGAATCTTATAGTTGATTTCAAAGGAGAAAACTTATGAGAGTGAAAGCCGATAGGATGAAGAAGATTGTCTTTTCCAAGTTGTGAAAGTATGGTGTTTATCACAAAGTTAGAAGCATCCATTTCCAAAATAAATGGTTTGGAAAAATCTGCATGAATGAAAAGTGGGGCAATCATGAAAGATAACTTCAAAGATCGGAAAGCATTATCAACTTTAACTCCCTAGGAGAAAGGCTGATCCTTTCGAATCAAACGAGTAAAAATGGGCCACTATTGTAGAATAGTGGGCAATGAAATGTTGATAGAAATTGGCAAATCCAAGAAAACATTGAACATCATAAACAAAAGTTAGGGTAACCCAATCGATAATGATTTGAACATTTTGAAGATCCTTGTGAATGCCATTTCTAGAAATGATGTATCCCAAAACTTCCACTTCAAATTGATGGAATTCACATTTTTTCAATTTGGCATAAAGTCCAACTTCTCATAACTTCTCCAAAAAAAGACATACATGGCATTCATGGTCCTCCATGTTCATCAATAAAATAAATATGTCATTGATGTAGCAAACCACAAAATCATCCAAGTACTCACAAAAATTATCGTTCATTAAATGTTGAATTATAGCAGGTGCATTGGTAAGGCCAAAAGGCATCACAACATATTCAAAATGGCCATAATGGCATTTTGAACATCATCTTCCATTCATCACCTTTTTCAATACACACCAAGTTGTATGTTTCATGTAAATCAATCTTGGTGTACATTTTGGCATGATTTAACTAGTCCAACAATTTTGAGATTAAAGGCAAGGGCTATTGATTCTTGATGGTGAGCCAATTCAATCCATAAAAATTAACACACAAATGCAAAAAACCATCATTTTTCTTGACAAAAAAAATAAAGTCATCGGTTGGAAATTTGGAATGCCGAATGAACCCCATCTCAAGATTCTCATTAGTGTATTCACGAAGAGCTGCAAGTAGATAGGTCCAAATGGAAGTTGTGTTCCCTCCTAATATTAATGGTGCAATCATATGGGCAATGTTATGGCTAGGTGTTAACATTATTCTTTTAAACATGTCCTTGAATTCCTTATAATAGGAAGGAATCTCATGATGAGGTAATTCAACACCTTCCATGGGAAGAACATAGATTAAGAATGCATCTCCTTTTTTAGCAACATGCATAAAGCCTTGGCTCCTACAAACAATGATTAGCAACATTTGGATTTTTGCATACCACATATGTTTTTTCTTTATTGAAGGTCCTACATGCATTTGTCTTCGTGTTTCTTTTCAAGCGCATGACATGTGTGATCATGAACTCCCCCAAACATGTTTCTAATGAATGTTTCACACTCAAGAGCCTCATGTTTTGATTTTTCAAAATCAAAATTCCATGTATGCTAATCCATTTGTCAGTTATGTAAAGCAAACCAAGACAACCCAATGATGACATGATTTTTCAGAGATGAAATGACATTGAAAATGACCTAGCTAGCGTGAGAATCAATGGCAACATCTAATGCCTTGGTTTCATGTGTGATTGATCTTGATGAAAAATTTCAACTATCAATGACCTCAATTAGCACTCATGTATTCTTCTTTTCTAAGGCCAACTTGTATTGTTGAGCCAACTTTTGGTCAATGAAATATGTTGATGCACCAAAATCAATACTTGTTTGAGCTTCCATTGTCACAAACTTATTACATTTGATAGTGATTGGTACAAAAAATGTGGTGATGGATTTGAAGATAGCTTGGGACCATTTACATTACATGATGCATCAAAATCCAACCTTGTGGTCCTTACTAAGTTTGGACATGTTCATTTTATTTATTTATTTATTGGGGTTTGGTAATAAAGGTGGCACATGCTTCATGTTGACCACACTTCTTTGAATATTCACAATCAACATGACATGGTTTTTCACAATTCAAACAAAGATTGTTTATATGTCAATGTTGAATTTTTTGTTCTGTGGGGGGTTTGAATTATGTCTTATTAATCTTCATGGGGTCATCAATTGGTAAAATTGCCAAAGGTTGAGGTGGCATGATAGGTGCAAAACTTTGTTGTGTTATGTGTGTTGATTCCCAATGCCTTTCTTATCAATGTTTGAAAGTCTATTGTGACATTGAACAACTTGTGCAATGGCTTAATTTAAGGTTGAGGGGTCTAACATGGTGAATAACAAATCTTTCACATTGTTGTGTAGTTCAAATTGAAACTAGCCGCTTCATCTCGTGAAATGTCAAGAACAAGTTGTTTAAAATCTGATGTATACATTATTGCCAAGTGTGATCCTTGGCAAATATATTGTAGCTTAGTGGTGAACATTTATTCCTTGTTTGAGTTTCCAAACATGGCATAAAATCTTCAAAGAATGTTTCAAAATCATTGAGTAAGGGTGATTGGCATTCCAACAAAGGTGTAAACCAAACAAAGGTAGTGCCTAACCAAAGCTCGTGTTGAGGAATCCAACTTGAGCTAGGTTGGTTAGATACTGATGAAGATGAAGTCAGAAGACTAGGTGCACTTGGTTGACAAAACCTTGAACTTTGACCATGAGCCATCAAACTTGTTAAATAAACTAATTCATAGCTCCTTTTTGTTACAAACCTAACCCCAACCAAATTTATGCGTGTAAGTGTCAATAGTTGTATAAATGATGTGTAAATTTAGTGTAAATGTAAATCATTTACACTTATATGTTTAAATTTTTTTCACTTTTATTTATCCTATTGCAATGTATATTTATATTTTTACACTTACATTTACACAAGGTTAGTGTAAATATTTGTCAAATACACTTACATGGCCCCATGTAAATGTTTTGGGGCATGTAAGTGTAAGTGTAAATATTAAAATTATTTGTAAAATCACCTTGTCTTTGGGCATCCTTTCAGCCCAAACCCTTCTTTTAAAGGTATCCATAAAGTAATGAAACTTTATGAAATTTGGGAATGAAATGTTATAAATTAACATTTAATGCACAAGGTTCAAGACCAATTATAAAAGCTTTATAAGTAGGATTAGTGAAATATATGCAATAATAGTGGAAGCGCTAAAGAAAAAGGAAAAACAACCTTGAAACTCAATTCACCACAAAAACTAAGGTCCCCCCCAACCTTGAATGCTAATTTTTTATTTTTTAAAAATCTCAACCTATTTATGATAAACTCAGGGTTCTAATGTTATTTCCTTAATTCATAGATAATTTTCTTATATATATTTAATGACTATGCCTTCTTGCAAAGTCATATGATTAATTGTGGGCATATATTTTGATGGTTTTTTTTTTTGCGATGTGTCGTTTAATTGGATTATCTTCAAAAACATTATGAAATATCTTGTCCTCGAGTAAAAATCACATTTTTGACATTGTTATATATTTACATTCTTTTATATAACCATGTAGATTTTCATATAATATATCCATGAAGCATTTTTTTTTATTGTAGATTTTGAAAGACAATAAGGACTTCATCCATGGACTTTGAAAATTCTTCCCTAGATGTAGGCATGATTTTAAAAAACAAAGGATAATAAGAACAAAGACAACAAAAATAGGCTTGATGGGAGTGTGTTCAAACTATAATGGATACAAAATCAACCAAGTCTACATGATTTCCTAAACAAAAACAAAAACAAAGGCATGTTTAGTTCCAAATCCAAATTGTGAAACAAGAGAAACAATAACAAGAACATGACATGCGTGAAACAAGGAATGGAACAATATTTTATTGCAAAATAATAATAATAATAATAATGACAAGAAAACATACCCAAAATTGGTGTTAAACATACTAAAGGTAATTGAAGGTCCTGCTTCTATTTATACCCCTTGGGGTCTTAACTCAAAGAAGCCCTGATGGAAGCTTCTTTGAGTGTGTGGCCCATGATTGAACTAAAAGTGAATTAGGAATGAACTAAAAATGAATTAACAAATAACTACAAGTGAATTGATAATGAACTAAGAATGTGAAGTTGGTGATGATGTTGATGATGATGTTGGTGATGCCATTCATGACATATAACCGTGTTGTGCACCCTCACTTGGAGCCCATGCTGCCATGTTTGGAACTTGAACATCCTCAAACTTGGTACCATCAATTGGGCCTTCATGTTCATAGTTTAATGATATTGCTTAAAGTCAAGACGATTACGAATGATGATCCTAGAATATTTGATGAAGGCATTTATGAAGGTGATGAAGTTGTAGTTTTGGCATGGTTTTCAACTCTAGGCATTAGTCATTATTGTTAGTTACATGGTTCAATTAATCAATTACCTTCCAATTGCAAAGCCAAACACTTTATTTACTCATCCAACACATGCTTGAATTATTGTTGTTACAAATTTTCCTTGTAGCATAATTTGGGATTCAACATGTTCTTGTAGTCCTTCTTGGGCTTATCCATGAACTAAAAAAAGATTTTTTTAATCACAAAATCCATGTTACAATTCTCACCATATTACACTGCTTATTGTATTTGTTATTTTGTCCAAAACTAATCTTACATCTTTATAATGTTCAAAAATCATTCTTATCTCTTTTCGCTAGACAACCTATATTGCCACATCCTTAAAAGCTTCAAGAAATTTAGATTATCCTTGTTTAGGTTCTATTGTATGGTGACATTTTTTAAACATTGCAACAAGTTTAACATTTTGTCAAATATAAATTATATTGTTTGATCTTCAATCCCAACACCTCTAGACACCTTACATGTCTAATCATACTTAGTTTAAGTTCTACAAAAAAAAAAAAAATTGTCAAAGAAAAGAACCAACCCCCACATTAATTTATGTAATGAATCCCTAGACAATTTTTCCCTTTTGACTAGTGAATGATTTACTACTCATTTTAGTTTGAAATCCTTGAATGTCCATGACAACCCTTTCAAACTTCTTGCAAATTCAATGCAATTCCCAATTAATTGAAACTAATGTACATGGATGTGTAAATAGGGTTTACACTTACCTACTCTAAACTTTCAAGCGTGTATATAGGTTGTAAGTGTTAGGAATTGAACCTTTCATCCCCCCAATGATAATCCAAATCCTCATCAATATACTACATTGTCCAAAATTGACAAAACTTGTCAAGTTTTTTATTTCACTTGTTTATTTCACGTGATTAATTATGTAAATTAGTAAGAAAGTTAGGTAAATAATAGGTCGGTTGCACAATGGTTGGTATGTAAAAGAGGTAGGTAAGTAGGTAGTTTGTAGTCCATAGGAGGTAAGTAGGTAGGTTGTACAAAGTAAAAGGTAGGTGGGTAGATCTAGGTAGGTAAATAGATAAGTAGGTATGTTGTAGGAATAAGAGGTAGCTCAGTGGGAAAATCTAGGTAGGTATGAAGTACGAGGCACATAAGTAAGTGGATAGGTAGGTAGGTATTATGTAGGTAAATAAACTAGTAGGTAAGTAAGGAGGTTGGAGGAGGTAGGTAGCTAGGTTTGTAAGATGGTAGGTGGGAAGTAAGAGGTAAGTAATTGGTAGGAAAATTTGTAAAAGGGTGAATGCACACTAATGTGAACTAAAAATGGCACATGTGGAGTCCACAATCTTATTTTTTCAAAAAAATTAATTCAAATGTTTAGTGTTTTGGGAATGTAAAATTGCCCATTTGAAAGTAGGAGGCAAATGGAATGCCTAGACTTTAAACTCATAAATTTATAAATTGAAAAAACATGTTTGATTTGATTAGCTAGGGGAAAAGTTAGAAGCAAAAACATGGGGTTTTTTAATGTTTATAATTGGCACATATTATGTAACGGAATAATGTCATTTATTGCAAAAAATAATTTTCAATTTTTTCATTTTAGTAAATCATGGATTTTATAGACTATTGACTATTTTATGGAGACCCGAGAAATTAAACTATTAAACTTGCTTGTAAGCCTTTATTTTGCATTGCAATAGCTGGACAATCGTATTAGGGGAAAAAAATCAACATTTCACACATGTTTATTATATAATAATAGTCCATAAATTTTTTTTTGGATTGTGACAAAAATGTTACATCGCTTTAAAAGTCCACCTTGTAATGAAATGATGACATTTTATTTTCAAAATTTTAAGTTTGATTTTACAAGTGATATAAATTAATTAGATGAATCCATTCTATATTTTTCAGTCATATTCCAACACATATTGTACCAAACTTAGGAGTACCCCCCAAAAATTGCCCCTGTGACACCAAAAAAATGGATTGTCTAGTGTGCAAACTACCCATAATGGTATGTGAGAAGGAAATAGGTAGGTTTGTAGGATGGTAGGTGGGAAGAATGAAATAGGTAGTTAGGCATGTAACTAAGTAGGTAGGTCATAAGAGGTAAGTTGTAAGAGGTAGGTTTATGAAGTAGGTAAATAGGTAAGAGGTAGGTAGATAGGTAGGTAAGTAAGTTAGTATGTAAGTAGGCCTAGACTACTACTTAACTTAGTTTGTAACTTACATTGCCTATTATGTAACATAGGATGACCCATTTGATTAAAACACTATTGTCCATCTTGATTAAAGATGTTGTTTTGCTTTGTTCAACTTGACCAAATGTCTTAATTGATTGAAATTCATTGGCCATTTTGATCAAGATGGTAATTTTTTTGTTCAACTTGATTAGATGTTCAATTTGATAGATAGTCAAATAAGTCATTTGAATTAAATTCCCTAATCAAAATTTACACGTGTCATTCAAGCCCTAGGCATCTAATCATAATATGCATGTCCACTAGTAAAAGAAGACTTGTCAATCAATTTGGAACTTTTTAAAAAGTATGAATGGTTGTAATGATATGCACATTTTAAACTTGTAAAGTCTAACCTATCACTTGATAGTTTTGATTGCACATTCAAAATTCCAAAAGATTATTATAAGTTGCAAGTTCAACAACTAGCTTTTAATGTTAGTAACAATCACAAGTAGCCACCATCTTCAATTTCAACAATGACATTAAGAATTAAGTAGTGAAGTTTGAACTTTAAGGCTCAACATTCAAGTTCTTCACAACTTTAGTGTTCAATTTCACAAGGTTTGAGTTCACAATGTCATTACCATAATTATGCATGTGACAACACAATGGTGACATACCTATAATTGGATTTATTTTTTCAGTAATATTTTGTAAGTAAATACTTACTAGGGTAAGCAAGTATTATTAGTAGGGTAGGTTGAAACTCAAAAAAAAACAAGGTGGCTTTCTAGCTCTAAACCTAAAGCTTAGGTCTAGGATAGTTGCCTCTAACCTAAAACCCTAGTTGTAAATTAGCTAGTTGCTACCTAAACCCTAGGGTAATTATTTCAATGACATATAAGGGCAAGATGTAGCCACCTCATGAAAATTGGAAGGTTAAGATTGAATCTAAGTTACAAGATCATAAAACGATCTCATGCTACTCCCATGTTGGTTGATGTAGCAATTTGGCTATCACATGGTCATGTGCAATGGACATGATTTCTGGCTATTTGAAATCAAAATTTCCTCATTTTTCTCCCATTGTAATTGGAGCATGACCACTTCTTATGTAGAAATTTGGCGATATTTAGTCAGAAAAAAGAAAGGTTGTTTGGTAGGGGAGGGTAACAGGACCCTAACTCAAATCAGCAAGGGTGCCTGAGGTGTTAATTTTGGGTTTAATAGAAGGTGTGAGCATTGAGGAACGTTTATAAGAACAGGATTGTTGACCCTATCACATGCCCATTGCCCAAAGTAAATGGATTGTTGACCCTATCACATACCCATTGCCCAAAGTAAATGGATTGTTGACCCTAGCAAGTTCATAATTTATGACAAGATATGTAGTTGACACTGGTCATATGGGACATAGCTAACATTGTTTAGATCCTGAACCCAAGTGAGAAGGCTGATTTTTGGGGATTTGGCATTGCCTCTGCACGTGATGTTGTAGTTAAATTATATTAAAGTAACCTTCCTTTCTTCCATATGAATCTTATTATTGGGAATGGAAGTTGAAGAGATCAATTCTTCCAAAGAATCTCAAAGGAAGGTGGCAAGTACCATGAGAACGGGCCTTCACAGACTTTAGCACTGATTCCTTTGGCCTCTTATCTTTCACAAAAGTGGGTATTCTACATTGTATAATTAACATATGGTGTATGTCACCACCACCCTTTGAGGGGGCATGTTCCATTCGATGACGTTGTCATGCAAACAGTGTGTGGACCTTAGTTATTATAGTTGGTCGCTTTATAGATTATCATTTTGTTAGAATGAACTATCTAGTTAAATTGTTACTTCTGCAATATCCCATTTCCATGATGCATATGCAATCATGTGTGCACATGCAATTGAAATCAAATACTTTATTGAACTTCCTTTTGATGCATAAGCAATCATATGCAATACGTAGGAAGAGGAGGGTACTATTTTGCTAACAACTAGGCTGCTGGCAGGAGGGACTTCAACAACTTTGTACAGACCAAAAGTTGAGTTTTGGCCAAAGAGATTGACAAACATGTTCAATGATTGAAAACCAACTCCTGGCATCTGGGTTATGAACACTTCATTCCCAGAAAATGTTTGTACCATCAAAGACAAGCCCCTCCAAGCCTAGTGGTGGCTACAACATAAGGTGCTGGTGTAAACTAGAATCAAACAAGCAACCCTAATTTCATATTGTTGTTTTTCTGCAAAGTTTCAGATCTCTTTAGCAGCAGCTTGCAGGTAGCTTTGGCCTAGTGATAAGTTTCTATTGGAAGAAGGGCTGTACAAGTAAGTAGTCCAGCTGATCCAAGGGCATGTACACACACACTTTTTGAAGCAATGAGGTGGTAGCTGCCCGTGTGCACTTCTGAGAGTGCATTGTTGTTATAACAAAGCATGATAATGAAATCC
>Ga0209208_10005223_pt1 | contig 18151 bp, 15 predicted proteins | sample S1TSphfallax_3_FD_187694 | JGI IMG/M metagenome (GOLD analysis project Ga0209208, IMG submission 187694) | Host-associated microbial communities from peat moss isolated from Minnesota, USA - S1T2_Fd - Sphagnum fallax MG (SPAdes) (version 2) | ecosystem: Host-associated > Plants > Peat moss >... | reverse complement strand
TATCCCATGTTTACCCACTTATGCCCACCTGATATGTATGGGGTAAATGATGAAATAGTTACCATTACCCTGAGAGTAGGGTAAATGTTCATCATTCACCTTTACCCTTACTTGGAATGACAATTTTACAAAGCTTTCATACCCTTACATGATTTGGGAGTTTTTGGACGCCTATATACCTTTACTCGGTAGATACATGTTTTGAATTGTTGTGCTTACCCTTATCCTGCTGATATATTCAAATTGCCGTACTCCCAAGGTGGAGTGTTTAACGCGGACCTGCCCAACACAGATCTATCTATGAAGGAAGGAAGTTTGTTTTGTTTTGTAGTTATGAAATCCACCAAACCAGGATGCTTCAGATCGTGTTCTTGGTGTCTTTGGAAAGCTCTCGATGAGGAGGGGTGCAAGGGCTTGGTTCCATGATGTTTGGACTTGTGGTGCAAAAGTTCTTGAATATTGAATGATTTCTTCACTGAAAATTAAATTAAATCATAGCTGAAAATTTCAGAGGAATTGGAATGTACCTTTGGTGTTCTTGGAAAGATCTTGATGAGCAGGATTTAATGGAGTTTATTTGGTAACATTGGGATTCAGAAATGTGGGAGATATTGATTTTTAAAAGTGATTTCTGGCACTGAAAATTCAAATAAATTCCAAAAAAAACCAGGTTTTGGAAGGAAAAATCAGTTGAGGACATGGTAACACTTGGGCCAACGGCACAGGCCGCACTAGTGGATTATTACATTTGCTTTGAATGGCAATTTTTACTTTGGTTACTTTTAGTATGGAAGGGCTATTGATAATTGTGCCTTACAGTAGTTTTTTTTGTTCTCTAAAGCACATAATTGCGTGGTTAAGTGGGCATGAACTGGTTGCACAATAGTGTGGCAGGGTAGTAGAATTCAATGCACTGATGGCAATGATGGGTCCTGGACCCTCCACCAAGCTCAAGAAGCCTTTTGCGCTTGGAGACCTCTTCTTGGAAGACTAGTGAGACAACAGTTAATTTCTTATTTTGCAAGAGGCATAAGTATTGTATATTTCCTCATACAGGACCTTTGGAACAAAGGCTAAATTGCAGCGGTCAATTAAACTTGAAGCTAACTCTGAAACATGCGGAATCCAGATGTTCTGCATAATGTCATTAAAAAGATTTATCACCTAGCAGAAAATCTATTGATTGCAGGTAAATGATGTTTCCATGCAACAGGCTAGTTCGTCAAGAGTGCTCTCCATTTCAATGGGTTTGAGACCGGTAGTTCAAAGTCCCCATGACCTTATGTCAGTGGCTGTTTGAAAAGATGTGCTTTGCGATGCACCGTGCAATCATGGACATGCTTAAATATATATGTATATAAGAATATATAAGAGAATTTGATGAGGGAATCTTGACTTGTTTGTAGTGTTTTCCAGTCCACCTCTATCAGATTCTAGGCAAACAGAACCCAGCAAACACTACATTGTAGAAACAAATTAAATGCAGCTCAGTTTTCAACACAAAAGTATGCATGCTTGCCAGCAATGCCTGATAGGAAATTAATTTTCAATATATTTTTTTGTCTCTTACTTATGTGATTGTGTTAAGTATTATTACAATGTTAATATATATAAGTTGGTTGTTTTGGTAGAGTGTGTTAAAAGACATAAGAACTTTGAAATTTTGTCTTCCATAGCCATTGCACTACAGAATTGGTACCTTTTAAAGTATTTTCTAGGTCAGCATAGAGTAATTTCTACATCAGCGATGCTTTGAGGAATCATTGAGGGTTTGGTAGGGAGGTATTGACTAGTTCTTTGCTCAGCACTTCTACTCAAAAGAAAACCTTGGATAGCCCTTCAAGATTAGTTGACATTAGCCTTCAACAAAAGGATAAAAACTTTCTTTCCTAAGCTTTGAGGAGCCTCTCATTCAAGTGTTTTAGGACATTTTCTGTATATGAAGAGAGCGCACTTTGTCCTTTGTTCAATTTGTGTTTTTGCTTCCAATTTGGTAGTATATATTGATTCTATAGAAATAGTTCTCATCTTTCTAGTTGAGATTTTGTTTTGGATTCAATGTTTGGATTTCTATGTATGGAGAATTGACTTTTAAGAGTTGTAGAAAATAAAAAGAAGTTTTGTAGAAGATTGATTTGAGACTTGTTCAAAATTTGAAGTTTGTTAATATTTTCAATTTGAACTATATTTGGTGAAGCCTTGGAGCTTTTGGTTCAAGACTTTTACAATATTCTTTTGAGTTTTTTTTAAAAAAAAACTACCAAACCAACTTTTTTTATTTCTCTCATAAATTCGACATACATTTGAAGTTCCTATTTATTTTTCAAATTATTATATTTCACTCAAGTGTTTTGTGAGTTATCTTACATTGGGCAACCTTCCTGTATTTCAAATTAGTGTGGACATTGCAAAAAAACGTAAGCATGTAAAGGAGAAATGGCACATGAATTCAAACAATCCTACTAATAAAGTGAATGAAAAGAAGTCATCTTAAATCAATGAAGTTTTGATATAAAAAAGAATAAGACAATCAAACGTTTTTAAAAAATGTTATTTGCAACAACTATTTGCAACTAAAAAATGTTGTTGCACCTATTTTAAAATGTTGTTTACAACTAAAAAATAGATGCAAACAACATTTATTAGTTGCAAAATTTGGTTGCAAACAATAGTTTTTCTTTTGGTGAAACTCCAACCAAGAGAAAACTAAAACTTTTGTCATTAAACAAGATTTATTTTTTCTTTATTGATGTTGGATTTATTGAAAATTGAACCACCATATTTACAACTATCTACACAAATTGGCAACACATGTGATGTTCAAAGACACAACAAAATTTTCCATGGCAAAAATCAAACCCATGAAGGAGGATCCATTGGTAAATATGGTTATTGCCATAGCTACAATAAACAATGTATTAAAGAATGTAACCTTCAAGCACAAAAAAAACCTTTCAAATCCAAGTCAATTATCAAATGGGAAGAAGAGGAAAAATTGCATAAATCTTTTGAAGTAGTTATTCATAACATGTGAAAGTAGGATTTCCTATATAGTTAAATTAGCAAACCATTGAGGAAATCATAATCCTTCTATTGACTATATAAAGAATTCACTATCAAAATAAAAAAGAATATGAAATAATTGTTTCCATAAGAAATTGGCAAGTAGCTACTAGAAAGCAAATGCACCCTAACCTTCGATCAATTTTCCATTTGACACTTGACCTCAAGAAGTATGTTATTTCCAAACTTTATCTTTTGAAAGTTACTAAAGCACCCAAAACTAATTTTATAATAACTTTGGTGGCCATAGACCATCGTGTGGTTGTCATCCAAATCCAAGTTGGCAAAAACATTATAGAAAACATCTTGTTGTATGGAGGGTTTAAAGTCAATATCAATACTAAAGAATTGAAGAAAAATTTGTCAAACCAACCCCTTATTGTTTAAAATGTAGAATTCATATGAAAATAGTTAGTTGTTCATTAATTACCTTTTCACAATTGTCAAATAGATGTTGATCTCAAGATGTGTTTGTTACTTTTGATATGTACCCTTTCAAGGATTGAGTAAAACATTTTGTTTTTTTGCAATATGTGTGTGTGTTTCAAATTGTTCCATGGTATTAGAACAATGGTTATATAAATAAAAATCAATCACAATGTATAAATTAACTTAAATCATTAACATCATTATTAACATTATAGCGATCATTGAAGAAATTATACAAAATGTCTCAAATGAGATCAAATGATCTTGGAAACAATATATTAATATATTTGGTGCATTTTATAAAATACTTGATGGAAGAGTCAAAGTGTTTCACCTTATGAGTTGCGTCACATTGATATATTAGACGGGAATAATTACTCCACGTGGAAAATAAGAATACTTTTGTTTAAAAAAAAGAAAAAGTTTAGTCCATTGTGGATGGAATCAAACCCAAGCCAATTGCTCCCACCAAAGCATGTGCTACTCCTTTGCCTTCAATCAAGCTAGGGAGTATTGTTGATTGGGAAGATAGAAACATGTTTGCCCAAAGAATAATGATAAATGGGGTCAAAATTTATTTTTTACATCATATAACAAGGTCAAACACAACTAAAGAAAGGTGGGATGAATTAGAAACTATCTATCAAGTACATAATATTTCAAATTGTGTGTATTTAAAAAATAAACCCACAAGATTAAAAATGGAAGATGACAAAAGTATAGGCAAACATATTCATGTGTTTGAAACCATACTTGATGAATTGATTGCCATTGGTGCAACAATAGATGTTGATGAACAAATTGAATTTTTGCTAGAAAGTATTTATGATTCTTATTGAAATGTCGTATATATTTTGAGTAACACTTAAGCCATGACTTTCCAAACTACAATATCAAGATTATTCCAAGAAGAATTAAGGAGAAAACCAAATGGAACCTTAAGTGGAAAGCCATCGTCAAATTTTTTGGACAAAAGAGAAATCCAATTTCTAAAAGAAGAAAGGAAATTTTATTAATAAAAGGATTGGACCATTGTCCAATAAGTCCAATAATAGTAATGAAAAAAACATGAGAAAGGTGAAGTGATTTAATTGTAACCAATATGGTCATTTTGCAAAGGATTGCACAAATCCTAAGCAAGAAATAAAATCATCCAATCAAAAATCAACTAATGTTACAAGTGAAATAACTCAACTTTTTCTTGCAACATTAGTGGTTTCAAACAATGAGAGAGACAATCAGTGCCTTCATTCAAGTGCCACACATCACATTACTCCCAATAAACATTGGCTTGCCAACTATACAAATTTGAAAAAATGTATCTTGGTGGTAACACTTATTTCAATGTAAAAGGGAGAGGATCAATGAAAATGCACTTACTTAATGGAGACATTAGATGCATTGAAACAATCCTTCATGTATAAAAATTGAATTAACTTAATCTTTGTTGGAAAGGTCACAAAATCAGGTTATGAAATATCTTTTACTTCCAATCAATGTTTTGTGAAAGATAACAAATCAAGTAACATCATATGTACTAGTCAAAGGCTATGTAATTTGTATAAACTTGAATTAACAAGCACAAATGTTGAACAAATAATGACAATGGAAGTAAATTCTAAACCTTATTCATATTCAAAAAATAATTTAGACATTAACAAGTGGCATAACAAGGGTCACATTGGTGAACAACATTTGAAATTAATGTCAAGAAATGAAATGGTAAGAGGATTGAATATAAAACCTCAACAAAGATTTATTTTTTGTCCTAATTGTCTTTGTGGAAAACAACAACAAAATAGATTTCAAATTGGTCAAAGTAGAAAGGCAAAAGAAATTTTGGAATTAATTCATTATGATATATGCAGTCCTATGCAAATACTATCAATTAGAAGAGAAATTTTCTTTTACTTTTATCAATGATTTTTCATGAAAAAAATAGTTTATCCTCTTTTTAAAAAATCAGAAGTGCTTAATAAATCTAAAGCCTATAAAATTCTTGTCAAAAATAAAACCTAGAAGAAAATTTTAAAACTAAGGAATGATAATGGAGGGGAGTGTATTTCCCAAAAAAATAGAGAATTTTGCAATAATTCAAGCATAGAAATAGAACTTATAGGTCATTATACACCACAACAAATGATGTTATTGAGAGAATAAATATAAATCTTGTTGAGATTGCAATATGCATGTTACATCAATCCAATATACCAAATCAATTTTAGGCTGAGGTTATTTTCACAACTTGTTATCTTCAAAATAAATGTGCACATATTGTTTTAGAAAATAAAACACCAAAGGAAGCGTGGACTAGATACAAACCTTCATTGAATCACATAAGAATGTTTAGGCGTGATTATTATGTTCATGTTCCTTTTGAGGTAAGAAAAAAATTGGAAAAAAAATACTAAAGTTTATAAATTACTTGGTTATAGTGAAAATGTGAAGGGTTATAGATTATATGATATACAATCCAACAAAGTCATTGTGAGTAGAGATGTAGTGTTTAATGGATTTAAAACCAATTTAAATTAAAATCAAGACATCTAGATCAAGACTTTCATAGAATCTCCAATGGAGGGTTAAGAATAGTACCTTACAATGCAAACCCCCTTGCATTACCACCTACTCCAACCCCAAATCTTACCCCACCACCAAATGTTGTACCACTAACAACTCTTCCACAAGATGGTGACAATGCAAACAATGAAAACATTTCAAAAAATTTGGAAGAAAGTATCAATTACAACATGGATAATGAACTACTTTTTAATGTTGATAATCACCAAATGCACCAAGATGCCCATGAAGGAAATGTTCCATCTTTCAATGATTTAACTTTGCAAATAAGGAAATCGAGTTGTATTTCAAAAGCTACTTTTAAAATGAAGGATAATCGTGTTGACCAAATTGGTAAGAAATATTCAACATTTATTCAAGCCTTGATTGCAAAATAGATAAATTCAAAATCTAAAAGTCTTGATGAGGCTAAGCAAAAAAATGATTCCATGAAATGGTTGGAAACTCTCCAACAAGAGTATAATTCTTTGATTAAAAATGACATGTGATCAATTAGTTGAAGCACCAAAAGATCAAAAACATGTTGGTTGTAAATGGGTCTTCAAACTTAAACTAAAAGTAGATGGATCCATTGATCATTATAAAGCGAGATTAGTGGCTAAGGGCTATTCCCATATAGCCAATCTTTGATTATCAAGAAACTTTTTCATGAGTGGTGAAAATCACTTCAATTCAAACTTTATTTGCAATTGCAATAATCAAAGTGTAATTACTCTTACAACTAACCCTAAGTATCATGCAAGACTAAACATATAGAAATTCAACAAGAACGTGTTGAAGTTGGTCCCATCAATGTAAAATATTGTCCTACAAAGACTATGCTAATAGACATCCTCACTAAAGGAGTTCCAAAAGCAAAACACATATGGTGTGTGTATGCAATTTTAGACTCAAGTTAAAAGTGAATGATTTACTTTAATGGAAGTATGGATTTAAACATCCTCACCAAAACACTTTTCCTAAAAACAAGTTCGCCTTAAACAATTAAGAAGAAGATACATTCTTCAGAAAAATGAGTCAACTATGAAACATTTATAACCTACATTCTTCAAATTCAGTGGGACTATTAAAATGTAAAATTTAGATGAATGTAGTTAATTGTTCATTAATTACCTTTTCATTGTCAATTATGTTGATATCAAGAGGTGTTTGCTACCTTCGATATGTACCCCTTTCAAACATTGAATAATTTTTTTTTTTTCTACAATATGTGTCTTTTTTCAAATTGCTTCACTTACAACTTCAAAATGGCAAATTAGACAACAATTAAACCATAGGCCTAATCAGAGATTTAAAATTCACATAAATGGAATTCCATACATAGTTACTTCCACTACAATCAAAAATAATGTCCTTGGTGCCAATTACTTTGTGGTCCTTGTTAAAGCGTAGTTGAAAGATGTTAAGGCTTCACATGACTACAACATGAATTTGATTACCATATAAATGAATTTAAAATAGCCAAAAATGGCATAGAATAGCCAAAAATACTTACAACAACTGAAAATAACCTAAGGTGAACTAAATTAAAATAACCAAAAGTAACTTAGAATAACCAAAAATAGCCTAGGGTGAAATAGCTAAAAATAACCGAAAATTTGAAAATAGCCATAAATAGCCGTAAATAATGTAGGGTGAAATAATTTAAATTAATGAAAAATATTCATATAATAATTGAAAGTAGTTTAACATAGGCAATAATATTATATTAACAAAAAAAAAATCCATTTATTAAACTTTTTTTTCCCAAAAGAATGATCATTGAAATGTTATTGAATAATGATATTCAACTTTTTTTTGTTCAAATGCTTTTAAACTTTCAAAAGGAAATAAATTTAATTATGTACATTATTGAAATTTTTAAAAAAGTAAACTCAAATCATTTCATTTGAACAAAATTTCGATAAGATATGAATTTTCAAAGTTTATGTTTTTGTAATGTTTAAAATGAAGTATTTTGTAAATAAAATGTAATGTAACATATTATCACAACAAGTGGGGTGGCTTGATGGTAAGGGTGTTTGCCTCCATTCCAAAGGTTAAGGGATCAAACCTCATGAGTGGTGTTGTGTGTGGTCAGCAATGGTATGGTGATTGAATATTCTTTTATCTAATTCTTAGAATAGATGCTTAGGTTGATTACATGGCCTAACTACCTAAGCTAGGTTTTAACTTAACCTAGGACGTGACACATGTCAATAAATCACAGGTTTAAAAATCATGAAATTATCAATAATATTATATATTAAATAATTAAATTCTAATTGATTCCATCCTAGTTAGTTAATTAACCAACAAGTGAATGGTTTGGTAAATTTTTATTTCACTTGAAAATAACCTTGTTTCACTAGGTACTAGTGAAACAAGTCATTGTCTGTAGCAATTAGTCCCCATTCACTAAAGGGTTAAACAATTTCACTAGGTAAAAATGTTCAAATTCATTCAAAATCTAGTGAAACCCAAAGTGAACTATAACACATTTCTTAGTAGTGTTTCCCAAGTTCCTTACAATTCTTTTCTCCTTTCCTTTTCACCCATATTTTCTTTCTTTCCTCCATTTATTTCTTGTAATCATATGTTTTAAGGGAAAAAAACCTCAAGGTTCACGTTGGGCTTTGTTTGTGGAACACATTTTTGTGTAAGATCATACCTTGACCAATTCAATAAAAAGGAGGTACAATAAAGTCCATGTGTCCTAACAAAAAATAATATGAAATCACCAAGGCACATTACACTTTGGCATTTCTTATTAACTACGGCTTGACATATGGATTAAAACTTTGATAAGAAATGTATTAGTTTTGTGTTTGGGAATGATAGTTAGGGATTTGAAGCTAAAATTGGTTCGTGTTCGTCCTAAACTTTAAATAGTCCAAAGGGTTTTCTTTAGTTTAATATTTTGCATTTCTTTTCTTGACACATGAAATGTTCTCAATTTGAAGGACAAGAACTTAGGGCCTTGTAATTTTTTTGACACAGTAAATTATGTGAATCAAACTATGTTTAAACCCTTAATTAGAGTGGGGTTTTGGGGTTAAACATTTGAACTTCAAATAATCATGGTCATGCAAGAGCCATCTATGAGTATTAAATCCTTAAAACTTATCATAAATAAGAGCCCCATTGATTATACATTCTTTAAACAAGATCTTTATAATGTTATTTTGAAAATTTCATTAAACCTAATATGGTTAGCCATTGTGCATTGGTAGTTGTATGACACTAGTTGGGACACTCCAATTGAGAAGATTGCTGCATTGTGGAACAAAATCAATGATGTGAAACAGAATACTTTTGCAAGAAATGAGTTTATATTAGAATTTTTTTTTGGTTTAAAATGTAATTTGATTATTTTTTCATGGTGTTTCTTGTTATTGTTTATTGACTTTCTTTTTTGAGTCATCGGAGTTCAGTAGAAATCTAAGGTTTAGTCATCTCTATTAGGATTCGAACAAGAAAATATCTAGGATTTTTTTGATATTATTAGGAATTAAATATCTTGAAATAGGTGGGGTAAAAGATCACTCAAGAAAACAAAAGAAACAAGCCAACTTGAGCAATTTGTGTGGGATGGATAAGTGTAGCTACACTTATAATAAACCTATTGCATAGAGGTTATGTACGCTTATGGAAGGTATAATAACAATTTCAAAGGAAGCCTTTTTGTTTATGTATTATGGGCGAGTGTTTGGATTATATGTTGGTCTGCACGTTGAGATTATTTGGATGTACTAGTTAATGATCTATTTATTTGTTTGTATGTGCAACATTCAAAATGCATATACACCAACAATGTGCAAAAGGAGTTGATTAAGTATTGAAGGCAAAGGGGTTAAGCCAATGCATCATATTTGATAGCACTTCACCACTCCAATGAAATTATAAATGCCCATAAGGCTTGCCTATACAAGTAGATGAAAAAGTGTCCATGGTTTTGGAAACATATGATTTGGTATGGGGTAGATGAAACATCATTGAAAATAGCAAAAACAACTTGATTTCAAATGGTTCATGTCAAGTTTTATCATTGGGTGTCTTAATTGCATTCAAGCATATCAATAATATATTGTTACAGTTCTGTTTTTTTGGAATATCTTTGTATGGAAACAATATGCCCAATGGGATTTGAAATTATTTTTTCAATTCAAGAACCTTGTTTTTTGTGACTGCATATTGAATATTGGTATAAATGGAAAACTTCTTCCTTTGGGCTATTTGTTGTTTGCAAGTAATTATAATAGGTTGAATGTATCATGTCTTATTTTTTTGGAATGGTGTCTAACTTATTCTTATCTTGAATATTGTAACATGAGATAGAGGTAGTGACTTCGTGTTTACAAATACAATTTGTTGCAGAATAGGAGATCCACAATGTGTCTGAATTTACATGTACAAATGAGATGGGTTGATGAAAAGCTTGTGTTATAGTTGCAAAGATGAAGGAATTTTAACTTCATGTACAAATAATTGGAGGAAATAAAGCCAAGCTTGTTATTATTACAAGCCAATTAAATAAAATGTGATAAAAGTCCCATGTGAAAATATAAGGTTTATTCATGGGCTGGAAGAGCTTTCCATTTGCAGGTGACTCATTTTCCACGTCATGTTTTGAAGCAAATCAAACTTTGTTCTTGGATGACAAAACACAATCCATAAGTTACATTTTTATCCATGACCTACTTAAGTGTGCAACCATAGAAAGAGAAAATGTGATAGTTTTACAAATTCTTGTTATTGGGTTTTTGCAAACTCTTGTTGATGGGTTTTATAATTTTTTTGTTTTTGCAATATTGAATTTGAATTCAACATGCTTTCAAGGTTTTTCAATAATACTTATTATGAAGCAAATGAAGACATGAAATGCAATTGTAGATTTGAATGTTCTCTAACAAGAAGCCAGAAATGGGATAAAAAGTTGGGGTTTAGATTGAATTGTTTCTTGGCTATTGTGCTTTTTGTTTCAATGTTTTTACAACAACTTCCAATGTTAAAGCTAGGATCGAAGGGCAAATGATGCATTTCAATTGGCAACAACAATAAACGATAGTGTTATGTGGTGGTGGCTTGCATTCCTTGTCTTATGTACATCATGTGTGGTAAAACAAATTTCAAGTACCCTCCTTATCACCCTTGATTCCACGGCACCAACTACTAGGCATCAAAAAGTCTAGGAATATATATAACATTATTAAGATCAAACATTGGACTTGATGACTAGGTAAGGGAAAAGGGAAGAAATGTAACTTAAAAAGAAGGAGATATCTCAATCATAAAGCACAACTATTACAACCAATGGTTCAAGACTTGCATAAATACAACATTTGTACAAAGTGACAATACTTATGTTATAACATTTAATTACCTGCTAACTTATGTAATCAATTCTAATCTATGAGTTTAATTAGTCATGAGGGATTAGTTCACTCTAATTTCTCTCTTAACGAGCCCACTAGTCATATTGTTGGCAATTCCAATAGTCACAAAAGCCTCTCCCCCACCACTCTCATGGAATCATGTTCTCATTAAATAGACAATGCCATATCCCAATATATAAATTAGCTCATGAACTTGAACCACAACCAAAAACCCCACACATTCAAATACATTAAATTACATATGTTGTCACAAAGCAACAAAGAAACATATAGCAACTCAGCAAGTTGGACAAAGTATAAATAATGAACTCTAGAATGATTTTCAACAAATTTTCCCACAACCAGCCATACCATAGAAACCAAAACTTCCTTTAGGAGTTCCCACATTTGCGGATGTTATTTCTCCCTAAATCACTTACTCAACACAATTGCCACAAAGTCCGCACAATAACTTTAACACATCACTACACAAATTACCATTGACCACTCATAAAATCCCTAGCGGTTTTCATCACTTCTCCCAATTTGACCCTTAAGTCTATTACTACTCCCATCTCCTTTCCTCTAAAATGTATGCCACATTGAAAGGAAGACATATCTCCATAGTCAAGCTAATCAGTAACAGCCATGCATTCATCCCCTACTATCCTTCTAAGGTTTTAAACACTACCAAACCATCTCTTTCTTCTCGAAAACCACCAACTTATGCAAACACTAGGAAAAGAAGAAAAACTTAGCTACCCAACACAATTGCATTGCCATTCAGATACTATGAAGCACCAAGCTCCATGATGAGCATCCTCTAAAAACCAACACAACAACATCTTGACAATAGCTGAAACTTATTTGGAAATCAACACATCAAACACAACACCCACGCCAAGCATTGTTGAAACACCCAATCGGAAATCAACATATCAAACATAACACCCACGCCAAGCACTATCAAAAACCCAATCACCATTAGAACACCATCAAACATAACCCACAAGAAACAAATCATAGAAAAGCAAAACAAACTATCGACAAGAACACCTCCTCCTTTCACCATCAACTACCGCACTTTTGTCATCTTCTACTTTCAGTGGTTGATAGTACTTTTACATCCAATGAAGGTTTCATCAACCCTAATTTTGTGTCACAAAAGCTCAAACCCAACAACACAAACAAGCATATAATTAGTTTGTTTTCTTTTGTCAATCTTTCTCTTTCTCATGAATAGGATATTTGGAACATGAGGTGGGAGGACAAGAACATTTGATAAGCTAAGATTGTGAGCTGGGTTGGTGTTTCAAGCTTCTGGGTTGTGGTCTAAAACTTTGTAGTCTAAGATCCATTTTGGTTTTTAATAAGATATAATTGGGATTACTATATGAGTTGCAGATGTAGAGTAGGTGAAAAAGAGGAAGAGGAGGAATTCAAGGTCAATGTGATCAGTCCAAGTCTGGTGAACCATCAACTGCTCATGGTGCAGGAGCGATAGCTCATGTTGTGATAAGCAGATGTAGAGCTTTTGACCATGAGTGTCTAGTGGAGCAGGACTTGAGAGCTCATGAAGTTTACAGCTTAGGCGCTGCTGCAAGAATACAACAGTATCTGAGCAATATTTCTGCATGCACATGGAGAAGATCATGATGATCAAATAGCTGTTCTTGTTATTTTCATGGGTTTCATTAGTGTTTTGTCGTCAGTTAACAAGGCATCAACGCTCTTTGAAGGTGATGGCAAGGAAGATGTCACAAACCACCGCATGACTGGTATTCAGAGGCTGTTGGAGGAAGGCAGCTTGCAGCTGTGTAGCTTGCATCATGACAAGAATGGACAACTGATTTTGCGGTTCATCCACAAGTGAGTCATAAGAGGTTTCCAATGGAAGGTGCACTGGTGTGTTGGGTCACTTGATGATCTGACAAAACATTGCAATTAGTAAGTTAGATAGATTGAGTTTGGCTTTGCTTAAACCTTCTTTCAGTAACAAATTGTTCCCATGTCTACAGCAAGCTTCTAGACTTGGTGTGTTTGTTTGAATCCCCTGTCAAGTGAAATGCTTGCCCTTTATTCACCTTGCAACTACTGGCAATATATATATTGTCTGTTCAACCTGCCTTTCAGTTTGATTTATCTTTCATGTGGTTTTCCAGTGACTAAATTGATTGATGTGCACTATGTGACAGAATGTGAAGTAAATGGTGTTAATTAGTTGTCCATTGAATGCTCTTGGATTGATCTGTTGCAATTATCTTGAATATGTTCTAAAATGATCTTATGGGGATATTTATGATGAAGTAGAGTTGTTGCCTACAATGCTCTTTATTAAACATTTCCTTCATCAAACATTGGTAAATTAAATCAGAAAATGAATATATAAAATTTATAAGTTCACCAACTTTCCTATCGCATAGCTATATTCACCCGATTACTACTTATAAATCATGGATTCTGCTATATGCCCTAATGTGCACATATCCAGGGGGTTGATCACTCCATCCTCCAAGTCCAACTATAGGCACTAAGCTCAAGCTCCATGCAGCCAGTCTAGTCCACCAATCAGTCAGCCATGCCAACAACCACACAGATGTTGAATGACAGGTACATAAAAGTATGGGGGGTGCAAGAGGCACATTTGGTTCAGCACATAGGCGATTCCATGACACTATTCAAGGTTCTGAGTTCTGTCCTGAAGGGTTCTAGAGAGAAACTGTCTCATGGCAGCTCTCACAAAACATAGGCATGTGCACTCGTCAGTTTGGCCTCCTATCATGAACCTTTAAAACTATAAACTTCTTTCAGAGATCAAAACTGATGCTAAAAACTGTGTGTTCAATCTCCTGATAGACCTGGTTTTTCCCTGGGAGTGGTGCAGAGGATGGTTCAAGAAAAAGCATTAGGAACCCATATGCATCAACACATCATATGCATGAATTGATCAACACTTGTACAGGTTACAAAATGTTACCCCAACCTGTAGTGTCAAATAAATATATCAATAAAGCCCCAAATCTCAAGTTCTTGAGAAATGAGAATAGAGAAGCCAAATTCAGGAGCCTGAAGGTTGCATCCTCCAGATATTCTAATTTCAGTAATGATATGTATAATATGACAGCAAAACACTAAGATTTACAGAAGGCTGAAAGGGTTTGGTCAAGGGCTTTGGGGTCATATTCTCCAGTGAAAACACAGTTCCCAAGAGATCCTTTGAGAAGAATCAACCGCAAGAGCCCATCAGCAACCTTCTTGTCAACTGCCATGATGCTCTTGAATGTCTGAATGTTCATGGAATCAGGAGGAGACACTGGGAGATTAGCTCTTTTGAGCAGCTCCAAAGCTCGGTTGAACAAGGTCTCATCAATCCATCCCATCCGAAGAGACATATCAGCAGACATGACTGTGCCCGCAGCAACAGCTTCCCCATGCAACCAACCACCATAACCAATACCTGCTTCAATCGCATGCCCAAAAGTGTGGCCAAGATTTAACGTTGCACGAACCCCACCTTCTCTCTCATCTAGAGACACAACCTCTGCCTTGTTTTCACATGATCTTTTGACCGCATATGCCACTGTTGCAGGATCCCTTGCAAGCAAGGCTTCCAGGTTCTTTTCTTGCCACTCAAAGAATTTGGCATCACGGATAAGACCATACTTAATCACTTCAGCAACACCTGATGCAAGTTCCCGGTCAGGCAATGTGTTGAGGGTGTCAGTGTCGACAAGCACACACTGAGGTTGGTAGAAAGCACCAATCATGTTCTTTCCAAGGGGATGGTTGACTCCTGTCTTTCCTCCAACTGAAGAATCCACCTGCAGCATCCAAGTACCAAAAACTATGTAATGTCAATATGAAGGAAAGAAGCAGGATCAATTTATCTAGACAGGATGCAAAGGTTCATGTTGAAGATCTGCTTTCACCTGGGCCATCAAAGTTGTGGGAATCTGAATAAAATTAACCCCACGAAGATAAGAAGCAGCCGCATAGCCACACATGTCACCAATTACTCCACCCCCCAAAGCCACAAATGTGCATCGTCTATCCATGTGTGTCTGGATAGCCTTGTCGAAGACCTGTGTCAAGGTTGGGAGATCTTTGTACTTCTCACCATCTGGAAGAATCACACTTTCAACCTCCACATTGAATCTTCCATGCTTCAAGGCTGCTATGGTCCTGTCCAAGTAAAGTGGTGCCACCTTTGTGTTTGTTACCACAAGCACCTGAAATCATGAGTTAAGCAAAGTCAGGTATATTGACTTGGACACCTATTGCAAACTTCTAGAAGAGATTGGCTGCCTCATAACAAATTTCCAGTGCATTACACAGATGAATGTGTCTGGATGTCAGCTTCTGTCCCCAGAGGACCTGACTTCTAGTTGAAGTAAGATGCAGGCAAGTTAAACCCATCAAACTGTCAAGCACAATCCAAGTACTAAACAAGGATATAATAAATTCTACCTTCACAGTTTCAATAGAAGGCCCAAGTTTGTCTCCATTCATCACATAGAGAACCACCACTGCTTGCTTGAAGGATGACTCACCAACACAATTTTCTGCCTACTTTTTTCTATACACACAGGCAGACCAAGTGAAACAAGCTTTGATGCTGACTCTTGATCTCAACAGAGGTAAACTCTTCCCTGGCTCCTTTCAATCTATAAGCCAACTGAGATATATATTATCCAGAAAAACTGCACTTAATAGGAAAAGTCGGTGAGCGCAAGATCTAAGCTAGTCTCTGGTAGTTCATCACGCGTTATGCCAGACTGTCCTCAGACCTTTACTGTCCGTATGGCAAGAGCATGTCAACCCCCGGGCTCTGTTCAGGAAGCCTTGGACTCTGATGAGGGAAAATGACAGGTATGGGGTAAGGTTGAGAAGACCAAAAGTTGAGAGAGTTTTTGTTGTTTCAAGCACAGAGAGCAAAAGACATAGAGAATAATGCATTCCATACCTTCTTCCCCTTAACGTGCCTCTGTAGCAACTCCGGTTGGTTCAGCAAACCAGGACCAATGTAGATAGGGTAGCTCCGATCTCCGAGATCTACTTCCACGATCGTGGGCTCATCACGAGTTGCAGGAGGCGCACCTTCCAGCACCCCCGCACTGCCAGCCCTAATCGCCATCACACCACGCTTGGAGGGATGGCAATTCCCAATTCCTTCCCTGCCAAAACTCTCAACTTGCAAAAACGTCTCCCTTAAGCACCCCACATTCAAAAAGGAGGATTGTTCCTTGAATTGACGGCTATCCTTTCCCTGCCGTCGTCGCAGACACACGACGCGCTTCTTGTCCCTGCACCCCGATAAAACTGCTCTCGTGACCTTGGTGCCCGAAGAAGATGCCACTAAACTTGTGCTAGCCTCCCCGTTTCCTGAGAGACTGCAACGAGTGTTGGTCACAGGGGTAGCAGCCATAGCGTGTGCAACAGCCATCGCAAGCGAACTTCGAGCTCTACAAAAAAATCGCAAACAAACACCACCTTGGCTCTATTTCCGCCAACAAACACCCTCCGAAACGCACGCCCTATAGCTTCTTATGCCCAAAAGAACCTAGCGTTGGGTCTTCGACCACTTTTAGCCTGGGCGGTTGGTGGGGTTGGTCTACGATTGCCCGTGAGAGCAGGGTCTCGGGTTTGACTGGAATCCTTCTAATGTAAGGCGACTTTAGACGAGGGTCCAAGGTCCAGGGACCAATGAATTCTAGCAATTCTTATTGGTTGAAAGCTTTAAATTGGTCCCAAGGCCTTTAGAAAAAGGGTCCAAGACCAAAAACTGGCAAAATGAGGCTGAATCTACATGGCACCTGTTTTGAAGGGAAAATCAATTGGTTCAGACCAAAAAACACTGCTGAAAGGAGAGCTCCTGATTTGGAGAACCAAGAATTAGGCTAGGGACCCAACTCAGGTAGAGTCCCAACTCAAGGATTCAATTAGCTTCAAAATCAGTCCAAATTGGTTCCTAGGAAATTGGACCCTGGACCCTTGTCTAAAGTGAGCCTTAGTATCAAACCTCTCTACTTGCACAAAGGATCAGGCTAGGACATGAGTTCATTTTTGACAATACAAAAGGAAGCAATAGCCAATAGAAAGGCAGAGCAAGGGCCCCAAAAAAATTATTGCCCTTCTCAAAACCCATAATAGGTTTCCCCAATACAAAATTCACCTTGAATGAAAACTTTTCGATGAAACTATTATTTTATTGCTCTCTAGCAACATGATCATCTGGGCTGGAATGACTGGTAGCTGACTGTGTTGGTGGTTTGGGAAGTTTGGTCAAGCTTGACTACGCCAATTGGGGTGCATGTGTAGATGAACAACTGCCCAGTTGGCTGACCAGAAAAAAATGGTAATGCGATGAGGTCCACAAAAGGGAAGTTTATTGCTAGCAAAAAGGATGTGTATTGTTAGCAAAAGTGCATTGGGTGCTGGACTGGATCCGTGTTCAGTTGGTACCCGGTTTGTAACTTAGAATGGCCATCCTGGTTAGGAAGAACTGAACTGATTTTTGGAACCAGTTTCAGAATCAGAATCAGAATCAGAATTCTTCTTTTTGGAAGAACTAGATCCCCAATTAGATCTTTAATTTCAGGTGTGTGGTGGAACTGGAACTGGAACTGGAACCAGAATTGGGACTGTTTTTTTAATAGACTAGAACTGAAGGCTAACTGGCAGTTCCAGTCTAGGAGGTTACTTGGAACTGGAACAGAACCCAATCT
>Ga0209208_10005222_pt1 | contig 18152 bp, 19 predicted proteins | sample S1TSphfallax_3_FD_187694 | JGI IMG/M metagenome (GOLD analysis project Ga0209208, IMG submission 187694) | Host-associated microbial communities from peat moss isolated from Minnesota, USA - S1T2_Fd - Sphagnum fallax MG (SPAdes) (version 2) | ecosystem: Host-associated > Plants > Peat moss >... | reverse complement strand
AAAATCCACAATTCAAAAATATTTTTTACATGTTCCACCTCAATAAAAAAAATTCCATTATTGTGTAAAAAAAATTATTCTTTTTGAAATAAATAAAACACCAAAGCTTTTAGTTCTTACAAATATTAAATTGAACAATGATGTAAATTTTGTATAAAAAAAAAGAGTCAGAAGAACGATTAATATCACTTCATTTAACATTTGCCCAAATTTGGCAACTTCAAGGTTATGGATAATATAACATTAAAAAAATATTATAAATGTTCCATCCAATATCAATTCTATCCAATGAATATTACCTCGTTTTCCTCATGACGAAACAACAATTGGTCTATCATTAAAAAGATGAATGGAATATAAATCACATATTTAACAAAGATGTATGTTCGAACTTCATTATTTTAACATTACATGATCTTCTCAACACACCATTATATGAAAATTCTGAAATAACAATTCATCCACATTGGCTTGATATGTTCACATTATCAATGCAAATTAGTACTACTGTTTCTTGTGATGTAGATGATGATGAATCATGCGATCATGATAATGAAGATACATTTGAAGAAGAACAAGAAGTCATATTAATAAATACAATGATGCAAAACATATTATCTTCCAAACAAATATATGATTATTTTGAAAATGTTGTAATTGTGGCACTAAGCCAACATTTCAAACCATTGGAACTTTTTCAAAATCTCCATTATGAATAATTGAACTTTCCAACATTGTTTTTTGGACAACCTCATAGCAACCAAGGAACAAAAATGTCTTATCAAATGATTGTTCAATGGGAACTCTTACATAAAAATCATAATTTTGCCACACATGTACCAAATGTTTTTTAAAAATTATTAAAATATTGATTCATTTTGCCATTTCATCATTTTGAGTGCACATACATAAAGGGAAATTCCTTGGATGTCAACTTCAAGCATGTGATATCATAAATAAACCAAATCTGGATACATTATTTTACATTTTGATTTAGAATATATGGATCTTTCAGGACTATATACTTCACCTAATTATTTAAGTTGATTAAGAAAAGATGTTTTTGCAATGATATGACAATTAAATCCCCAACATTTTTTGTTACATTTGTTAGTGTTGAAAGTAACTATCTTTGTTTATTGAAATGTTTATATGATTTAAATAGTTTAAAAAACGAATTTAACATTCCTTTTGACAAATTAGAATCCAAACATGTTACAAATTTTATACAATGTGATCCTATTACATGTGCATGATAATATGATCATTGTATGAAATTTTTTTGTACATTATTACGTATGAAAAATAATTCCATTTTTGGGCATTTATTACATTTTTTCTTTGTTATAAAATTTCAAAGTCATGGAAGGCAACATGACCATGGATTTTTATGGGTTGCAAATGCACCAATTTATGGTTTGGATTCAAACAATGCAATTGAAAACTTTGTGTATAAATATATATCATGTGATAATAATAACTTAGCACCCAATCTTCATGAAGCTTAAACAAATCATCATAAAAAGACTTGTAGGAAGAAAAATCAAACCATTTGTCAATTAAATTTTCCATGGCTTCCTATGGAAAAAACACTTATTCTCAAACCATTCCCAATGGAATCTTTGACCCCTTCAAAAAGGGTTAATTTAGGTGAAATTAGCAAAAGAATTTTCAATGAACTTAATAAAATTGATTTAAAAACAACATTTATTTCATTTGGTGCATTAAAAAATTACTTTCTAGAGATAAAGAGTGACGCACTCCCAAGCCCTTTGCTAGACTCAAATATGAGTCTAAAGTAGAAAACAATGGAAAGGTTAGGAGCTAGGGGCATGCTCCTTGGCTTTCAACACTTAAAGGGGTAGAAGGGTGTGCTAGAATTCTGGGATGGGACTAAGAAGAGTGACAAGCAATTTATTCACTCACACGAATTTGCATCTAACCAACCACAAGTTGGTTAGTACAATGTTGGAACACCTTTGGTGCTAGGACAAGCCATAGGCGACCTCGGATTCATAAGACTCACTACGACCTGAACTCGGGAGAAGCCACCACCTTCCACCATATAGTATACTCTACATCTCTCCATGAGGCTTGCATCCAAATGGTTTTTTGTCTTGGGACTCCCAAAAGGGACTCCAGAAACTACCAAGGTTGGAACTCCCGCAACTTTGCGGGGCTATAATTTCGTGCTCAGACCTCCGATCGGGATGAGGTCTAAAGCAAAGTTGTAGTTCTTGTCGAGAGCTTTCCAACGGCATATCGCACGCCACTTGCACGCACGCAAGTTGAGTCAATTCCTACTTTTTATGGTCGAGAGTCAAATTGCCAATTTGACTCCCAACCTTTCTTTTTGCCATAACTTGTGTTGCAGATGTTCAAATGGGTCATGCGAGCCCATTTTAGACATCTACACTTCAATATTTTTCTGATGATATAAATAACTCCTCAATGCAAGGTGTTTTGACCTTTGCAATCGCTCTTTGAAGGTTCAGGAGTCCACCGGGACTTCAACTCCCAAAATGGGAGATCACTTCGGAATGTGAGTCTTCAAGCTCACACTCTCTCACACTTCTTTTGGCCTGCGCCCTTGCAAACCTTTGCTTTGGTCACGAGCCCAAGGCTAAGGTTGCGACATAAAGATATAGATCAATGCATTATGAGTAAAATTTAAAAAACCAACAATTTTCTTACAAAGATTATGTAAAGACATATGAACAAATCCTTTTTGGTAACCATGTTGGAAATCTTTGGCAAGCAAACATAGATGTTTAATTCATACTTGACCTTTATGCCATAATTAATTATTACACATCTTATTTAACAAAAATAAATAAATAAATGACAAAAGAATTGAAATATATAATTATTAGTTGTAGTGAAAACAAAATTGAAACACATACTCGCATTTGAAAGATGAGAAATGTTTGTTTTAATGTTCAACAAATGTTAACACAATTAACTACATATATTGTGTTGTCTATACCATTGTACCATGCATCTAAAACATTTAAATTCATTAATACATCCCCGTTACAAGAACGTGCATTTGTATTAAAAAATGTTGCATCATTAAAAACACTTCTGATGTACTCTACATATATTATGTGTATGTCAATCATTGATAAATATATCAAAAGACCTAATTAATTATTTAGAATTTTTTTCATTACATTTGTTACGAATTATAACATTGTAAACCTTAGAAAAAAAAGGAAAAAATCTCATATAATTCGTTATGTGCATTATAATGAACATCAAGACCCATAAAATTATTATAGAGAACAATTATTATTTTTTGTTCCTTTCTTTGATAATGAACATACTTTCGAAGGTGACCATTCCACATGCAATGCGACATATAACATGCATGAAATACAAATCAATTTATTAAGAAAAAACATTTATATATAATTTTGATAACAATAATGCATACACAACAAATTGGGAAAACAAAGAGTCACAAGCTCTTGAATTAACAACAAAAAATGACACAAACATATGGATGGATAAATTTTTGAATGTAGATATTGGGTTTTCTTCACAAAATATTATTAATTGTATTGGAGTAGAACCATATAACATTTGTAATGAATATATTGTTAACCCATGTATAGGTGTCTCCACTATTCTTAATTCAACCAATATTGATGTTCAATACCAAATTATGCCTACACATGAATTCCATTCATTTATTTTTAAAAATGAATAATGAACAATGTTTTATATTTGACGGTGTCATGTATAGAAAGAAAACAAAATCCAAATGAACCAATTCATTTATTCATTACTAAAAGTGTTGGTACAAGTAAAACTTTCACATTAATGCTTTTAATTCAAGCTTTGATTTGTTTTTATAATAAACATCTTCATTTAGACCATTTAAAAAAAGAAGCTTTGCTTATGGCATGTATTGGAAAAACAACATTTAACATTGATGTAACTACAATTCATTCAAGTATTTTTATACCACTTAATTGTAAATATTTACCATCATTAAGTTCAAATGATTAGATATTTTAATTAAGAAATATGAGCAATTACAATTGATAATATTAAATGAAATTTCATTCATAGGGAAAAAATATTAAAATTTACTAATATTCGATTAAGATCAATTAAACGTGTTCACACCAATTTTTTATAGAAATCTTGATGTAATTATCATTAGAGGTTTTTATCAAGTTTAACTAATCTATGATGTAGGAGTTTTCAAAGCTAATGCAAACAACATTGATAGTTTAGCTCCAAATTTTTGGATGGAAAAAATTAAATGTTATGAATTGAAGCAAGTCATGTGCCAAAATGATGAACAATTCATTAATATCTTAAATCAATTTCAAACTACTACACAATTGCAATCATATGTGGATACCATAAATAATTAATGTTTTTGTACATTACCAAATTATTCAAAATTTCCATATTTATTTTACACGAATGAAACAAAGCAAAAACATAATGAATTAGCTTTCCTTTGAAGCAAAAGGGATTTATTCATATTGCATGCAAAAGATAGACATCATGATACATGTCTTCAATCATTTCAATTACAAAATGATGCAAACTTCATAGCAAGACTACACTTAAAGGTTCAGGTAATGAAAAATATGTCAGTTGAACTTTGTGTTGGAAATTATGCAACACATGATGGAATATGTGTAGATGGAATATTCCAAGATCAACTAATGTATTCAATTCACAAGAAGTCATTTGAATATTATTTAATAATCCTGAATGTGGTCAATTCACAAGAATAAATAATGCACATTTGTATGAACATGAAATACATCCTACATGGACACCGATAGGACCCATATCCAAAGATATGCAAATTAGTTCAAATTTTTTTCACATTATAACAAGAACACAATCTCCCATTCAATTGGTTGCAACATGCACTACATCAAACACAAGGATTAACACTTGACTATTTAACATTTGATGCTACTAATGTTTATAAACATGGTTTGACATATACAACATTTTTTCATGTTAAGAAAAAAGAATTTTTTAACTTTTTACAACCTTTGCAGATGAATTTTTTTCAAATTGATCCAAGTGTTGCCATGGAGATGCATTGATTGCAAACCATTCCAAGACGGGATGTACTTGTCCCCAAACCGCATACATTTTGTGATTCATATGTATTAATTTATTTTGTCAATACTAGATCATTGCCTTTACATAAAAATGATGTTTTTTAGATTACAATATCAAAACAACTCACATATTGTGCCTCAATGAAACACATTTCAACACATTTACATCTAATAATACATCTTTGAACATTGATACAAGAACACATTCAATGATTAGTGTAAATGATCGAAATGGTACAATGATTATATATGACAATTTCACAACCTTATCATCACATGAAGCTTTTACATGTTTAGGAATTGAGTATATTACAACAACATTCAATGCAAATACAAGAAAGGCTATTCATATAGCAATATACATACCTTCCACATTATCCTTGTCAATGTTCACATTTCACCTTCAAAAGTTTTTGAATTTAATGTCAATTTCTTGTCCCACAATAATAATTGGTGATTTCAATATTTGAACATGTTTGATCAAAACTCAACACAACCAAATGAACTCCAAAGTTTTATGGACCAATATTCAATGAAACTTCAGTTTAAAGAAAATTTGACAATTTATGGATCCCATATTGATCACATATGGATAAATGCACCCATTCAACAATGCATGTTAGGAGTTGTTGAAGCTTATGGAACTAACCATAAACCAATATATTTTGTATTCAAACTCCCGTATTATGTCCCATAATATCATCACACATGTAAAACAATAAAATCTTTAAATAATATTGACAATAATAATAAGGAAAAAATAATGATGAAAGGATAATGACCTACATATCTCACTTAATATAACACTTGCAATAATATTCTTGAATGTTAGGGCAAAGACATTATGCAGTTAGTAGCTTGTTTTGTTTTCTCACATTGAAATCTCCCAAATCATGGCACTTCGTGTCATGCTCTTGGTACCTTTAGAAAGCTCTCGATGAGTGAGGGTGCATTGATTGGGTTGAGACTATTTGGAGCTAAGGTGTGAAAGCTATTGATTATTGAACCAATTTTTCAATTAAAACTAAATAAAATCCAAACTAAAACTGTATTGGAATTTGGGAGTGTTCTTGGTGTTGTTGAAAGAAATCAACAAGTCAGATTTAATAGACTTTATGTCACAATTTTCAGAGCAAAGGCATGAAAAATATTGATTTTGGAGTGAATTTTGTTGCTGAAAATTCAAACAAATTGCAAAAATTGGGTTCGGAAGGAAAAATCAGGTGAGCCCTCAATGTGTTCACATTGCCGAATTAAAAAAATTTCAAATTTGAAAATGTGAAAAATGAAGAATGAGTTCACACTGGGGCCAACGGCACATGCTACACTAGTATACATTATAATACAACATTATATTATAAGTTGAAGCTGCCAAGGTGGTAGAGCAATTTTGAGCTTATCATTGGGTCTGATTATGAGATCACAATTCGCCACCATTTCCCCCCCCTTTTGGTCCCCAACAGTACCCCTGTTCAAAAACCCTGAAACTGGCGTGTTTTCAGGGTTTAGGGTTTATGCAGAAAATGCAATGCCCAAAGCCAACAAGAAACAAAATAACAAACAACCAAATAAACAAGGTGTGCTTGCTTCTTTGCCTCTTGCATCATGCTCTTCCAATCTGCGACGGAGTGAATAAAATGTCTTAGCCCCGAGCTTTTGTTCATCGAGATAAACCTACCTGCGTTGCAGATTTCACCAGTGAGATCCGAATCCTGCGGCAAGAGAGAGAGAGAGAGAGAGAGAGAGAGAGAGAGAGATTCTGAGGAGCTTTTTCTTATGAACAGCGGATGCCAGCTTTTCTTCTCTCAAGATTGTTTGCTGAGCTCTACTTGTTATCTTGCCCCTTAGGGTTTCATGCATGTTTCTATGTTCGGATACAACACCATATCTAGCATCGCAGCGCAAGTTCCGATAACACGTATTCATCAGAATACAATGTCCGCTTGTTTTCAGCGAGGTTTTTTTGGTGTTCCACTGTCATCAGTTTATCAAATTCTTCCTTTCTGAAAGAGGCGGTGACATCTCACAAAGCAGCTGTTAGAAAATGGCTATTGCAATTCCTAGATTTGAGGGTTAGGGTTAGGATCCTGTTGCTCTCACAAAAAGAGCGGCATTAACTTGCTTGAGAGGGTGTTGAAGATTGCAATATTAAGAATGCACCCATGGTCATATTTGACAATCCTACATTGCTATTTTGACTGGCGAAGGCATTGCCAAAAATGGGAGACAAGATGACAATGTATTCATTGGTAGCAAGAGGCACTGTAGTGCTTGCAGAATTTAGTGTTGCATCTGGGAATGCAAGCACAATAGCATGCCACATTTTGGAGAAGTTACCTCCAGGGGGAGACAGCTGCATATCATATTCACAAGACCGTCTCGTTTTCCATATCATGAAGGCAGATGGCCTGATTTTTCTTTTGCATGGGCAGTGACACCTTTGGAAGTAAGAATTGCTTGTGTTACTACTGCTGGCATTATCAAGTCAGATTCTTGAGTGTTTGGATGACAGTCTGGAGGTTTTACAATTGCAAAGTTGTCAAATCTGATTACTATGTGGTTGATCAACAGTGCATTTTTCTTTCAATTCCTTTTGGGTGTCATTTAGAGCTTTGCTTATGTGATGTTCAGGGTTTCTTGTCAGCTCTTAGAGCATCTCCAGCAGTGCTCAGTATGTGACCCTGCAAAAATATTTCTCACATCCAAGTTTTAGTTACTTTTTTTTTCCAACCCCACCCATAAAACTGAAATCGGGACTGCAAACAGGTGGGAGACTACTAATAGCAACCCATCTGAACCAATCAAACTATCTTGCCAATCAGAAACAGACAGTCAATAGATATGATTTGACTGTTCCAGGGCTCCTCCAGGGCTCTGAAAAGTGTGCATTTTTTCAGGGTCACAGCAGTATGTTCTCAAACCATCATGTAGACCTTTGATGAATGCAATGAGTATATACACCCATAGAACTTGGTTGTTATCAAGGTTTTAGATGGTGGACATGATCAGCAAGTTTAGGGGGATCTATTCAGTAACATGAAAACACTGTTCATTGTTTTCTCAGTTCCCCCTGTACAGATTATGCACTTCATTATTCAGGGCAGTGTGATGAGGGTTTTCCATCTCTAAAGAAGAGTGAGATGCAATGTTTAGGAATTGTAGCTTGCCAGATCTAACCTCAATTGAATCCATCAATGAAGTGAGGGTAATTTTTAAGGCTAATGAGGCTGGAGCTCAATGGCCGGAAATAGTCCAATTCTATGATCACTAACTCCACTGTTGCCTTCTGTGGTCTGCAGGATAACATTGATTTGTCTCATTCTGGTGTTGCTCTAAATTTTTGTTGCTTTCTTCTGTGGTGGTATTTCCCTCTCAGGATGCTGTGCATAGCTATTTGCAGCAAAACACTTGCAAGTAGCACACAGTTGGTGGCCTACATATGTTCCCCCAACAAGCTATCTAGTTCCCCCTTGTAATGGCCCTGAACCTGTGAAGAAGCAGCCTTGTGGCAGGCATGAGAGTGTTTAGTTGTGATTTAGTGAATGAAGGGTTGCAAGGTAGGGTACTTTCTGACCTGATAGACACACATAGAGATTGATCATTTAGCCCATTCAGAACTTTGAAATTTGTGTATTTTTACAAAAAAATTATACACTTACAGCCTGGGTTAATTAAAATCATGCTTTTGATTATTCATAACACAGCTTTAAGTTCATTTCTAACCCGACTTAAAACCTGATAAGACTGTTGTGCAATCTCAAGTAGAACAAGGTTGTACAATAGTAGTAAAGCGATATGAATCTTAAGTAGTACTATAGATGCATCCCTTGCATTCAAGCTTTTTAGAAATTGTTGATTAGGATTTTGAAATTTTACTTATTGAGAGCTAAGGCCAGGTTACTAGTGAAAGGAAGAGGTCCATTTTCAGCACACTTTTGTGGAATTTTTGTCAATTAAAGAATAGGCACCTAAGACATTTCTAATGATGAGAATGGACCAAGATATGGTTATTGGCAAATGAAGAACATGTCAATGCACAACAAATCTGAATTAGATTTTTCTTTTCCTCAACAAATTAAAAAATTCAGTACTGGACCATTGTGTGCACATCAATCAGATGGCATGGTATAGGTGTGGATAGTTTCACTAATGTTAATTTATGTTGTCACACCAAATTTTGCAATTAGTATAATTCTTGCTAAGGCATGTGAATAGCATCCACAAGCATAGACAAAATGTCTATGGTATAGGAACTTGTACTTGATCACAAATAGCTTTCATGGGAAGATAGGAACCCATGAAAGCAAATTTCTAAGTCTATCAAGGTTCTATAAAGATAACAAGGATACTTGAGGAGGCTCAGGAGCAAGGGAGTGTGTGGACATAAATGAGTCACCCTTGACTCTCTTCCAAAGTCTTGTAAAATGTATCTGCTCTCCACAATAGTAGAAGGTCTAAGGATTAGGTGCCATTATCCACAGATGAATTCTTAATCGTAGATGACAACGTATGGATGGGTATTACATTGGCCTAGCATGTATATATAATACTAGTGGTCTTTGTAGATAATTTACACTTTTTGTAATAGTAGTTCTAATGTTGAATAAACAAAGTCATTTTTCATCTACAAATTTGTATTGTGTTTGAAATAACATTGGAACCTTTTTCAACATGTGGTACACTACAATCCAACGTCAAAGTCTCTACTTATATATTGTTTTCATGTCTCAAATTCACCCTTACAATGACAATTGATGTGGCTGTGTTTCTTAAGCACTCATAAAAACCTGGTTCACAGGGCAGGTAAGGCATTTACTTTTCAAAAATGCACAGCAGGCACAACTGCCAGTAGAACAGGCAATACATTTTCTGTAATGCCCACCATATGGTTTTTATGCAGGAGAAAGCCGTCGCCTGGTGACCTCAGACGTCACCCTTGGTTGGCAGGTGTAATGCCCTGCTGCCATGCTGCCAGGGCTTTCTTCTATACATAAAGCCCTGCTTGTTTTTTCGTAGTGTATTTGCAGATATGCTTACAACGTGTAAGATACATGCGGGCATTTCACAAAATGAAATGCCTGCAGAAGTGGGCTTTCCATTTTTTGAAACACCTGCAGTCATTTTTTTCCCATGATACCCAGGGGGTACCTTGGGGGACCTGTTATTTCAGGAACACCTCAGCCCTCAGGTGTTACCCTACACATTAACAATGTGTTATGAATGCCCACTCTAGATACAAAATTTGGTTGCACATTAACATTGACATAAATCAGTATACTGTATAGTAAGCTATTAGCTGAGTCATGACTAATATTAATGATTTCAATATGACTGTTGATGGTGTTTTCCATTGTGCATGATTTGCCAATGAGCAGTCATCTTATGAAAGAGAAGAATTAATTTTGGGAAGCATGGAGGAGAGAAGAATCAAATCCAAGGGGCAGCTGTTGACGACCATTGTGCACAGTAAGTCCCCCCTGCATTTCTTGACTCCCACATCTCTACAAGCAAAGTGGCATGCTTGTATGCTGCTGCACAATCCCACATGTCCTAAACCAAAGCAAAACATGAGCAGAATGAGTGCAGTCATAACATTGCAAGTCTCGCTCACAAAGTATCAGGACCATCATCTTCACCATGAGTGGCCATGATGAGCTGCAACTACTCCCCACTGACTTCATCAGCTCCCAATGGTAGGTGTAGATAAACTTATATAATACACTCGTCAACAATTCCAGCAAACAATTTACAAATATCTGCATCCTGAGTTTCTGTTGTATTTCCGAGCAAACAGGAAGACTTGCACTTTGCATTATCCAGTTCAAATGTTGGGCAATATTGCATGCCTGAAGTTTTCTGGTAATGGTGGGCTATGAGCATCACTAGCTTCATGCAGAAGCTAATTCATGAGCCACAATCACACAGAAAAATAATACTATCATGAAAACCACACCACCTGATATTTTTTGTATGTGAGTTTTTTTTCTTGACTCTTCCACATTGCCCACAAATCAAGGCAATTCCAGGTAACCCTTGATAACACTCATCATCTCGCTGCCTGTAAATCGTCCAAGAAAGCCCCTGGCTGCTGCAATCTCTCCAAAAGACACCACTGAATCCCCTGCTACTGCCTTTGAACTCTCCACATGTTGTTCCTCCAAGCTGCTCACAGTCTCAGTAACAGGCTTTGTTTTTTCCACAACAGGTAAATTGAAAGGGGTTAAGTCTGTTGCCAAGACCACATCCTCTCCACCCTTTGCTTTCACAAAGTCCTTCAAATGGCAAATGGTGAATGGAACAGGCTCATAGCTATGATCACCATATTCCACTGGTGTAGAATGATCTCCTGTGACACATATGGAAAAATGTGCTAATCCCTTCTTCTCAGCTTGCCAAAGTAATCGTGCTAATTGGCCAATCATCCTATCAACAGCTTCAAATGCCTTCACCTTCAATTGCAGTGCCTTATCATGCCCACAATCATCAATGGCCTGGCAAAATACCCACAGAATCTTTTGGTTTATACTCAGCAATTTTACTCAGCCACAATTGGATAACAGGATATCCCTGTTACAAACTCAGAGCAATAAAAAGCATGCAAACTTCAAGAATTTTGTTGAAGAATGGGTGATGATGTGCAAAGCTATTATTTATGTGACATATTTGCTACATTGACAATGACAGGAGAACAGTCAAGATCATATCAAGGGAGAAAATGTCATGAAAGGTTTTTTCACCTTGATGTGAAGAAAGCCAAAGTCATAGCCATCACTATATCCAGGTTTGCTATCATCTTCACCAGGGACGAAAACATTTGGGGGAGGCTCCAATGGTGCAGCCAAAGCCTTTGCAATTGCTGTTGCCTTGGAGGTGAGCAGAGTGCGGTAGTCACCTGTGGCACCAGGGGCATCCAAAATGTCTACACCAAGAGACAATCCAAGACCAGCTATGATCTTTGTGGGGGCTACCATGCATGGCCGAAGACCGTGCTGTTCCAGAAATGTTGGTGCCTGGAAGAACCATAAAATACCATTAACCCTTCCTGTAACCTCCAAGTTCTTCTGGGTAGTGTTTTTTCTGACTACTTCTACAGGAGGTGTTATGGCATGTCCCTAGCCCTTCTTTTTGCATGAGTTGCAAGGGTCCAGAGCATACATCCAGCTATGCGTGTGATTCACATGCACGAGATACATACAATCATGCCATTGGACTGCTTATGAGCAATTGCACACAAGTAAGATCCTTCCATGACGACTTAAACTGTGAAGTATAGAGGATTTGTGCAATAGATATGAAAGGTATTGGACAAACCTCAATGCGAATACCACAACCCCGCAGCAGCACCACATTGGCAATAGCCTTGCCCTGTGCTTGGCGTTCTGCGTTGAGTGGGTGAGATCGTAAAATTCTTCGCATGACATCGGAGAGCTCATTGACAACTGCAGCTGTGTGTGCAGCTTCCTTGCTGTCATCCAGAGGCTTTACCTTCAGCAACAGCCTGTTGTCTTTCAGTGGATCACTCCCGGAGATATTACCACTTAGGCCTGGTCCACTCACCACCACCCCACACCTGTGCTCTGTTGCATACTTGACAGATACTTTGTACTCAGGGAAGGATGGCAGCTTCAATCCATTGAGAGAAGCACAGAGAATGGGACCAGCATGTTCAAAGTGTCTGTCTGCCCTCCTACTGGTCACCACTTCTGTCTGGTCGTCCACTGTTGCAAAATTGCTCTGTCAACCACAACAAACCCCAATCAAAAACATTTCAACACCACAGAATGCTCCTCCAAGAATTCTGTCTTGACAGTGTGCTTGAAGAAAACCTAACTGGAGCCAGAAACAGGCAAAAGGCAATCCACAAATCCAAAATTGCTCCATCCTTATCAAACTATTCCATGTTGCCACAATTGCAAAAGGGAAAAGAAACAAAGAAACAACCACGAGCCCAATCAAAACATTTCAACACCACAGAATGCTCCTCTAAGAATGCTGCCTTGATGGCATACTTCAAGAAACCCTAAGAGACAAGAAAAAGACAATCAACAAGTCCAAAATTGCTCCACCCTTCACTTGGAATCAAACTATTACATGTTGCCATAGTTGGAGAAGGAAAAAAGATAGAAACAAAGAAAGAGCCAGATGAATGAATACACACATACCTTGAAGGCAATGTCGCCAGGAACCATGGCCAGACCTGCACCCAGAGACTCAAAGGAGCCACGGCCGCGGTAGTAGATACGAGGGTTGTACCCCAACAACGAGAGATGCGCCGTATCACTGCCACAGGCGAGACCCGGCTCCACAGGATCCATAAGCCCATTCACTCCTGCGCTGGCAATAGCATCCAAGTTGGGGGTCACCGCCGCTTCCACAGGACTCCTCCATCCCAACGCAGGCACACCCACATCGCTCAATCCGTCTACCAAAATGAACGCCACTCTCGACACCGGCGCTGTTTTCCCCATGTTCCCAACACAACGTAGTACCCACAAACGCAATCTTCTTCTTCTTCTTCTTCTTCTCTCTCTCTCTCTCCAAATATTTTCTCTCCTTTTTTAGCAGATTTGGGCTGTAGATCCCTCTTCTATCTCTTGCTCAGAGAAATGGACTTGTGCAACAGAAAAAAGATTCTCGCTACTGAACAATCAAGATTCATCATCGTCAACGACAACGAAGACTCACGCGGATTCCGATCACGTGTTTGAGAAACACGCTCGCTCGCGCGTTGAATTTTTTCTTTTCGGAGGGTATATTCTCAACTGCGCACCGTACCTGAAAAAGTCAACTGGAATCAACTGCCTAAAGCGACTAGGTAGGTACTACTAGGTAGGTTGCAGAGGTGGGCTATTTTGGGACTCATGAGCCTGCAAGCTTTCGTGTAGCCTGGTGTAGATAGTAAATACACGGGGTTTTTTTCTTTTGTAATAAGTATTTAAAAAATTGGTCAGATTTTATTTTTCTTTTCCATAATCAAACTAAGGGTCAAGTTCTGAATCAATCAATCAATCAATCAATAAATAAAAACACCCACAAGGTAACAAGAGAAGGAAAAAAAAAGGATCAAAGTCCAAACAAAGACCACAACCCAAAATGTACAATGCACAATGGGGAGCGCTAAGAGGAGAAATCGAGAAACCTAGGACCTAAACCCATCACTAGTAACACGAAGCATGTCATGCAGGGAGGTGGGCAAAAAACTTGGAAAGACACCAAGCTGAAAAGAGGCCTCTCTTGTAACTACAACTCTCGTTGTAAGGTAGTGGTGGCCTAACCTCTTTAAAGAACCATTGACACATGTTCTTCCTATAAAATGAATGTAAAATCAAAAGAAGAAGATCTCTGGAGCCCTTCATCAACAATGCCATGTTGGTACATTGATGAAGGAAATCATTCACTTGCTAGTGTAAACATTTAAATATTTCTCCTATTAGAATGATGAATAATCTTTAAAGTGTTAGTCGCGATATAACACAACTTTTGCCTAAGTTGTAATCATCCCAATTACTCCTTGAAAAAAAGGATTTGTGAAACAAGATTTTCATGAATCAGGGGTCAACAATGATAACATTTGCCAAAATGCAAATATCATTTATTGTAAGCACAATATCCATTTGTTGTCACAATGACTAAAGAGATGGTGTTGGGAGAACATGAATTTGCTTGTGCAAAATATGGAATTCAACATCCTTAATAATGGAATAAAAAAAATCTTAATTTGCATCATGTGTGATGGTGTGCCTCCCCCATGAACACAATGAAATAGGTGTATCCCTTTTAAATATATGGGCTAGTCGCATATGCATTGAGAAAGACCATGAGCCATGGGATAGAAGAGGCCCAATTTGGTGCATAATGTTGAAGAGAAAATGTCAAAGGTCATTTTAATAGATAGGATGACTGGGTAGGTAGAAAGCCAAATGTTCAAAATTGGGCTTATGCAAGATTTTAACCAAATGTGATGACAATATGAAGACAAAATTGAAATGATGCAAAAATATGAGTGTTCATGCACGTTCTTTGAGATGTTCTAAATCTCATTGGGTTATTTCAAAAGGGAAAACATGTCATCTTGTTTATATTCAAGTTTTCAACTATGGGAGCAAATTTCAATATGGTTTTCTTGATTTTTAAAGGTTCATTCAATTCTTGATTAAAAGTTATGTTTTGGAAGGTTGATTAACAATTAGGTTCCAATTGGATAAACTTGATCAATTTGCATTTGCAAGGTCAAACATTATAAAACATCTTGATTAAATGAAATTATTGCTAGAAAACATTGCAATATACAATATGTAAATTAACATTTGAAGATTATAGAACGGGAACTAGCATTCAACATTTGAAAAATATGATGTTCGAAGAGTTCATTTGTAAATACTAGTAACTTCAAAAGCATGATGGTCCTAGTTCTTGAACAAGAACATCTCCAAGCATCAATTTGAGAAGCAACAACATCTTCAAGATCAACATGAAGTTGGCATAATCATCACATGTTTCTTAAAATTTAAAACTCACCACACATTGAAATTTGGTGGGTCATCTTGTATTAGAAAGTTCTTTTATTTGGCAAAAGTTGTTCGTCACATCCATAATGTGTTTTCATGTTACTTTTTCTAAATAAATACCTTCGAACATTAAAACCACTCACTTCTTTTCTTTCATGTAACTCAATAAATCACAAAACTTTGATTAACCTTCTGTGGCATAACCTACTTGAAAATAATTATGAATGCATTTCTTTTTCATTCAATGCCTTCTGCAACAAAAAAAAACCTTGGAAAACAATCTTCAAACACCTTTAGACGTGAAAATTCTTGCAATTCCAATCCAACGTACCTTTGAATCCAATTTAAAAAAAATGGTAGATAAACAATATTATCTAGATCATTCAATTTGCAATTTCAATTCCCAATTTACCTTTAAATCAATTCCATAAAATGGACAAAGAAACATTAATATTTTAATCCTCACTTTGCATCTCTTAGCTTTCAAGTTTCTTGACAACACTTACTACCAATTTGATAAACTTTGCATTTCTTCCATTGCTTCACCATTTCCAACTGTATGTTTTTGTATTAATTAATGAACCTTTGTGTCAATGGCCTAGGTAAGATCATCTTTAAGGCTCTAATGGATACAACTATGAAAAAACTTATTCAAGGTTTGAAGAGACAAGATTGTTTGAAAAAACTAAATTGTGAAAAAATCTTATTGGTCCAATTGTGAACTTAGATGTCATTAACTTCAAATGTTAAGTTTGGGATGTGAAAGGGCAAAAAAAAAAGGTGAATATGATCAAAAAAACATTCAATGTTTGAAAAAACCAAGTTTATAAATTTCAATTAATTTCCAATGAAAAAAATCACTCTAAATTTAATAACTTTTGTTTTGACGATTTGAAATTTGTGAAACATCTACCATGCACATCGCCCTATTGAGGGCTTTCCAATAGTACCAAAAATAAAATGAAGGGCACCATAGTTTGGTAAGGTTAAGGTGTGGTCACAAAACAATATAAACACTTATTTAAATCATATTAATGGAAAGCTTAATACAATTCCAAATTACAAACACACCAACACAATTACAAATAGAATGCACATTATTTTACCCAAAAGGATATCACCTATCACATTTTTTATGCCCAATCAATAATGTCACATGTTCATGCATGTACCTACGATATTGAATATTCTTTATGCCTCAATTTAAAACATAACAATATTTGAAATGTATTATGTTACAAAGCCAACATAAGAACATTGTGATTCATGAACTTTCCACCATGCAAAAGAGTATTTTCATTCATCATCACTTAGTTTTCATATTTTATTAATTGCTTATTGACCATTGGTGATGTCATTTTCTCACAAGTTTTCATGAGGTCATACAATGATATGTCCTTTTCATTTTTCATTGTAAAAAGGTGCCAACAACTTCTCTTGCATCAATTGGGTTGAAATTCTCATACACATGAACCAAAAGTAAAATAAAATGTTAGTCATACTCACCTACAATTTGCACCTCCCACTCCTTCCCGATATATAATATGACCAACCTTAGGCCTTTGAAACCTAGGTATAACATCATTGACAACATGTTATGAACTTTTTGTTCTTAAAATGACAACATAAATGAAAGGAAAGGATTTAAATACTTGTATTATTTGCTTTTGCATCCATTCCTAGTAGAAATCATGGGTTCTCAAGGAACCTAGTGCTAGAGATTGTACCCACATTTAAATGGAAAGAAAAATTGCAACATCAAATGTAGTGGACAACAACCAACAACATGGGCATTTTATGTTAGTTTTGATTAACAACACTTTGGTGGACCATGAGCCATAGTGTATGAAACAACTTTGGCTACCACCCAAACTTGCAAACTCAACATATGACCTTAAAAGGCCAGCTAGGTTATTGTTTTCCATAGCAACAATAAATGATGTTATTAAATTATAATGTTTTCTTAAGCAACAAAATGGCTATTGAAACATATTGAATCTTTTTTGGAATGTTTAATTTGCATGGGTTTATGTTAGTATCCAAACAAGTTTTCTACTTTTGAAAGGGTTATGAAGACCCAAGAAAAGTAATATTGGTTTTCAAATAATGTTCTTAATTCATTGAAATAAATCATTCACATATTCATAATTTTTATATAAGATTTTCATGTATTAAACCACAATGAAAAAAATCTGAATTATGACCTTCTATTACCACCTTGCAACACTATTTGTATGATTCAAGGTATCATGCCAAATCTTATTTACACAATGTTAATTTGCTTCTATTACAGACTCCACACATGTTTTAAATTGTTTCACCTTAACATGCTTTCATCCACATCTCAATTTACCTTTAAAGCAATGTTTTGAAGCATTGTTTATTGTATACAAGGCCCCATGTTGTGAGAATGCAACTTTTTGACTTTTAACACCCTCGTTGTTTGGAAACAATAACCATATCACTCCATCATTTGATATAAAAAACAACTTTTCCTTTGTCAAAATAGTCCAATCAATAGAATTGAATACCATCATAGAAG
>Ga0209208_10005221_pt1 | contig 18153 bp, 15 predicted proteins | sample S1TSphfallax_3_FD_187694 | JGI IMG/M metagenome (GOLD analysis project Ga0209208, IMG submission 187694) | Host-associated microbial communities from peat moss isolated from Minnesota, USA - S1T2_Fd - Sphagnum fallax MG (SPAdes) (version 2) | ecosystem: Host-associated > Plants > Peat moss >... | reverse complement strand
ATTTGAAAATTTTCAAGCTTTTAAAAAGCCCAAATGAATCCAAAGGCAACCCTTTTCAAATGTATTTTGAATTGGTTAGACCCTTTAAGAATTTAACACATTATATATTTATATATACATAACTATAACAAATATGTACATGTAAAGTAAAATGCACTTGTTCCAAGGTATTTTTGAAAATATTAGTAGGCCTTTTTATGAATGAAATAACTTATAACATTAAATACATTTGGAAAAGGAACTCAAGATACTAAATGTCACATTAAAAAATAATTAATTAAAATAAAAATAAAAAGGGTAATGCCATTTGAGCATATTGGATATGTACCTAATTTCTGAACATCTAATAATAAAAGGGAGGGGGGGGGTGGGGGGGGCCTTTACAGGGGTTTTTTGAGGGCATTGAGAGGGTTTAGGGCCTTTTCACATTGGTACCATGGTTAAACCCTAAACCCTAAACCCTAATTTTTTTGGTTTGCTTCTAAAAAACATCATATAAATGTCTCATCCTAGGATTAAATAATGGGGGGGGATTTGGGGGTGGGGTTCTTTTGGGGTTCAAATTTAACATTACCTAGGTCAAATATTAACCACTAAGAGGCCTTAGTAACTCAAGAAGGTGAAGTTGTGGGTTAAACTAACTCACTACAAGAGGGAGGGGGGGGGATTTGGGGGAATAATGGGTGCCTAAGGAAGAGATGGGATGAATGAAAGGCCGAAGACTAATGTTTGTTTTCAAGGGCCATAGTGAACCAACATCCACAAGTGCACCATGAAGGATGAATGATAAATGGTCAAGAAACAAGTTTTCTGTTGGATTTTCAAGTTCCCTAGCTAACCATGGTGGTTAGCTCAGTTGCTTGTTTCTTCTACTTACTTATCTACCTACCTACTTACCTACCTACCTACTAACAACCTAACAAGTAGGTTGTTACCTAGTAGGTAATAAAAAAACAGCCCTTTCCTATGTTATAAACCATCTACTTACTACCTAGTTACCTATTTTCTTACCTACCTACCTATGTATATGAGACCTATTTCCTATAGATTTGGTTACCAAGGTGAAACCAAATATTAACTCAGTTGAAGTTCATCCATAACTGGGTACTAACAGAGTAACAATAGGCATCCAGTGGATGATGGTCTGCTGGTGGGTGCTGCAGTTTGTGCTACCATCCAGGTTGGTGGTAGTGAGGCTGCCCGTCCCTGCCCTGCCCCGGGCAGGCCGGCCCGGTCCTGTAGCGGAGAACGGGTGGTCTGCCTGCCCGGCCCGATCTTCCTGCCCGTTCTGCCCGCCTGACCAAGGGCTTTTCTGCGTCTCTCGTTCTCGCTCTCTCTCTGTTCTCTCTCTTCGCTCGTCTTCTGTGTCGTCGCTTGTCGTGGGTCCTTGATCGTCTTTGTCCATAGCCGCGCGGCTTTTTGGGGTCCCTGTCGCTGTTGCCGCCGCCGCAGTTGCATCATTGATCGCCAATTGCACTACAACCTGTTGTTGCCCTTCTTCTCACCCACAGGTACAAAAGGCTTTTTGTGTTTTCTCCCCTCTCTCTCTCTCTTCCCATCCCCGATGCGGCGGTTCTCGCAGCAGAGCTGCTAGCACCTGTAGAGTAGAGAGAGAGAGAGAGACGGAAGTGGGTGTGTTTTTTTTGCTTGCAGGGCTGCTGCCTGGAGGCTACAACTGAAAAAAACCAACTCTTTGGTTGGGTGCCCCCCTGTTCGTAGGTTTTCCTGCACGGATTTTGTGGGTGTGGTGGAAGCGACAAGAAGGAGCAGCAGCTGCTAATCTCGCACGCTCCTCGGAAAGCTTGGATATAAAGGTAATGGCTGAGCTTGGAAGAAGGTATGGAACCCAACGAAAGGGAGGGAGAAGGATGGGTTGTGTCCGTCTGTCTGTTGTCTATGTGTTTGTTTGTGAGGTTAGGCGACGACGATGAGATAAGAGGGCATGCAGAGTAGCGTATGGGGTGCGGGGATGGGTGGGATGGGTTTTAGGAGAGTAGGGGAGCAATGGGTGCTTCCTCTATGTCATCAAAATTGTTTGTGGGATGATGTCTCTTTTGGGGAGCAGCAGATGAGAGGCGCAAGCTTTTGGTTTTATATTTTCTGTTTTGGTGCATTTGAGACTGAAGTGTAGGGGTAGAGGAGAAGGCGGATCATCGTCTGGTGGAAGATAAAGTGGGTTTGTTCTCAGAAGGCTGTGAAGGATGATGGCTTGGAGAAAGAAGAAGAAGAAAAGGTTTACTTGTGAGTGGCTTCCGGTTGTTTTTTGTTTAGGGAGATGATGTAGGGATCTGAACAAGTGTGCGTGAGGGAGACAGACAGAGGAGGAAACCTAGTAAGGTAGCTTGTGTCATACTCTTAGATGCGAGAGTATGGAGGATTGGGGAAGTGGATATGATTGCTGTTGAATGTGTTTCTAGTGTGTTGACTTCTCTCCTGAGGGAGAGAGAAGGAAGGAGCTTGCTTTCCATCTCTAGAATTCTTCATGTGGAATGCTGTCTGTGGTTAGAGAGTTTCTGAACCTGCTGGAGCCAGGTGGAATTAGGAGGCAATCTTTAATGGCCTTCTGTATCTAATCCTTGAACCTGAAGGGACTGTTTTGAATTGAATGTAGTAGTGTGTAATTCAAAAGGAATTGACAAGCAGAGGAGGAGCTTATCTGTTGCTAAGTAGGTTTTTGTTTGGACCGAGCAAAACATTGTTCCCATGTTTTGTCCACATGGTTGTAGAGCACTCATTCTGGACATGGGAGACATGGGTACACACCAAGGTACTAGATCTTCAGTCTAGGAGCCCTTCAGGAAGGCACCCACATGCCTCAACCATGAGATACATCTTCACCCATTATGGCTTCTTCTGTGAGCAAGATACTTGGTCTCGCAGACATCCTCTTTTTTGTCTCTGGTAAAAGCATGTCAAAGAGTAGTACAGCAATTAGAAGAAGCCTTTGCATCTCCTTCTCTTCTCTATGTCATCTTGTAGTTGTTATATAACCCCCTTGACACCAACTAACCCTCCTTTTGGGTATCTGACACTGGCAAACTTGCAGCCAGTTTAATGTGCAATGTCAAGGTGTATGGTGGAAAGAATTTTATACTCACTCTTCAGTCATGTTTGCAGGACAATTGCAGCTGGAGCATTGGTTTCAATTTTCAAGGCTCTTGCAAAACAGAGTGTTGTAGTTTGTGTTCACACACCCTCCCCCCAAACCATCCAATTTTCATCTTCCTTCTTCACTTCCAAACAGCTACAGGAGTCGCAAATCAAAACAGATTTGGTGGTTCCTTCAATGCACTAGTAAGGTAAGAAATTGTTTGTGATTGAGGAATGTTGCAGCTTCTTTCAATGGATTTGATTCAATCAATTTCGACAGGAGTTTATTTAGAGCCTGGTGGAATTGCAGGCATGTACAGAATGAGTTCAACGAGCAATGGACCTTTGTCTGGAGTAAGCGAAGGTCTTTCTGCTGGCATGTTGGGTCTGTCAATTTCTTTGGATGATCAGAGCAATCTTGGAGCTGGAGAGGCATATCGTGATACAAGCAACCAGGGCTCTGCTGCAGTACTCTCTCCTCAAAAGAAACCCAGCTTGGTTGACACTTCTTCAGGTTCTTTTGGATCATTAGGGCGGACATCATTGAATCCACATGCAGCAGAATTTGTACCAAGGGCTTTGAAACCTGCAAGCAACTTGGTGTCTGTGAATGCTTGGGATAGTAGCAAGCCCACGACTACTGGTTCTGCTAGTGAAAAAGATGGTGTATCACAACTGCACAGAACAAACTCAAGCAATTCCAATGCTTCGGATGATGAGTATCGCCGTCTCTTCCGTGCACAGCTTCCAGATGACCTAATGCCAGATTTTGATGTTGGAGATTTTGGAGAGAGTGTCTCAGATTATGTAGAATCTGCATTCTTGGACAAAGGTTGGGAGGCAGGCAGTGGAAGCACTGCTTCACAAGTGGATAACTTCAATTATGATGATAGAATTCAGCAAAGTGCATTACGGGCAAAATCATACAGCCCTCCTGGAGGGAATGCACCACCAAGATACAACAATGGGCAGCAGGGAGGAACCACATTTCCTGGCACTAGTTTTGTGAGACCTTATCTTCCAGACCTTCGACCTTCCATGCAGCAACAAATTTTGGCAAACCGGGAAAGACAGGTTTCAGCTGTGTGGCCTGATAGCAATGAGAGTGTGACAGGTTCCTCCTTTAGTGATTGGGGGGTTGGAGAGAAGACATTTCCTGATGACCTGGGAGGAGAGATTGACCCTATTAGTCTTCTCACATCTGAGTTTCCTGGATTTGCATCTGAAAGTCTTGCAGAAATCTACTATGCCAATGGTGGTGATCTGAGCCTCACAATGGAGATGCTTACAGAGCTTGAGGTGTGCCAGATTTCAGAAATCCCTGCTCTCAGTAGTGAGATCATGAATCACTCTTTAAGTTTGTTGTACTGTTCTGTGTCTGGACTTCACCTCACTCAGTTAAGGGGGCTTTCTTATCAAGACATAAATGCAGTGGTTCTCCCATGTAATTAGATTTTGTATTGGATTTGGGTCAGAGGACTAGGTTAATCACTACTGTGCCTGTAGAAATAAAAGGGTGAATGCTTATTTGAGGTGAAATCAGTTGCAAATATGTGGAAAATGTTGAGTGTGGACTTCACCCTCATTTGCAGCTTCAGAATGAAGGAGGTTCCACAAAGCAGTTCCAGTCACCGCCAATACAAGCTCCACCAGCACTGAGGGATTTTCCAGCACTTTCTGCATTTGACAGTTTAAATGCATCATTGTCCAGCAGCAGGGCAACTGGTGGAGGAGTTGTGGGCGGGGAGTTGAGAGCAACTCCTGCTGATTTTGTGGCTGCTGTACGAAAGCAAGCAGCACAAGCTGCAAAGTTGCAGCAGTACAAGCAAAATGGTGGGGTTGATCCTTCAATAGGAGCTGCCTTACGTGGGATTATTTCCCAAGGTCAGGGAGTTGGGGGCTTTCTCCGTGATGCTAGTAGTAGGGGTTCACATGGAGAGAGGTTGGAACCTTATCAGCTGCATGGGCGTGAGTCACATGCACCTCCTCCCCAACCCACCTGGCTCGACACTGGAGATTCCATCGGTTAGTTTTTTCTGCCTTAAAGATTACTGAGGATTTGAACTTATGCTGAAGTTTACTGGGTTATACTGATTTGGAGTTGGATGTAAATCATTGAGGTGCCCAAGAGTTGAGCAAGAACCTGATGCTGGCTCAGAAGCTTATTTCAAGTTTGCAAGGGGTGGGTGGGAAGATGAGCTGCCCATTAGGGTCTGAGAGAGGGTTCAACAGCCAGTGTTGATAGGCTTGGCACTTATTCTCATGCAGCAACTATGTACACGGATATGCGAGAAGAAGCTCGGGATCATGCTCGTGTCCGCAATGCTTATTTTGAACAGGTTCGCTCTTGGGCAGAGGAAAAAATGGATGGATGGGGTGCTGGATCAATCTACTACTATGAGGGTCTTGGTCCTGACTAGCACTGAAAAAACATTAGGTGCTACTGATACATCCATCATCTAGGGGTTTTGAAAGTTTCATATTTCTGTCATCAAGAGGGTCATATAAGTGCCAGTCTTCTGACTGACTGTTTGGTGGATGACTTAGGCAAGGCAGGCATATCTCACAGGCAACAAAGCTCTTGCTAAGGAGTTGAGTGCAAAAGGACAATGGCACAATGATCAGATGAAAGCTGCCCACAGCAAGGCAGGTGAAGCTATCTTTTGGCAAAGGTACAGAAAATTTGTACAACCCTAAGTTCCTAGTTGTATTGAGAACACTGCTAGTAGTAGGATTTTATCACACAGAAGTGTAGAAGAATGACTGCTGCTATATTCCAAGTTTTGAAGGTTTGGGGTGCTGAGTATCTATCTGTGAGCACAAAACAGCTACTCAGCAGTTGCTTTTTCTTCATTTCTTCTAAACAGAATGTGACAGTAGAGAGCAGATTTTGCACATGAGTACTTCTGGTGTGAGTTTTTCCTTGTGCAGGAATGCAAACATTTATGGGAATAGTAGCAGCACTTTGGGGCAACCACGATTACTGGATCTACATGGCCTCCATGTGAATGAGGCGATTCCAATGTTGAAGCGTGAAATTGGGCAATTACGACTCAGTGTGAGAAGCACACGGCAGCGGGAACAGGTGTTTATCTGTGTAGGAACAGGGCACCATACCAAGGGCTCTCGAACCCCAGCCAGGTTACCCATTGCAGTTCAGCAGTACCTGATGGAGGAGGAGCACTTGCCATTTACTGAAACACAACCAGGCATGCTACGTGTCATTGTAAGATGACGGAAAAATTTTCCATTGTGTATTAGTGGACCTGAGAATCCACAAGGAGAAACTGAATCTGGCACCTTCGGCTAGAATGCATGCCCAGGGGTTAGCCAATTGCACATCCTTTTTGTAATGTGAGGCAACAAACACATTTGAAATACTGGCCAGAGTAGTAGTTGGTACATGTCTCCACAGTAGGTTTAAAACAAAAGCTTTGGTTTTAGAATCTGTTGCCTGCATAGGGGGACAGAAGTGTGCAGACAAGAATAGCACAAGTGATCTAAATCCTGAAGATATAAAATCATACTTTTGTAGGTGTATGTTTGTTAGTTTATTCACCAAATGGAGACAGGTTTGTGTGTGCATGGTGTAGGTTTACAGTAGGTGTCTCACAAGTTACTTTGTGGGTAGTTTCTTAGACAGCAAATTGACCATGCATCACCCCCCGTGTCCCAAAGTGTAAAGAATTCTTGGAAACCCTTTTGGGCCAAAGAGGGGACCACTTCAATTCAGAACAGCCAATTTTATTGTAATAATTTGCTTGGCTTCATCTCCTGATTGTGCTGTTGTTGGTACTGGTAACTTCAATGTCTGGTGTGTGGGTGTTGCCAAAAAGTGTTTCATGTAGGTGGAAGGCAGAGTGCTTGAACTGAATGGAGCGATTTCTGTGATTAACTCTTTGTAAATTCAGTGCTGCCCAGTGAACTATCTTCCAGGCGCAATTTTGGAGCAAACCCTTACCTGGTTTTGTGTTTTTGGGTCCAGGGTCTTGTGTGGCCTGCCTTCACCTCATCACAATGTTACCATTGATCCTGCTTCAGATCTTCACCCTCTTGGTGTTGAACTTTTTCATTGTGCAGCTGGTGTGCATCCTTTGCAAAACTCCATCGCATCTTCACCTCTTCTTCCCTGTGTGGAGCTTTCATTGTGCAGCTGATGTGCATCCCTTGCTAATGTCAGGTATGTGAATCATGATCATGCTTGTGTTTTTTGTGCCAACCAAGAAATCACCCTTTTGTAGCCACCATGTCATTCTTGGCTTTGATTTTGAACAAACCCCCTTTTTTAAATGTTGAACCCCACCTGTGGCAATAATCCTATCATTGTTGCATTGCATGCTTGGAAGCTGTGCAATTATTGTTGCTGCTTGCTGCTCTATGGTTTTGTCTCTTCTTCTTTTCATTGTTTGGAGGTTTTTTTTGGCTTGGATTGAGGTTTTCCTTTTGATCAAGGAAGGAACAAGACTTGCATTGATTTTTTTGTGTAGTGAAAACAGGCTCTTGGAGGAAAAGCAGCTCTTATTTAAAAGATTAGTGACATTTGAGCAACAGAGGTTTCAGCCAGTGCGATCTAGCATTTCTTATCTCAGTGCTTTTTTCTGTGATTTTTGGCTCCCATAATCGCACTAATAGTTGACCACTGTTTGTAATACTTTTGGAGCTTTCATGAATCTATTTAGATCTTTGTACTAGCTGTTTTCCACCTCCCTTCTGTGAGCCATCATCTACTTATTACTTTCACCCACTGTCTGTGGGGTTCCCCTTAGGACTATAGAAGCAGAATAGTTTCATTCTATCAACCCTCTACATTTTAGACCCATCCTATGTGACTCCTCCATGTTCCAAATTTGTCTTGTGCTCGGGATCGCTCATCAGGGTTGTCATGATGCCACACCTGAATGAAGAATCCACAGTCCAGATGGGCATAAACATTGTGTACTCCTCCGATGCTAGATGTTGTCTTTCTCTGATTTTGTTCTGCTTCAGCTGCATTTGTTGTATGTGAAGAGGGTTTGTTTGGTCCTTGCACCGTCTAGGCATGGGTTTTCTTCTGTGCCAACAGGCATGAGAATGCTTGTTTGAGACAAGATGAACAGAGCAACATGTATCCTTGAAAGCTTGTCATCATTCCTTGACTTTTACTATGCTCACTTACAATTCCCAAATATTGTTTTTTGCAAGTTTCTGATTAAGTTGGGTTTGGTCATCTAAATTTCATGTACTTCGTAATTACAAACATAAACAATACGTATTTTGATTGATCATGGGTCTAATTTGGTTAGCATATTAGGTAGACATAGTGATGGTAATTCTAGACATTGTTTTGTTGCTCATAGAAGAACACATTCATGTGTGGGGTGTGTTAGTTTAGTTTTTTTATTAGATCCCAATTAGTTAGTGATAAACCTAGTTAGCTTAGTTGTTTTGTTTTTTTTATTTTGAATTGGTTCAAGTGTGAACATGGTTCAAAATATTTTATGGATAGGATATGATCTCAATTTGTGTGATTTCAAATCACCAAAACCCAACACTCTATTGTCGTATGCAAGTTTCCATGTGTTTTGTGCACATTGTTATTTTTTGCATTTTTGTGTGTGGAAGTGTTGGGCTTGGATTCTTGTTTTTATTACAAGCGAACATGTTTCCAAATATTTTCATATGTTTTGTATGTGTGATGACAACAATAATTGTAAATGCCACCATAGTTCCCTATTTGATCATAGGGTAATTAATTATGACAAATGACAATGAACATTAATTTGTTGATGGCATTTGCAGTGGCAATTGGATGAGCAATCTCCTAGGTAACATTTAAATGTAATATTTTTTCACATTTGTTGGCATCTTGTTGACTAAGGTTATGTCAACTAGTTTGGTCATCGGGGTGGATGCGTATTTTTGTGTACTAGGATTCTTCTTTCCTTCCAACCTTTGACAATCACAAGATATATGTATCAATGTTTTTTTCAGGTGAATTTTCACATCACAATAACCATGTGTAGATGCTACTAAAGGGGTTTTTTAGATTTGTTTCTGTAAAATTCACCATAATTTGAGGGAAATGTTTTTATAGTTGCCATGTACATTCATAAAGGTCACAAGTACAAAGCAAGATTTTGAAAAATATCTACTTTCCTACCTCACTTAACAAATTTGAAAACAAAAACCTTAATATGTATGGATGTGTGAACTAGAAAACTCAAAACATGATAATCATGTGAAATTGTGTTTACTATATATAATGTGTTCAAGATGAATGAAGTATGTTTTGAAATGCAATGAGCAAATTTAAATGCCTCCATTTTTATCATATCTTATTGTAACATCAATGATTGAAGTATGTGTGCTAATGTTAACTAACTTCATGTGCACATTGCATAATGTTCTTGATTGCAATCTACCTATAGCCTTTATCTTATCATGAACATGATCCAAATTAAGGTATGGGGTGGTATATTATGTCAATTTTTTGATGATTTTGTATGACATAATCTTTCAATGATGCATGCCATTTGTGTTAGTATAACATTTGTTTCAACTTGCATCATTGTTTGTCACTTATGTGTTTTTGGCATAAGATATACCTAGAGCTTGTGCATTCTATATAGCTTTTATTCATGTATGTTCTTGAACCTTTGCATAAATTGTTGTAACATAATGTCATAAAACATCTCAAGTGGTGACTATCTTGTGCGTACTCAAAATGTATGTTTTTGTGACTACAATACTCAAGCCATGAAATGATTATTTGTGTTATTGCTTGCAATTTTTGCAATTGGAAAGAACCAATTTACAATGATGTTGGTTTAGTTGTTATGTTTTACTTAAGACCTTGTCAAGCATGATACATAATACTTTCAATATATTTTGTTATCTATAATGATAGTTCACACTTTGATTTGCCTAAACTTTTTTGGGTAAGTAACAATACAAGCACTAACTTGAAATTTTGGACATTGGAAGACAATAAACAATTTCATTTTTCACAAGATTTCTCTACAAAAAGTTGAATGAAAATGTTATAGTGAAGAAAGTAAACTAATTACCCCATTAGCTTAGTTAACTATATATTTAGTAATTACATGGCTACTATTTAGTTGAAGTAGCTTAGTACTAGGCTACCTACCTACCTCACCTTATATGTACATACGTTATCTAGCCTAGCTACGTAACATTATATACACACTTTACCTAACAATCTTAGTCTAGTTATATAACTTTACATATGCATACCTTGCTTAGCCTAACTACATAGCCTTATATATGTGTGTTACATGCATAGCCTTATACCTTACCTACACTAACCTATAAGATAAAACCTTGTTTCATTCCATGATCTAATAAGTTTATCAAATTAAATGATCAAAAAGTTGTTGGATTAATTTATGTGATAGATAACACCTTGAACAACTATGGTAGGGAAAATTGGGTTGGGCATGGTCCTTATTATGGGCAACCCATGCAGCCAATGTGTGGTTATAGAGTTGTTGGAGGTGAGACCAACAACTATGTCTTGCATGGTCCTTGTTGTGGACAATGCACACAACCAACCAAGGTGGGGGGATAGCTGAAGGTGAAACAAACAACCAACACTTCTTCAATATGGTTAAAGCGATAAGTATGAATGAAGGACCAAGAATCCAAAAGTCCGAACTTTTAAAATGTTTGACACAAATTAAGTCAAAACAATAGTTATAAAAGGGCTTTAAAGTTGAAAACTAATAAGCAAACGAATATGGGATTGCCACTTCACAAAATGGAGGTAACAAATTAACATAAGAAAGTTGATGGTGCATGCAAAGGGAAAAACTAATGGGACAATACAATGCGAGGCTTCACACCTTGGATCCTCGACATTGTTATTGTAAAGGTGGAAGACTAAGATATTTTTGATATTACAAAATTGTGTGCATAATTTGAATACCTCCATCATGAACTACAATGGACAATGGTTTAGGAATTGGGTGTGGTGATTCATGAAAGGACAACAATGTCAATTAAAGAGAAAACATGTGGAGCAACCATCATGCCCATTTGGAATGGACAATCCATAATGGTAGACGCTTCAACATTGGGATCAAAATGATACCCAAAAGAAGTACACACAATTGATTAGTGCATAAGGTGTAGCAAATAAGGTAAATACATCTGAGTGTGGCTGAAAAAATTAGTAAAAGCAATACTAGTAAGTCCTTAATCCACATTGAGTTTGATGTGTATTTCGATTCATCTTTCTATGTTTATAGGAACAATAAATTAATGTAGGATTTACATGTGTAGAAATCCAAAACATATCACATTTCATTTTATATAAAATAGTAGTTGTAAGGCTAGACCCAATGGGGACAAATTGGCATTTGGTGAGTACATTATAACCATAGCAAGGATTATTATATAATTTAATAGGTGGTTGGTCACAAAATGATGAAGGAAGATTCCATAGAGCCAAAGGCCAAGTAAACATAAATGGTATTAAAAAATTTGATATTGAATTTGGAGTTATGTGGGGGTTTTTATCATATCAAGTTGTCCTCACAAAAGATGATGGTGTGGAAAATGTATATTCTAGAAATCAACATTGGAACGTGTGGCATCAATTTAATTTTGGGTTGTTATTTTCTCAAATTGTGTCAATTGAATCAAATTAAAGAGAAGTGAAGGAACAATATACCAAGATGTTAAAAAACATGTGACACAAATGATTGGCACGTTAATCACTTGAATGCAACAATGTCAAAATGTTCATAACAAAATTGTTAGCACATCAAAGTGACCCCATAGCATAGGCTAGAGTTTTTATCAAGGAATGTAGCCACATTAACAATAAAGGAAGTGCATGAAGCAATGTAAGGTAGTTCCAACATTTTCACCATGCTTTGAAAAGGGTAGGTTGACAAACAATCCTTATTATTAGGTAAAGGAAGAGAATGTAAGCATGAAGGGGAAACAAGATTGGGGAAAACTAGAAGAATGGACTCTAGGGCCCATAGTCACCTTGGCCTAATCCAGTGGTTATGTCCCAACAAAAAGAGGCAAGCTTACATATCTAGGATCCCTCACCACAATTTGAAATAGTTGTGCCCAAGATAAGAGGTAATGGAGGACATGTGAAGGATTTGTTGGTCATAGGACCAAATGAAGTGAGGGGATGTGGGAGATGTTGTAGGTGACATCAGTATTAGACACTAAAATGCATGTGCTTTATGAATCAAGTATGCATCTACTTCCATTCTACACATGCCCACAACAATGTTGCCAATATGGCTTTTGCTTCTGGTCTATGAACATGCATGGTTTAATGATCATGTTATGTATAATTCAACTTCCCTCTTATGTCTTTGTCAACATCTATACAAATGGACATCCCCGCATCATATTTCTTGCCGTTTGAAATTTTCAATGTGCTAAAATTGTTGGTCAACAATGAGGTGGTTATTTGCATAAAGTCTATACACAAATGTTTGAACTATGATATTTTAAAAAATTTAGATGCATGTAAAGGTTGCACTAGTTATTTTGTACCTTGCAAGTGGCAACAAACCCCTCAAAGTGCACATGTTTCATAAGCCATTTAATGAGGCTTGTTTGGGATTAAGTGGGTATAGACCAATAGGAAGAAGACACACAACCTATCCTTTGATAAGGTGTACAAACACCTAGACTTATTATGGAGTTAACAAGGGGCTGCATACCTTATAAAGGTGAGATATATGAAATCTGTAATTGAAAAGATGTGAATTTTTCATGTTAATTATCGGGTGTGAACTTAAGAAAGGGTGATTGGACACAAAAAACCTTGTGGATACATTTACCTTGGACATCAATCTTGCAAATTGCCTAAAAGATGTAGTTGAGTAAATAGGTTTTACCAATGTCAATAGTTTACTATAGTCCATGACTTTATAATTATGTTACATTAATGTATGTGGTGAATCAAGATATGTGATTCTAGGCAAATTTATTCTTCCAAAATATTGTTATTATATAATGATAAGGTGCAACCAAGGTTTACATGGGTGTGCAATAAAAAATAAGGGACCTAATTCAATTGCTAAATCATGCAAATGAAATGGCTATTGTTTTAGGTACAATATAAAGGGTTAGGGAATTGGGGTGTATGCACCATGGTATATAGGTTGGGGAGTGCTAATATAAGGTGCAACTTGGTGGGATTATGGAAGGCCATGGCAATACATGTCTATAGGTGCCAAATAGGAATGATGATCCACTATAGTTGAAGTTGAAAGATGTAGTAGGTAGCAACCTTGCATGGAAAGGAAAAGACATGCAAAAGGTCTAGTGAGTTTTTGTTGCACCATGTTTTTTTGTAGATACCAAGGTGTTGTTTTGAAGATTGGACTATGGACATTTTGTGCACATTATAATAGAGATTTTTAAAAAATTTATGTAACAATTTGTGCATGTAGATGAACCCTTGGTTTTGGATGTAGCAAGGTTAACAATATGATCTCTTTGTGGATATAAGCATTTTAATCATTATGCATCATCCAATTTTAGGAACTAAAGCTTAAGTTTGATCTATGTAAAGTTAATATGTGCCCAACCCCTTAATGTATTTAAAAAATTAAATAAAGTAATAACCTTGGATGACCTAAAATTAATAAGGTAACATTAACTTTCAAAACCTTCCACAAATCTTTGTGTGATGCATGTAAAATAAACAATAATCATAAAATATCTAGATTAAACCAATTTGACATGTGGTGGGAAAACACTAATGGAAAATAACCAAATAAAAATGGCATGTAGCATCACAAGGCATTACATATATCCTTCTTGTTTGATGGGTCCATTCCATGTGTTCTACTTGATTAGAATTTTTTTACCATCAAAACAAACATGTCCCATTTGATGGGATTGTTGTGATTAACAGAATATACACACATCCCATTCAATTAAAGATGTATATCTTTTGCACATTTTGATTAGAATGTCAAATTTGACTAATAGTATAAAAAATTGCTATAGTCAATGAACAAGAGTAAAAAACCATTTCATTAAAAACCCTTGCTTCCAATAAAAAGACCATTTTTGGGGTCAAAATAGACATAACAATCAAGCTTGATGGCTTGAAAAGCCATGATTTCATGTAATTGATGATCTAAATTGATTACTCAACTCAATTGAATGAACTTCAATTATGGTTGTAGGCACCCGCTAATATTGTTGAGATGGTTTAATTGAGTTGCTTGTCTTGAAAGTTAAGGATGGAATGATTTAAACTTGGGTTTAGAAAAAAAGATTCTAGAAGGTGGGCATGTTTTTGAAATGATGATAGAGGAGATGATTAATTAATTAATTTGCAAGGTAGTTTGGAGGAAGTCATATAACAACTAAATGTTTAGTTCTAGAAAAATGTTCAAAGAGGTAGAAATTCCATACACAAGCATCGCACTTCTCACAAATGGAACTTCTATAAACATGGAGTTCACTACAAATTAAAAGCCCATCGCTTACCTACAATACATGACTTACTGGATAAGTCTTCAAAAAAGTTGATCTTCAGTACCTGAAGAACCCAGACTTAGATTCCATAATTTTCTTTCACAATTCTGGTTCCAGTTCTGAAAAAAATGCAAGTTCTAGTGACTAGTTCTAAAGCTAGTTTAGGCCAAAGGGTGTCGGTTCAAGTCTGGTTCAAAAGAACCAAAACTCCAAAGGTTTAACATTGCAAACATACAAAATGTTTCCACAATGGTTCTCACTATCCAATTGCTCATCCTTTCAACTACGCTCAGACAATCATCAAGAATATGTTGATGAATATGTTCACTACAGTCAATCATAGCCAGGTATGCTTGTCCCACCTACACTCAATCCTTTCCACTTCCATCTGTTGCCTTAAAGTCCCGTAGCAACTGATGAAAGGAGTTGATCAACATTTAGGGTCCTAAAAGTAGTACTAGTGGAGTCCATTAGGTTTTGCATTTGTTGATAGATTTAATGTCACAGGACTTTGACAAGTTTTCCATAGTTTTCACCAAAAATGTGTTTTCTTGACTGTGAATGTCCTTCCTTTATACATTCTTTAAAGCAGTTGCACTGAACCCTAAACCCTAAATCGGCAAACCTATGATCAGACTCTTGTGAATGGTGTAGACAACAAATCCCACGAAAGTTTTTCTAAAATTTGTGTTCTGGTCTGCCTGTCCAAGAAATGGTTGATGCAACCACAAAAGGGACTTCCTGCATGTAACAGACATGCCTAATTTCTAGAAAACTTGGCATTCTAAAAAAATCATATGCCTAATACATACTATAATATATTCATTTCCTTGTAGAAAGTTTCACTCTCATCTTACATTTTGATGCCTAATTGCCTTTCCCCAACCTTCCTATAACCATCGTACTTACCACCTTTGTTCCAAGGTGTGCAAGTGATCTTTTCCTAGCCTACCACCAGGAGTCATTCCACATGCTTTTCCAAATTCTTTTCAAGCAATCACCCTTTGACAAGCCAATTCTAGATTAAGGACTAGCAAAGGTTTTTGATGCCTCCCAAATGGTTGATAGTCCTTTATGGTCCTAAAAGAGATACTAGAAGGTTTCAAATAGGTTTTCACCAATGTCCCCACCACCCACCAATGTCACTGCTCACAAAAAACAATTGCCAACTTGATCAGCATTTTAAGAGAACTTGAGGACCAACAAAAGAGTGTACCCAAATCTCCACCACTAACCATCATATTTGTTCCAAGGTATCTTAGCTATGTTTTTGGTGTTTTCAAGGTTCCTCTTTCTCTCTTTCAACAGCTCAAACATAAACAGTTTGATACTTTTGGGCAATTGCAAACATGTGAGCTGTTAAGAATTTTGGAAAGAACAACAACCAGCCTTACAATCATCCCATCTCTCATTTTGCAAGGTACTCCAGATCTTCAAGTGGGCAACATGCATACATCCTAGCAATGAAGTTCTTGGGATGTATTATGAGTTTCTAAAAACTTGTTCAAAACCATGTTTAATTTTAGACATTATTATGCCAACCCATGAAAGCTATAAAAGTAATGTTTCACATACTTCTTGGATTAGAGACTAGAAATGTGTCACATACTTGGATCAGAGACCTTAATTTGTATGACTTGGTCATAAATTCAAAGTAAGTAGACCAGTAAAGAGCTGTGTACCTGTTATTTAGCAGCAAGATGTGCAGCATTTCTACAAGACATGCCACAGCATTTTCCACAAGCAGCCCCTGGATGAACAACAGGAAGACAGTTAAAATTTTGTGGCAGCATTGGATTGGACAAAGATGTTTGAGATTTTGCAAAAACCCATATGTAACATTGCAATCAATTGGATTGTCCATTTTATCCATAGGAGCTGTGGCAGTGAAATCAAAACAAAGAAGAGGTCACCATACCCAAGCTTCAGATCATTGAAAAAGCATGATCACTTCATACATTTCCACCCATGCCTGTGATGCAGCAGAATGCATCTCTTGCATCATCTCATGTTCCCTCTGTTTCTCATCTTTATTTTTCTCACCCTTTCACCTGGAAAGATATCATTAAAAATATATCTATGAGATTGCAGAGAAATCTGGACAAACCACACTACAAAGGCAACATAGCAATGACTGCAGCAATCGTATAACCTTAGGGTTGCTCACAAAGCAGATGAAGTCAGTGGGTAGTCATGGCCTCTGATACACAAATAGCATTAAGAACAAGCTGCCATGACTACCCACTGACTTCAATGAGCTCCTGACCATGGCTGTAAATAAGTGTGTACAGAAATAATCTGCCAAAAACTTTGGGAAAGACATCAAATTCAAATCTACAAATCATGTCCAACAGTTCATACAAAAATCACAAGCTGATGTCATATGAAAGTATCAATGGTTTTACCAGACAATCTTACCAGAACTGCATTGAGCTTGTGCAAAATCCTTGTGCAAGTCAAGACTGAGTTTAAATTGAGTACAAAACTGAGCATTCTGTACCAAAACATGCTGTTTTTCAATAGCATGGTGTCCTGGTGATGAACTTATCATCAGATATCATCGACAGCAACAATTTCTCTAATAAATGGTCAGACATCAATCATCACTACATATAACGCTTTCTGTGTGTCCAGAAAATGAATCTGAACAACCCATTTCTCATTTGCTTGCTTGCTTGCTTGCATGCATCACTGTAATGGTTGTCACCTTAACTAGCAATAACTCTGTAACTCCTTCACAATACTGTAAGTACTTGTTCAACAATTATGGATAACAGATCTGCCAAAAAAAATAGACTACAAAATCGGCACATCCCATGAAAACAATGGCCAGCTGTTCTTCCATCATTGGATACTAACTGTAAGCAATGCTTGACAGACAGCATTTCATCTTCATGAACATACAATGCAAGGTGCAAGGTGCACGGATCTATTTTGCAAGAGAATCACACAAACATGTTTGCAAAGAAAAATCACACAAATCATCTCTACAAGAAAATCACACAAACAGACATGTTTTCAAGGAAGAGGAGGATTGATGTATGGTCTATCCAACCTGTGTAGTTCATGCTCAGGATGTTGGAGAATTTTTTACTGAGAGTTGGGTGAGAGAGAGCTCTTCTTCCTTTCTGTCAAGCAACCCACTATAATCTTTGTGGTATCCATCAGAAGCAAGCAAGCCAGACATAATAATTTGTTGCTACAGATGCTGTTGCAAAACCTTGAGCAGAAAGCTTCAAGGTTTAGGGTTTGCCTCTGTGTTTTTGCTCTGGCTGGCTTGCTTGCTACACATTTACAATGGTATCCGTGAAAGCAGCGATGACTGTAGCAAGCAAATGTCTTTGCTGCACATCAGGACCATGAGCTCCAACCATCACTTCATGAAGAAGAAGAAGAAGAAGACGGAGAAGACTGATGATGATGATGGTGCGGAATTTGCTCACCACAAGAAAAGCATGATGATGATGGTCGTCTCTCCATCGCTGTGTGGGCTGCTACCTCGTACGTCTTGGTCATGAGCGATTGTTTTTCTCTCTCTCTCTACGCATCTAGCAAGTGGGCCTTTGTCGTACTAGGCATTGTCGTATTGTCCTCCCT
>Ga0209208_10005220_pt1 | contig 18154 bp, 14 predicted proteins | sample S1TSphfallax_3_FD_187694 | JGI IMG/M metagenome (GOLD analysis project Ga0209208, IMG submission 187694) | Host-associated microbial communities from peat moss isolated from Minnesota, USA - S1T2_Fd - Sphagnum fallax MG (SPAdes) (version 2) | ecosystem: Host-associated > Plants > Peat moss >... | reverse complement strand
ATCACAATTATGTAATTGTAAGGCCATAAATGGGACTCCTCAATTATGGATTGGCTTTCCTCTCCACCATCATACCCCTTCACTTCAAGTTAAATACTGTAAGCCTTTAATTCAAATGGAGGGACAACTAACAACGTGGAGGGAAAAAATTTGCCTGGAGCTTTCTATGTGCCATGAACATTAATGATAGGCATTGCAAACTATAAGCTGGATGGTGTCGTTGTATAAATAGTCCGATGGTTGGATCTTCAAGTAAACCCAAAATAGCTAATATTCTCCAAATTGGAGATTTCTAGGTCTGTTGACCACCTATAAATTAGGGAAAAAAATTCTATAATAACCACTAAACATAGAGGGAATAGTGCATGGTTAAAACATTAAACTTAAAACACTTGGAAGGTTGATGCCATTTTAAGTAGTTATGTGTACAGGGTAGGGCCTTTCTTCCAAAGGGCCAGGCCTAATTTCCCAAGGGGATACGTGAAAAATAGGGGAGGTTGACAAGACGAAGCCACTCTCAGCATCAAGTACAAATGGTACAAAAGGTCTTTCATTCAAATGGTGCATGCTTCCTTCCATTGATGAAAGCATCTTTTGTGTGGGAGGGTGCTTTCAAATACAAAGAATTTTTTTTAAAATAGTAAAGTGCATTATGGATTATTGAAGTTGATATGTGTACAAGGTGTTTGTTCTTTTTAACAACTAAACAAAGATGCAATGATGTCCCATTTAAACAACTATAAAGTACATGCTCCACATTTTTATCATAAAAGAGTTCTCGATTCAGAGGGCATGCCTTGGAGCCAATAAAATATGTAATTGAATCTTAATGTTTCTACACCTTGTCCTTGGGTGTTAAGAAAACCAATACCCATCAAAGAGTGGCATAGATGATCTAGACAAGTGTTTCAGTGGAAAACCCAATAGGTGCCTTTGTTGTTGTAATATGTGTTCCTAATTTGGATTGGGAACTTTTCAAATTAAAGATCCATTGCAACAAAGTTTTGTTTGTAAAGGGTTCCAAATTGTAAATTCAATTTGAAAAAACCTTCCACAACTTATCAGTTTCTTTTGCCCAATGAAAAGAATGAGAAAGTGACCTTCCACTTCCGATAGGAACCAGATATAGGTTGCACTTTTGAACCTGATAAGAACTGACTACCAAAGTGGAAGGTCATTTTGTTGTTTTATTCATTGAGTGAAAGGAACTTACAAGTTTTTATCAAATGAGGACCTTCTAGATTGTTTCGGACCTAGTTTGATCAAATTTTAAGGATAGAGGCAAACCCAAAAACCCCACAAGTACTTCTCACCCACTTGCTTTTTCTCTTTTTGTTATTTTTAAGCATGACAATAGACCTGACCTGACAAGCCATTTGCATCCCCAACTCAAGCTCATTGGCAGAGGGCCAACGGGTCACTTCCTCATTTTGAAAGTAGGTAATTTGGGCCTTAAGGTAGGAACACATGTTTGGCCATTGTTTACTCTTATGAAAAACCTCCTGTTCCAGTTCTAAAGAGTAAATTAGAACAATTATGGTCATTTAAAAAATTATTTTTGACTTTCGGTTCTGAAAATTAGACCCAGTTCTTGTCCTATTTTAAGTAACCCAAATCAGAAATGGTGGTTAATTTCTGGTTAACCTCTGGTTAGCCCTCGGTTCTTTTACTTTCTTTTTTGGAGAAAATTTCAGTTTTGACCCTCGTTCTACAAATAAATAGAACTTGGAACCCAGTTCCAAGTCTGGTTTTTAAAAAGTTATAGTTCTAGTTTCAAAAATTAGACACACTTACAATTCGATTTTTACTAACTAAAATCAGAATTGATGGTTCAAAGCCACCAAATCAGGCACTTGCACCAAACTAATAGGAACTAGTAGTCCTCTTAAATGTACTTATTAAATGTGTGAGAAGTGTGATGTTACAACTAGTGTTTGTTGGGTGGTTTCTTTATTTTGTTAAAAATAGATTTTATGGAAAATTTTAGAATTCCAGAACCTTCGATTCAAGTTCTTTAATATTTTTTAAATTATGAGAACCTCCAATTCCAAGGTTTTGAAATTTGTGATGAAAAAAACTAGTGATTCTCATGAATTTTAAAAATAAAATAAACTCCAATTCTAGTTTTATGAAAAAAAAAAAAAAAATCGCAGAACCTCTGATTCCAGTTTTATGGAAAAAAATAGAATTGTATAACCTCTAGTTCCAGTTCTTTAATTTGTTCTTTAATTTTCCAAAAGTCTCTGAAGTAAAAAAGTCTCTGGATCCAGGTTTTTGAATTATTTCCAAAAAAGCTTAGTGGTTCTCATGAAAAAATCAACAAAGAATCAACAATTTAGGGTAGGTTTTCCAACCCAATTCTTTGGATTTTTTAGAACCTCAGTTAAATGTCAAACCTGGGTTTGTGATCCCCGCCCCCTTCTGCAGCCCCGTCAAGGGTCAAAACCAGTTCTGTAATTTTGAGAACCCTCAAAGGTCAAAACCAGTGTTTGGAATTTTTTATGCGAGGAGATGGAGGTGAATGGATGGAAAAAGGGATAACCCTAATTTCTGATGGGTGATTGGTAGAAGCTGCCAATCTACCAAACGGTTACTCATCATGAAATGTTGTGGATGCCAAGAGTCCAATGTCTATTGTTATTTTTTGCATTTTGGTGTTGTTTGTTTCTTTGCAGGTAAGTGTGTTTAATGCTTGTTATTCAATAAGAACAACGTTGCTTAGCTGGTTCTTGCAATGGAGTGGACTTTTAGTTGCTTAGTGTTTATTATTGGAGGAAATGCGGATCACGATGGAAAAATGGTTGGTGCTAGTGCTTCAAAAATGGCAAGAGCAAGATGCAATGCAAAGATAAGAGGAAGGCCTTGCTAGGACTATAAGGGGGCAGAAACACAAAGAGCTAAGTTTTTTATGTTTTAGTGATGAATTGTGGGTTTGCACAATACTTATCATTGTCTTTGTGGTGCAATTGGAGAAGAATGCTCCATTGTAGATCTTTGGTTTTCTACCTTGTTGCAAACACTTTCGCTATGTATAAGCTTTAGGGTAAGAATAGAAGATATTCTTTTAGAATTCAAGGCTAGATCAAGGGAGATGATGGCAGTGTCTAGAAATTTCTTGAACAATCATAGTGGCTAGTTCAATGTGTTATAATTTCTCAAGGTTGTTGGGGAAATATATCAGATAATCTAAATTGGGAACAAAGTACTTACACTTTTGTGGGAACTTCGAGGAAGATGGAATTCTGGGAATATCATTGCGTTTCAAAAGGAAATATTGCAATATCGTGACTTCCTTCTTCTTTGTCCAACTGCTAATGGGAGAAATTTGATGGGATGGGCCAATCAATCTGGGATTATGTTCAAGGGGATAACTACCACAATTGTGATCTATTGACTTTTGAGAAAAAATCATTAAACAAACAAACCCCTTGAAGTCATAATTTCAATGTTTTATAGTTTAAAATTATAGGAAGTTGAGCTTGGTTATTAGTTTGTTGAGAAAATTATCCATGTATCACAAAAAATTATTGAAACATTTGGTGTGATAAAGGTTTTTTTGAATATTAAGACACCCCCTCATAATTGGTATCAGAACTCTACAACCCATTTTACAACAAGACAATTGTAAATTATGCATACAATTAGGGTTGATGCTTCCAAGAAATTAGTATGTCAAAATCTAACACAGCAAATAACTAGTTGCAAAAAACCATGAAATTGATGAAGAGCATATAGTAATTAGGTTTGATTTTCCCTAGGGGTTGAATGAAGATGGAAAAACCTTCAATCTAAATCATTATTTAAGAGGCATGCATGGGTCCACATGTGGATTTTTTTGTTTTCAAAAGCACAAGTTTTGAAGAAATATGGCAATGCACATTGGAAAAATTCTATGGCCTAATGTTCTACTTTGGATTGTGAAAACAAAAAAAGGTTACACATCTTAGCAATAGCAAGGCACAACAGGTAAAAGGGGGACACACATCTTAATGGATCCTATATGGGCAAAATTTGTGACAGATTACACAAACATGGTTGAAGACAAGGAGGATAAGTCTTCAATGTGTGGGAAATTGATCCCAAATAAGGAGAAATTCTTGTGGGATGCCTTGAAGTTGGCCTTGAAAATCCATGAGCCAACAAGATCTAATAAAAGCCTAAAATTCTCATGGGACAATCAGAAGAGTGGAAGAAAGATAATTATGCCAAGATTGGATCAAATTTACATTCCCATCTACTTAACCTCCAACCAAGCTAACAATAGCTCCCATTATTTTGTGAAAGGGGATGGAATTAAGTCAAATCACCATCTTGTTAATTGTGTGTTAGAAATTGTTATAATTGCTCAAAGGACCTCGGTTGGAAAGTGAATACCCAGTTCTTTGGAAAGGTTAAAAAGAGAATGCATAAAAATCCAACTAGAAGGGGTAATATTTTTTACAAAATTAAGGAAAGTCATTAGGTTTTATAAATAATTTTGCAAGGGTTGCAAAATTCCACAAATAGGGGTATAAGCTAAAGCAAGACTTGGAATGCATTCAAGGTAACCTACAAGACATGGTTCAAAACGGAGGGCTACAACAATAAGTGAATACGCTTCGGCTAAGAATCAAGGAGGTGGAAAATGTGAAAGCGACTAGACAACAAATTAAAATGAGACTCACATGGGAAAAAAAGGATTGCATTATAACCAAGGATTTATTTGTAGCCATTAAACCAAAGCCTAATAAAGTGGGAATTTCTACCCTTAAAGATGATGTAAGAGTAGTAACCACAAGTCAAATAAAGATGGAATGGATTTGCTACAACTTCTACAATAAGCTTTATAAAGCCCAAGAATATCATTTTGGGAATAAAGAGCTACGACATAAGGTCTTCGATTTTCTCCTTGGAAATGTTTTTGAAGGGATGAATAAGAAGTTCATCACACCATTTTCTTTGGAAGAACTTTAAACAACAACAAACTCCATGGGAAAAAACAAGGCCATAAGACACAAAAAAATGAACAACTTGTCATTGTGTTGTTGTCTTGCAAAAGGGAAAGAATGATGATGAACGTTACTCATCGTTGTTTTGCTATGGTTTTGCAAGTAGGAAAAAATGATGATGAATGTTGCTTGTCATCATTCTGCTATGGTCTTGCAAGCAAAAAAAAACAATAATGAACACTATTTGTCATCATTGTGTTGTGATGTTTTAGGAATAAATGAATGACAACAAACAATTGAGCCACTCGTCATTGTTCTACTTTAGTTTTGCAAGAACAAAATAGTGACAATGAATTGCGCAACTATTTGTTGTCATTTTGTTATGGTCTTACAAGTGAAAAAAAACAACAAATGTGGTCTTGGCATTATTTTGTAAGCACCAAGAACTATTTTTGGCTTGCCAACTGGTTTTTTATTTTGCTACATTTTTATAAAAAAATGTGTGATGTTTGTGTTTTTGTTAAATGGAAATTCGAAAGAAAACAAAGAATGGTGAAACAAATGGCATGGGAGGTGTCATGAATGAAGGAAATTTGGAGGCAAGGGTAATGGGACAACAAGCAGGTGTTGAAGATGTGGTTGCATTGGCTCCAAATGGGATTGTTGAAAAACAATTGCAAGCTAAGGAAGACATTGCAAAAGAATCTACAATAGATGCTGATAGATTTGAAATGGATTTGGAGATAACTATTTTGATGATATAGAACAAGAAAACGTAATTCCTACTATTGTAGTGCCAAAGTGAAAGAATGCAAATGAAGATGTTGAACCTCATGCACATATTGATGGAGGTGACATATTGAACTTCATTTATTATTATAATTTATTGCCCCACCCATCCTCCCAAGTGGAAAGGATGGGTGGGGTTTTTCTTGGTCAAATTTGTGATTACAATATCCTCCCTAAGTGTGGTATTAAAACCTTTGCCTCACCTTCCTTTTCCATGTGAGAAGGTGGGTGGGGCATTTTTTTTTGGTTTAAATATCTAGGCAATACCTAAAGGCTTTGTAGGTGATATTGTTCTTTTTAGGATTAACTTCATTTTATGCAGATTTCAACATTGACTTCTAACAACACCCTCATTTCATGTTTTTATTTATTTTTATCTTTCTATGCAATACCCTCATTGTGTGTTACAATATTTTATCTATCTATGTAATATTTTCATCATGAAAAGGATAATCGTCATCCAAAATATTAATTCTCACATTAGGTTTTTTAGTTTAGTCTTTTGATTTCAAATGTGGTTGCCCCTCCCCTGAATGCCCTAAATGGTGTCCATTGGGCAAGGGATGGGCCCAAATTTGCTTGCAGGGTTGATGGGTGTGATGCATCCTATACGGCCAACTACAACTTGGTACGACATTTACATGCGCACCACAATGTGGTTATGGAGCCGGGCAACCCTAAACACCCATCTACTTGGGAGGAAGGTGAAAGGAATCAAAATCATGTGGCCATGAATGTGTTAGTTTTAAGCAACCCTTGGGCATGGTTCCATCGCAATGAACAGAAGGCTATTGTTAGGGCTAAAAAACACACACTCGTGGAGTGGGATAGGCTCCAAGTTTATTTACAATACACACATGAGGTGCCTAAGCCCACACTTACGAAGCTAGTTTTTAGCCACATTCTTCAACTTTTCGGCATGATTACATGGGGTGTGGGGTCCATCTCATTTAATGTGCAAGCCAAATTGAAGCATGATGAAAAACCTTGGAGGTGTCATTTGCGCGAATCAAGCTAGATATGTAAAAGCACTCAAAGGCATTGGAACATGATTGGAAATTTGCATCTAGTATGATGGTGGGGCATAAGGAGATTGGCCTCCTTACGCAATACCATGATTTATAAATGATTCATGGCTGATAAGTTTCATACTCAAATTTATTTGAATTTCATGTTTAAAGTTTCATATGTAATATTTATTCTATTGTGTTGTTTATTTTATGGTTCGAAGCACCATCAAGGATGTGATTAATGTTGTGGAGGCAACATTGACTAATCGTGGGGTTTTTATGTGTCGGCATCCCCATGATGCAAAGGTTGCATCAGCACAGTACTAAAGGGCTGATGGAAACCCATCCCCCTCCGATAATGATATAGGTTGCCCATAGTTTGTTTTAGTTTTTATCAAGGTGTTATTTTGGTCTTCAGGATTTTGGGTATAAATTTATTTTTGAGGCAACCACATATTTTCCATTATGACATGTTCCCCATTTTAGGGTGGGGTTGTTTTGGACTTCGTCAATTTTTTGAACATTTTTGTAACACATGTCACCTACGTTTTTTATTTAAGGCATTTTACTTTCATTTTACAACATCTTATGTTAATAGTTAAAAATACACCTTCACATATTCTTATATGTATGTTTGATGAAATTATCAAAAAATTGATTATAATCTTGCACTCAAACCAAAAAACCTTTCTTTACCCTGAAAAATAACAAGTTCAAACCTAGAAGGAAAGCAATACCTTCATGAAGGTATTTTATAAACACCATGGATTGAATTATTTTGGTCCAGGCTATTGGAGGGGTATTTCTTATGCCCATAATTAATCAATGCACATGCAATACCCCTATTAAGGTATATTAAAATTCCTTTGGCTCCATAACATATCTAAAAAATCTTGGAGGGGTATTGCATTGCCTAAACAAAACCTAAAAGGAATGCAATACCTTCATGAAAGTAATTCATAAACACTATGGATTGAATTATTTTGGTCCAAGTTATCGGAGGGGTATTGCTTGTGCCTAAAATTACACAATGCATGTGCAATACTTCTCTTAGGGTATATTAAAAATTGTTTAAGCTCCATCACATATCTATTGAAACCTGGAAGGGTATTGCATAACCATACCAAAATCTAAAAGGAAAATAAGACCTTATTTGGAGTAATTTGCAAACATCATGGGTTCAATTATTTTAGTTTGGGCTATCAAATGGGTATTGCTCATGCCCATAACTATTCAATTCACATGCACTACCCTTCTCAAAGGTATCCCATAAAACCTTTGGGCTCCATAACATATATTTTGGAATTTTGAAAAGTATTGCATAACCTTAACAAAACCTAGAAAACAAGTAATACCAACATCATTTTGCGATAATATTGTAAACCATGAAACAAAATAATGTTTTAAAAAATATTTATTCCATGCTCACTATATGATGCCATACATATTGATTCAAGGAAATGAGGGTATTGCAAAGTTCTTCACATTAATGTTAAAAGGTCTATTTGAACAAAGTTATGGAGTTTAAATGTAATACCTGCATCATCTTGGGATATTTGCATTCATCTTGAAACTTAGAGGGGTATTGCATAGCCTTACCAAACTCTAAAAGCAATACAATACCCAAACCATATTGTGACAATATCCTAAACTATGGTACAAATGAAGGTATTGTCAAGTTAATCACATTGATGGCAAAAGGTAATGAAACTATCATTATGATGAGGGTATTACAATTACACATCAAATATTTATTGAAGTGACCTTATACCATCAATGTGGTCAATATTGCAATACCTTCATGTACATATACCAAGGATTTTGCATTGGTCCATTCAACAATTCTTATCATTTATGAATTTCAAAATATATTTCAACTATATTTAATGTTTACTTAAAAAATTTAATATAATTTTTTTATTAAGATATTATATATTTAAGATTGCAATTTTTTTAATAAACCCACACATTAATTAATTAAGTATATCATTATTTCATTATTGTAAATTAAATTTTACATAAAGTTTAAAATTACATTAACCAAACATACATAATATTAGGTACTTATATTTAAAAATTCAATTAAAACCCTTATTCCTAAACCCTAAACCCTAATTGAAAGAATTCATTTTTCCTGATTTTTTTTGGGTTCTAAAAAAGGAAAAAATTGGGTCATTATTGAAACCAAGTATTCAAACAAAAATAATAGAAACAAAAACACAATTTACATTTTTGGGAAATTTCTAATTCTCTTCGAAAATTAAAAACATCATAACCAAATTTACATTATACACAACAATGGGTTTATATATATTAAAATTACATTTAATAAAAAAACTTATTTTGAATAAATATTAAATACTAAATACTAAAATGAATAAAAATATATAATATTATAATATTATTAAATATATATAAGGTTAGGTTATGTAACAATTAACATGTTAGCCTATTACTTATGCTAAGTTAAGTTGTTTATTTTGGTTAATGTCAACATTTTAATCAATTGGATAACCTTGGCAATGAACTTTTGTTGTAGCTGGTAATTCATCTTGTGTTTATGCTTGCATCCATATGGTGTGAAAAATGATCATCTTAACAAATATCTAATGTGCCTTTCTAATGGTCATTTGATCTTCATGTTCACAAATAATAGATAAAAAATCACAAAAATCACAATATTTTTGAAAATTAGAACTAGAAATGAAAACTATAGTTAAAACTAAAACAAAAAACTAGAACTATAACTAAAACCTGCCTATTATTATGGCCATTGATGAGGTTGTTACCTTAATTTTGTTGTTGCAAAATTTGCAAGGGATATGGTATGATAATATCCTAATTTTGAGCCAATTGAGTAAGCAAATGAAGCCCTTGTCACAATGACATCCATAATTTTGTCATTAGATATTATCAAGGTTTTTCTTCAAATGGTTGGTTCCCTCCATGATCAATGATGAAGACAAGTTTTTCCCAACAAGCTTTTCAAAAGGATTCATGGGTTAGTTGGTCACTTGAAACAAATTTTGTGTTACATGCATGCTTGAAATGATTAAAAAGATCAAAATTCAAAAACCTTAAGGGATGCAAAGAACCTAAGGAAAGATGATGGGTGCTTTCAAAATGGAATGGAAAATTGGAGAAGAAATGTGTGGGTGGGTGGGTCTTCACCATTTTTTGCTAATGATGATTTTTTAACAGCCTAGGAATTTGAACATGCATTATAGAAAAAAGAGGAAACTTTGGAACACTATGGAAATTAGTTGGTTTTTTTTGTTAGGCTTCTTCTTGTATTATTATTATTATTTTATTTGATGATGATGCTATTACTTTCTTCAGAGAAGGTGCATTACAAAAAAAAACAATATTTTTTGTTGCTTAAATTTCAAACATCGCATTACTAATTTTCTAGCCATTATTGTTGTTGCAGAACATTTGAGCTATGACTGCTCTGAAAACAAACTAAGGAAGAAATATGTAGGAAAATTGTCAACCAACAAAATGTCATACCTCCAGGCATGTAATTAATGTACCACATCCTTGATGATCCATGGCCTGCAATAACATGTCAACATGACTCATCACCTTCACACTATTAATACTCCCATTCTAATTATACCTTGTAAGCAATCCACCATAAATAGAATGAACAAAACACATAAATATTATTTAACACAACACCATCACACATGATTATTCAAGGACTTCCATGAAACTTCCAAGGAATAGTTGATTTCAAGTTAGAGCTTCAAACTTAGTTGATTTGAATTAGTCGGGCTAGTTAGCAATGGATTTGTTCGAAGAGAATAGGTTTTGATGGAGCTTCAAACTTGGGTTGATTTTATGGAGCTTTGAACAAATTTGATTTGTTCATGAGTTGGATTTGTAACTTGTAATTTCACAAAGGTCTTGAGAAAAGAAAACATGGGTACCAATTTGCAAAAAATTTGAGAAGAAGAATTTTTGAACAAAGAAAATATATGGGAACCCATTTGCATAAAATTTGATATGAAATTTCTTAAGCAAAGAAGAGATGGGTATCCATTTGTAGAAAATTTGAAAAAGAAATCTTAGTACAAGTCAGATTAGTGGGTGTAACACACAAGCTATAAATCCTATCAAGCAAAATCAATTGTTGGAAGAAAGATTGCCTACTATTTAGTCTGCTAGAACTTATTTACTCATAAAGTTGACAATGTTAATAATTTATCTTTTGGAATTTTTAAATTTTCATTAAAAATAAAATTCATAAAAAAAAATTGCACTATACATAATTGTGGGTTTATATATATAATTTAAATTTAATATATGTTTTAGTCAATTTTTATTTATTTAAAGTAAATATGATGATATTATATGTATTAAAATGATTCAACAATATAATTCCATAATATAATTAATTATATATAATGTGTTACTATATATGTTACAAATAAAAATATACTTAGACCAATATTTAAACCAATATTATACATCATAAAAAATAAAATCTACCTAAGGACTTATGTTATATATTATGAAACATAATATATTATTGACCTACTATATAATTATTTTAGCCTATAAACTATTTATTATATGTCAAAAAAAAATCAATCATACATAGGATTAATATATGGGAGAGATCATTTATTATTATTATGTGAACCATTAAAAAAATTAAAAGATCATGTGCTTTAAATTTTTTTTAAAGACATTAGAATATCATTAAATTATACATTGTATGTTTTTAAAAAAAAATGAGTTTACAACTTTAAGAAGGAAAAACCTAAAAATGTACATCATTGAAGAAATGTTAAGCATGAACTTTTATTTTTTGATTTTGAAAAACTATGAATTTCTAACATTAAGTAATAAATTTTACATTAAACCCTTGTACTGTCAATGTGAGCAATTTCACTTTACATTCGTTTATATATATGTTAAATCATATTGAAAGGTGAACATATAAGTTTGAAAACATGAATTTCATGATGTATTGGCAGGGAATCAAATATTTTAAAAACATTAATATGTTTCATGGTTAATGGATTATCATAATACGATATGGGTATTATATTTAAATTCCATAACTTTGTTCAAGTGACTTTCTACCATCAATGTCACAAACTTTGTAATACCTTAATTTACTTGAATCAATATGTATGAAATGATATATTGAACATGGAATGATTTTTTCTTAAAAATGTCCTTTTGTTTCATGGTCCAGGATATTATCACAATATGATGCGAGTATTGCTTTCTTTTTACATTTTGGCATGGTAATGGAATACCCTTCCAAGTTTCAAAAGATATGTTATAGAACCCAAAGGATTTATGGGATACCTTACAAGGGGTATTGCATGTGCATTGAATATTTCTAACCATTAACAATACACCTTTGATAGTCTAAACCAAAATAATTTAGCCCATGGCATTTACTAAATACCCAAACAAGGTATTGCTTTGCTTATGGGTTTTGGTAGGGCTATGAAATATCCCTCCAACTTTCAAAAGATATGTTATGGAGCCTAATGTACTTTTATGATAACTTGAAAAGGGTATTATAAGTGTATTGAATAGTTTTGGCCATGAGTAATACCCCTCCAATAGCGTAAACCCATGCGTACAACCATGGTGTTTAATTTTAAAATACCTTAATGATGGTATTGGTTTTCTTGTAGGTTTTGGTGTGGTTATGCAATACCCGTCCAAGTTTCAAAAGATATGTTATAGAGCCTAAAGGATTTTTGGGATACATTATAAGGGGTATTGTATGTGCATTGAATATTCCTTGCCATAACAATACCCTTTGATAGTTTGAACCAAAATAATTTAGCCCATGGTGTTTATTGAATGCCCCAAGTAGGGTATTGCTTTGCTTTTAGATTTTAGTAGGGCTATGCAATACCCCTCCAAGTTTTAAAATATATGTTACGGAGCCCAAGGTATTTATAGGATACCTTGCGAGGGGTATTGCAGATGCATTGAGTAGTTTTGGCCATGAACAATACCCCTCTGATAGCATAGACCCATGGTGTTTAATTATAAAATACATCTAATGAGGGTATTGGTTTCCGTGTTGGTTTTGATAGGGCTATGTAATACTCCTCCATGTGTCAAAAAATATGTTATGGAACCCAATGTATTTCTTGGATACCTTAAGAGGGGTATTGCATGTTTAGTGAGTGCTTGTGGGCATGATCAATAGCCTTCTAATAGCCTGGACCATAATAATTCAGCCCATGGTGTTATAGTGTAGCCCAATGAAGGTATTGCGTTCCTTTTAAGTTTTGTTAAGGCTACACACAACACCTCTCCAAGTTTCAGAAGATATGATATGGAACCCAAACTATTTCACAACCCATAATGGGGTATTGCATGTTCATTGAGTATTTTGTTTTATGAACTTGAATACAACATACATTAAATGTGTCTAAATTAAAATTTGAGCTTTGTATTGCTTTGATTATCCACTTGGTTTGCAATACCCCTATAAAACCACTCTCTAAGCAGAACTTGCAATACCTTTATATAGGGTGTGTTAGATACTTTAATCATCCCCTTACTTATTTGTTTGAGTGAACAAGACCAAGCTCCATGTAATACCTTCATTTTATTCTTTCCTCATCGTTGTCGACCAATGGGGATCAATTGTAGTGGCAACCATGTAGGTAGGTGTAGGCATGTACAAGTGGGGTTTGGTAGGTACCTACTTAAAGTGTTGGTAGGTAGGAAAGTGGAAGGGCAGGTAGGTAGATAAGTAGATGGGGGGCGGGTGGGTGGGAAAAGTTTCAAAAGCAAATAAAAGGAAACTGGGTGGGGGGCGGGGAGAAAATAAAGTTGCAAAAAAAAAAAAACACTGAGATCAGGGCTGAGAAAGGGCAAACAAGAAATGTCAAACTGAGATGGCACAGGGATAGAAAAAGAGGATCCTGTCAGTGCACCTTCCATCCACGTTGGTGCACTGGTTCACTCTGGCCTTATAAGACGACTTTTTTCTTTCTTTCTTTCTTGCACATGGCAAGAAGAAGAAGAAGAAGAAGTTGATTCCTAGTTGGACATTGTCATCCGTGCCGCTTTAACTCATTCTTAACTGCCATTGTTTGACGTTAAGAATAGTTACAAAGTCATGCACACATGCTCTCCCAGGATTTTTTGACTGCAAAATGAAGGTCAGAATCGTGTGTGGGAGTGGATTTTGCACTAACGCCCCTTAATTCAAACCATTCATGTGGATTATTATTCACACTGGGCTCCCTGCGACTGAACCGTGCGAGATTGGCTCCATACAACCGCACTGAGCTGCCGTCATCGAAGTATTTTAAACATTTGCAAATTTTGCAATGTGCAAGAGGGTTTGTGGACTTCACAATGTGTGGAGTAGGGGCTTGTGGATTTCGTGATGTGTGGAGCAAAAATGTTCCAGAAGGGTGGTTTTTGTTTTGGGGGTAGAAGCAAAATATTGTGTGTTCAAATTTCTTTTTAAATTACTAAAAACTTGCAGGTTAAAAGAAGCAGGACCGCACTCAACCATTGCATTGTATGGCCCTTTCTTAGGGTAGTGCACTTGTCCTACTAGGGCCTTATCCTACACTAATCCTACAACCTTTGTATGTATAACAGAAAGTTGGGTAATGGCATTGGGCCCTACACTCAAAAGACACAGAAAAAACCAGGGTGATCCCTCACTTTTCCTTCCATGATACCCGGCGGTTATCAGAGGAAAAACAAAAAATTGAAAATTAAAACAAGTGAGCATTTTGAAAAAATGAAATCCTTGCATCTGTGGGCATTTGAAAAACATTTGAATTTTCAAAATGCTCACATGGGATGGATGGACGTTGGATTATGCTGGATAATTGCTCTCCCAAGTTTACTGGCCGAGCGATTTTAAAGCACTCAACTCATAATTGGAGAATTCGCAGGTTCAACTCCTGTCGGATGCATTGGAAAGAATGAATTGAATTTCGGGGTTTCTAGGCTAAGCTTATTAGGAATAACTCAAATTTAATCATGATGAAGTGAAAGGGTGAGTCCCTAACTGAGGTTTCTCTTTATGGATAACTTCCATTTTGTACCAAAAACTTCTCAGAAATGCATCGTGGTAAAATAAGGGTATAAAATATATATACCTGCTGCTCAATGCTTTGGTTCCTTGGTATTCTTTCTTTCGAACGCGACTGCAAAGCACGTGCCATGGACCTATTCTTCGTCAATGGTTTTCCGTCATGATAACCGGCGGTTGTGGAGAGCAACGACTGACGCCCATCGCTGTTTCCGCTTCCGCACGGGATCAGCGTTTGAGTCGACGATCACTCCTGCGGAAACGGAGCTCTTCGGGCTCGCGTTTTGTTTGCGCCATAAAACTCTTGTTGGAGAGCTGAATTGTGCATTGCGGAAATGATTGTAAAGATGGGAAAATGGCAGCTGCTGCGAGCCGTAGCTTCCTTCTTCTTTCTTGCGCTTCTCATCATCCAAGCTTCTTCTTCGTCCGCACATGAAGGTGAGGAGGAGCTCCAGGTTCCCAGCGATGGCGACCGAACCCTAGAAAATGCACATTTTGAGAAGCTGCAGGCAGCTTTACTGGCTTTGAATGCACAGAAAGAGGATCTGGCAATCGATGACCATAACCTTGCCATGAGCTTGGATGGCGCCAAAGGAAGCGAGGTCATTGGCCTCCTGCAGAATTACGCGCATCATCTGCAACAGAAGTGGCAGCAGGCGAGCGGTGACGACGCAGCAAAAGAAGTGCAGGCAGAAGAAGAAGAAGAATTGCTATCGCAGCGTACGTTGACCAAACAAGGATTCTCTAAGGCGGATTATAGCGGCAAGCATTCTGATGATTCCGGTTTGTAATGAAGCAACTCTGCCTTTGGTGTTGTCTTCTTTCATATCTCTCGTGCTCACTGTTTGAAATCTTTAGCTTGATGCCATGGATCATTGTCGAGATCATGGAGTACTTGGCAGGCGTGCAAAGTGTCTGATGACAGGTATTGCGGAACAAATCCATTCTGGTCACAGATTAGGGTAAGGGATTCAACTACAGATTTCCAAACCCCTTTTGGAGAGAGAGAGAGAGAGAGTCTGAATTGGTTGTGTATGTTGCAGCAAATCAAGAGCTTGTGAATGTGAAATTGAGAACTACAGCAACTGATGAGGACAGGGATGATGAAACCGTACACCAGTCAGATGTGGGCAGTCACACATTGAATCCTGATGTGGAGGCCACGGACAGGTTACATAAACTTGAGGAGTCTCTTAAGGCTGTTGCTGCTCGGAGCAGTCCAGAGCAGGGCATTGACGAACAAAGCTTTGTAATGAGTGCAGAAGGGGTTGCTGGGCATGAGGTTATTAATCTTCTGCACAAGTATGCACACCAGATGCATCAGAAGATGCAACAAACTGGTGATGTGTCTTCTGACGACCATGATGATCACCACATGCATAAACATGACCAGAGTCACAAGCATGAAGATCATCATCACCACAGACAAGGTCATGACAGCCATGCCCATCAGCACCATACCAATGGGCACAGTCATGATAGCCATGTTCATCAGAGCCATGGCAACAGTCACAGTCACCACCACCATGTTCATCACAGCCATGAAAATGTTGATAAGAAAACACCATTTAGGTTGCCAGAAGAGATTGAAGAGGAAAGGGATTTGCAAGAATATGGATTTGAAGGGCGTGCCCACTCAGATGTGGAATACAACAGTCATTTTGAGAATTGGGATTTTGGTACTTCTTACATATTCTTATGAACCTTTTTCTGTTGTTGATGATAGTCTGATCTTTCTAATATCAGTTACTTATAGTTTGTGGGGTCTACAGCTCTTTGGATGCAATCACTGGGAAGTTCACTGCTGGTGAGCATGGCCTCCCTCATCTGCCTCATTCTTCTCCCTTGTATTATTTGTAAGTCTCCTCACCCCACACACATTTAATCATCCACATTTTCTCCCTCCTTATCCCTTTGATTCTGGTCTATGGGAATTCCTTGGTATGGACTATAGTCAGGGTCTAGCTAGCTCCGACCAGTCTTTTCTTTTTAGCAAGGCCTGTATCATATCCTTTGTTTTACAGAATTTGCAACTTTATTAGACATCAATGTTTCCTTGACTGGTTGCAGCAAATGGCAAGCCGTCACCCACAGTGGTTGATGCCCTGGCAGCATTTGGGGTGAGCAAACGTGTGCTAGACTTGTTGCATTCAACAGTAACATCTTTGAGTTCATATTGCTTTCAACTTTCTGACAGTAAGGTTCTTTGGTGTGTGGGATCATTTATACATTACACCAGGCAATTGCAGGTGCCCTGTAAATTGGTGTGTAGAAGAGAAAGTTAGTGTTAACACTTTTGGCTGAAATGAGTTGTTGAGGAAATGCATTTCAGGCAGGAGCCATGTTGGGTGATGCATTTCTTCACCAGTTGCCCCATGCTTTTGGTTAGTGCTTCTGTTTTGGAACTGTGTCTCCGATATTTCCTTCATATGTTTTGTTTTGAAGCATTTATGTTCTAATGCTTTTGGAGCTTGGTGCAGAGTGCTCACACCAATCATTTAAAAATATTTGTGGTAGCCAACACCAAAGAATTTTCCTGAGGGTGGGGTGTTTGGTGATATAGGTGATCCTGGTTCCCACCATAATCATAACCATGTCCGTGACCATTTGCATTCACACGTGCACATCAATGGTGAAGGCCATAGTCATGGCCATTCACATCCACATGGGCATTCTCAGAATGAAGGCCATGGCCACTCAATGCAAGATTTGTCAGTTGGTCTTGCCATTCTTGGTAAGCATCTCCTAGCTGTGCATGAAGCTCATCACCTTGTACATATGGAATGTCGAGTAGGTGAGTTGTACTCTTGCCTTGTATGTCTTTCTCCAGAGTTCAAGCTTGTTGGTAGGGAACATAGTCCCAGTTTGCAGTGATGAACATTCTGCACAATTTTTAAGGGCATTGAACTCTACCAGGTCTTAAAATCTGCAGAGACCATCTTCTCAATGCAAATTTCATGTTTCTCTGCATGAATGGCTAAGCACAGACATTGACAGTCAATGCAAGGACCATGCAGGATTCAGATATGTCCTGTTAATATTCTTTGTGGTGTAGTTTCAACCTGAATTGTCAATTTGTTATCTGTTTTCAGTTACAACACACAGTGACCTTTGACTCTATCCAAGTTTTGTCCCTTGGATCTCATTGCAGCATATGGTGCTTTGTTGCTTCCACTCCATGTCCACTGTTGCAGGTGGTATCCTCCTGTTTTTCATTGTTGAAAAGATAGTAAGAAGAGTGGAGGAGTTATCATGTAAGACACCTGGACTTGGCCATGCACATCACCATCATAGCCAAAAAAAACAAGTCTCTGAAGGCTCTGAGGGTACTCATGTTGCCGATGGTGCTGGAGTTGAAGACAAAGAGATTAAGCCTCTGG
>Ga0209208_10005219_pt1 | contig 18156 bp, 19 predicted proteins | sample S1TSphfallax_3_FD_187694 | JGI IMG/M metagenome (GOLD analysis project Ga0209208, IMG submission 187694) | Host-associated microbial communities from peat moss isolated from Minnesota, USA - S1T2_Fd - Sphagnum fallax MG (SPAdes) (version 2) | ecosystem: Host-associated > Plants > Peat moss >... | reverse complement strand
GACACTTATCAAAATATGCATATAAGTTTTACCTATCAATGCCATAATGTGTTTCACAAAATGTTGTATGTAATGTGACAATTTCATACATGAAATATGATGTTTTGTCGTGGGGAATGCCTTGCCCATACAATATCATTAAAATACCATGCGCCACTAATCACATACATTTCACCTTCTAGAATTATGATATATTTGTTATGTTTTAAAATATTTCCCATTCAAAACAATTATAAAATCAAAATTTGGAATTGTTATATGCAATGTTCTCCACCCAAAAAATTACATAAATTTATAATGAATAGTATTTTGTGGTCATTTTAGCAAATTAACACCATGTATTGTGTTTGAAATGGAAATTCCAAAAAAGGAACATGTGTTGCATCTATTGGATTAATTCTTACAAAAGTACTAATTCAAATTGGGTCTTATAAAACGTTTGTAAGAGGCATATTATTCGTTCAACATCAAGTTCTAAAAATGCTAAAGTGAAAATCCCTACTTTTCCTAAATATAATTGTGAAAAAATTAATCACAAATTTTTGTGATCAAATTTTGTCTTCAAATAGTAATATGATAGGTCGAACTTTTGGATTTGTGTAATTTTCAAAAGATATAATTGCACATATTTCATTATACATTTATTTATTCCATTTGTATTTTCAACATTCTTTGTTTTCACTTGCATTAAACCAACCATTCAATTGTGTCGTTCACGATTTCTTTTCCATGCTTGCACCATTGAAGGTTTTAAAAGTTAACAAATCATGATCCATTTTTTTTCTCAAGTTTTATTTATTTTTAATGAATATGATATCACTCGCTTATTGAAGTTATGTGATGAATAACTTTCAAAAATAAAAGATATATCACAATTTCATGTGGAAGAATTGTAATATAAGATTTCATTGTTGGATCTAATTTGAAATCAACAAAATAATAATATGAACAATAGTGGATGAAGATTAAAGACATTTTTCATAAATGGTTTTTTTAAATAACAAGAATTTGATATTCAAGTTATGTCCAATAGATTATACACCAAAACATAATATATATGACTACATTTACAACTACATATGTAGTCATTTAAAACACTTGCAAGTACATGATTAGTAGTCAAGGCACTTGTGATTTTTATCACTAATCATTTTCAAGGTTGTATTCACAACTTAAGACATTAGTGATTGGGCCTCCATGATTATAATCATTGTGCATGTAATCATGGAAGACATATCCAATGACTAGATGGACCATCTTGACCCATTAGATTGGTTTTAATTAAATGCAAAATAAGAAAAAAAATTATCACTAAAATGTTGACACATGGCAAGTTACAAGTTCAAGAAATGACAACACGTGGCTTACCCTAGGTTGGCCTAGGCCAAGTATGTTAGGTATAGGGTAGGTGGCTTACCCTAGGTTGGCCTAGGTGAAGTATGTTAAGCCTTGGGTAGGTGGCATGCCCTAGGTTGGCCCAGGTTAGGCAACCTAATCTAGGGAGCCTAGGCTAACCAACCTAGCCTACCTAGCTTAAGTCACCTAGGCTAAAAACTGGACCTAGGAGCCTAGGTAGTTAAGCCTAGAAATTTTGGCCTACAATAGGCACCTAAACCACCTAGCTTAGACTAAGGTAAAATAGGTTGCAAGAACAAGGATTTGATCCCTTCATTTCCAAATTTGAAGGGCAAAACCTTTATCATTGCACCATTTTTTTTTATGTAACATGAATTGTAACCACATTTTGATAAACATTGTTTTAAACCTGCCTAAATGACCTACTCAACCTACCTTAAATTACCTAGGTTACTTATATAGATGATGCAATGTATGCATTCATGAAAATCAAATACATGATAAAACTCTAATGGATCTTATCACACCCTCAATACAACATTAACATTTATTAGCTTACTTTTAATATTACTTTAATAAAACCTCAATATTATCACCTAGATCTACATCCCTAATATGCCTTTTTTTATTAAAGATATATTTTTAAAAACCTTAATATACCCTTGATACACCTTATAAACATATTCATAATACATGCATAATATATTTTTAATATGTTTAAAATATTTCCTTCGAGTCAACTTCAATACATTAATAAACACATACCTATCCACAAATTTGTAATACACTTAGGCACACCACTAAGGGTTGTGTCCACACCCTAGTAGTCCAACTAAGTTTGGTTCCATTTGACTAATGGGACATATAAGGATGATTGTGTATGAAAATAATTTTAGAAGGTAGGATGAAAAAGTTCGTAATTGCAAATGTAGTTGTAGCATAGTTGCAAAAATCATCAAAGGTAAAAAATAGTTGCAAAGATGATTTAAGCTAGTTGTAAATGACAATTAGTTGCACATGATTGCAAATGCATCAATTGCATTTTGGGGAATTTTTTCTAATGCTAGGGGCTACATAGGATTTACTCAAACTACTTGAATTTCCTCAAGCTACATAAGGGTATATGCACTTTAGGGTGGACAAAAAACAACAAATGTGGAGTTCATATTTTTCCCTTTTATGGGTTTTTAATTTGAATTTTGGTTTTTCACATAATTCCCACCTAGCTACGTGGTTTGTTTAAAATCATTGATGAGTTTAATAGGTTTTTGTGTTTCATGTTGTAATGCTAATTGTTGGCTTTGTGGTGTGATTTCTAAGTTACCTTTGTCATTTTTGTGTGTCTGTGCATCACATCACTTGAGCATCTATCATTTTTGTTTTTGCAAAAAAATTATTTTTATGATGTTACGTGTGATGCCATCCACAAGTGGGCCCTGTGATTGCATCAAGACAATTGTAAAAAAAGAAGGTGGGAACTCTTTAAGTCTAAGTGCAAGGGGTTTCACAACACCACTATACACGGAGGTCCCTAAACTATTTAATGGCAATGGAACTTGCAACTTTTCAAAAAAATATTTTGCAAAAAAATATGATTTGTGTTGCTTGGGTATGTGCCCCAAGCATATTAAGATATTGGAATATTGCATGAAAAAGGAAACTGATAAATGTTTTGGCCCTGTTGAGAACAAAAATGGGCATAGGCACATTGAATGTTTAGATCCAAAGCTCATTGCGAAGGTTGGGAAGCTTTGGATGATAGTGCATCAAAAATTGTATGTTCTTGCATTTAGGATCATTACATTAAGTATGGCTAGGGACATTATGTGTGAGAAGAAGGCAAGCAATTGAACTAGGTAACATATGGATTAGTGCTGAACAATTTCAACATGCAAAAGCAAAAGGTGGAGTTGGTGTTGATAATTAATTTTAGGATATGTATGATGAAGGAGAACAATTTGAAAAGGAAGAGGTAGATATGCAAGAGGTGAACAAACAAGGTTTGCCATCAACAAACTTAAAATTGTATTTAGCATTTTCGCAAAAGTTGTTTGCCATAGCCGAACAAGCCTTTCTTGCTAAAAAGAAGGGAAAAGAGGACATGGTGTTTGTTGATGTTTGAACTTCCTCCCAAATGCAGGACAAGAAAAACCAATTGGTTCTTAGTCAAAACAAGCTTGATTCATTGTTTTGGCATTATAAGAAAAACAAATTAAAACCAGCCCTGATGCCTTTTACATTCAAACATTGAGTGAAAAAATTAGAACGCAAAGAAGCATTATTGATTATTGCAAATTTGCAACTAACAAAGGTACGTGGAATTTGAGAATATTCACAATGAAGCCACAAATGCACACAACAACCTTGGTGATTTGGAATAATAACTTGTCATTTGTAGGTGAGATGAAAATGTTATTTGATATTTGATAAGTAAATCTCTAAGGGGAGATGATTATTGCAAAGGTTTACAACTACAACCTTTCCTCCCTCTTGAGAACATTGAACCAATTCCAAGAACATGGATTGTGTTAGCAAAATGTGTTTATGTGGATTAGGGTTTTTTATTGTGTGGGCTATTCGATTTGCTTTGTGTAAGCATGCTTATCATGATTGATGTGTTGTGTATCACTTTGGAACTCCAATTAAGTGTATTCAACAATGATGTAAGGAGGAGATGCACGAATCATGGTCGATTTCAATGGATTTGAAAAAACCAAATCTTTTAGCTCCCATTGAAGATGAAAGCAAGAACATGACCGCAAATGCATAACAACCTTGAACACGCAATCATAAAGGTGCAACTTGACCTTCTCATTCATCATAAGTTTTTTATTGTTGTTTTGAAGTAAGTAGTTGTTGCATGGACTTAGATCTATGTAGATGTTGTTTAAATCCATTCAAGTTACTTAGGTTAACATTGGATCCAAACCACCATGTCCAAGGATAGGTTGTAAGCAATTATATGTAGCATGGGAATCCTTATAAATTTTTTAAAAGTAATTTCCTATGCACAATGTAGTTCTAAAATCCATAGATCTGAAATTTGCAACATTTGATGTATAGTAGGAATCCACATTATGTTTTCATAAGCTCCATTAGAGTATGTGTTGTCCTTCAAATTTGTTACATGTTTCTTAATAGTCCATTTGTATTCCATTATTTGTTGTTGTTAATTCCAGTAAAACATAACAAAAGTACATAATTTATTTCTAATAGTCCCTTCATGGTCCATTTTTACATAAGATTCCTAACAGTTCCTTCATGGTTTTTTTTTTAACATGTGATTCCACAAATAATGAGCAAACATTTGGATTATGAATTTTTTTTAGTTTATAAATGAGTCCACTATAATACATAAATTCTCCATCCATATTTGTTCATGTATGTTTTAGTTTCAGAAGAGTCCATAAATAATCAATGAAAAATATGCTTGTTACTAAAGCCAATGGAATCATTTGATTATTGATAGATTTTGAATTTGATTTTGAAGACTCTCATTGCAATGTTGGATTGCATTGATTGTACAAAGTTCATGGCAATGTGGTCATCAATCTCAATGGCACCTAGTAATTGTCCCCACATGTCCTTCTTGGGCACCCCCTCCAAGACAAAAAATTGATACCCCAAGCTCAAGTGTTGACAACTTTCATGTGAAGGACCAACATAGGCACTTGGCTATTGTTAATGATGAAGTACAACTCCTAGTGGGAAAGGTAAAGACAAATTGGTTGCTAAAGGGATTAACATAACCCGTACACCAAAGGTATTAAACAAGGTTATGATCAAGAAGGACGTCATGAAAGAGTTGAAGTTGCTTGACAATGTTACAATGGATGAGGATTTGCATGCTACAAAATAATGAGTCAAATGAAGACTCAATGGTACCTTCAAATCAAAAGGACGTTAACCAAAATGAAGTTAAGGAATATCATAACCTCAATTTTGAATTTGCTATAAACAAGTCATTGTAAGAAGATGTAGAAGATGGTAGTGTAGTCATTAAACATCTTGTAGCGCAAAAGTGAAAGTCTAATTCTCCAAAAATTGCACAAATTGGTGAGAGTTTGTGAGGTGACATTTGTATTCGCCTTTCATTAGCAGTTGCAACACTTACTATCAGGATTCAAGAGGGCCATGGGTGCTCTTGTATTACTTTTATTAACCCTCTTATCAAGAGGTCTTGTAAGTTATTATAATCTTTATTTTTAGGTAGGAAAAAATAAGTCAATATTAATTTGACACAAAAGTTCTTATTTGTAGCAATCCAAATAGCTAGCAATGCTATAAAATGGCCATTTGTGATTTAAGAATACATGTGCTATGTTTCATAGTGGTATGCAATCTACATTTGTACATAGTGGTCCCCAAAGAGTCTTTAGTTAGTTCATAATACTGCACTTGTACATATAAGCCACCAAGGAATATTTAGGTTCTTCTCATAATGATTTTCAAGACTTGTACAAGTGACTAAGGACTATGTAAATAGGATATTCAAAATGGACCCACTTTTATGCTTGATTTCAAACTTTTAGATTGAGTAACCTTAATTTTAATTTACCTATATACAACTTGTTTAAATGAATATATTACTATAAATTAAATTAAATTTCTTTTTGTTTCCCATATACCTTTGATTTCATTAATTTATTATTTCAAGATTATTTTTGTTCTACATGATACATATTTATATTCTATTATGACAAAATTTGCGTACAATTTGTATAAAAAAAATTCAACATAAGCATTTTGATTGAACATATATATTTGATTTTATAAACATAAGTATGTGAGCTCATAACACTAATAGAAATATCGTCGCATGCGACTATTGTTTGTAGCTAGTTTTTAGTTGCAAGCAACATTTGAAACTAAATTGGTTGTAGTAACAAACAACAATTCGCATGCAACGGATGAAGTATTTTTTCATCAAGTACATATATGGCCACCGTATAATGTATACATGAATGATCTTGCAACTAAAATTGCAACTATATTGGTGACCAATTGCATTTTGCCATGTGGCACCCACTTAAACCTACACCACATGGCACCTATGTAATTTACATGGCATATAGGTTTAGACATAGGCCACATGGCACCTGTCTTATTTAGGTCTACACATATGCCATGTGGCACCTAGGTGTAGACATATGCCACGTGCCATTTTTGAGCCTAACCTAAGTGATCACTTACACTAGGTTTGGATTTAGGCCACATGGCACCTAGGCTAGGTTTAGACCTACACCACTTAGGCTAGGCCTAGACTTCAGCCACATGTCATATGTTAAAAGTACCACATTTTTTTTGGGTTTAATTAAGGTCGAGCCTTTTTTATTGGCTCATCCCAAAATGCAATTGCATTTTAATTTGTACATTGTGCTCCTAGGGCACCTATTTATATAATTGACAAAACTAAAATGGGAAGCAAAACATATGGGATTAATTTTGTAATTGCAATTAATCATGTAACTACTTGGGCTACTAATGACTACCTAGCCTAACCTACTACTTCTAACTTAACTTATAACTTATTCACCTAGCCTATTAATTAACACATTTTATGGTGTGGCACCTAGTTTGATCATGTTGTTATGTGGCATGGAAAAAAGGTTAATTAGGTGCCACATGGCATGGTAGCCTAACCTATGTGCCATGTGGCATGTCATATATAGTTGCCACATGGCATGGCCTAAGCCTTGCCTAGTTGCCATATGGCATGTCCTAGACCTAGCATATATGCCACGTGTCATGGCATAGCCTAACATAGGTGACATGTTGCATGTCATAGGCCTAGGATAGGTGCCATGTGGCATGGCTTAGGCCTAGCATATGTGCATGTGAATGTCCTATCCTAGCCTAGCCTAGGTGCCACATGGCATATCTTAACCTAATTTAGGTGCCATGTGGCATGTTTTAGCCTAACATAAGTGCCACATGGCATGGCCTAACCTAATTTAAGTGCCATGTGGCATGTCGTAGGTGCCATGTGGCATGGTTTAGGCCTAGCATATGTGCCATGTGGTATGTCCTATGTTGTGCATGCTTAGGTGCCATGTGGGATGGTTTAGACCTAACTTATGTGGCACATGGCATGGCCTAGGCTTAGCACATGTGGCATGTCTTATGCCTTGCCTAGATGCCACATGGCATGGCCTAGACCTAACATATGTGCCATGTGCCATGTCATAGCCTAGGTTGTGTTTCACATGGCATGGCCTAGGCCTAACATAAATGCCACGTGGCATGGCTGAAACCTATCATATGTGCCACATGGCATGGCTTAGGTTGAGCATATGTGCCATGTGGAATGTCCTATGTTGTGCCTAAGTGCCATGTGGGATGGTTTAGACCTAGCCTATGTGCCACTTGGCATGGCCTAGCATATGTGCCATGTGGCATGTCATAGCCTAGGCTAGGTGCCATGTGGCATGGCCTAAACCTAATGTAAATGCCAAGCCATGCCACATGTCAGTAAGCCTAGGCAAGGTACCATATGGCCTAGGCTTATAAGTGGGTAGGTATATAATATATCTAAGTACATCCTTGTTAACTAGGTAGCCTAAATACTTTATATAGTTACCATGTGACTATATTGGTTACATTTGTAACTAAATGTATATACAATGTTGTAAAAAATACAAATACATTATAAAAAATAACACAATTTAAGGATGAAATAGGTCACAATCACAACCAAGTTGAAAAGAAGACCAAATTACATCCAAATTTGAATAGTAGTTACATAGGCAACCATTTGTAGTCGCATGTGACATTTAATTGCACATAGTTGCACAAGGATGGGTTACTAACGACAATATTTTTAATAGTGTAAATAAACATAAACATTTTAATTGAACATATATCTATGTGGTTATGTAAGCATAAATATGTGAACATAAATACAATAATCATAAATATTATGATTCACATGCAACTACAAATGTACAAATGTAAAAGTTACATCAAAAGTAAATTGATTCAATATACTTGCATAATTTTAGCTTAAACATGCCATGCTCAACATACCAACATACCCAATAGACATGCATTTGCATTTAATTGTGCATTCAATTATCTATATATATATTTGAACTTGTAGAATTCTTGATACAATTGTTTTTGAACTTTCTTTTGAAAGTTAGTTGATGATAGAATGTGTTGTAACCATGAACTAACTATAGAAAAAACCTGCGTACTAGCATTCAATTCCTATAACTTTTTTAAAATGGGAAGATTACAAAAGTTATCATCTTTCTTGGAATGACTTAGAATGTCATAACAAAGACCTACTTGTAGAAGTGAACATGTACAAGATGCAACCATAATAGTTCCTTTCCACGTGAACTATGTTCAATTGGACCATCTAAAACTAGTAAACATCAAAATAATAATCCAAGAACACACAAACAACTACGTAACACCATGCAAAAATGAATGGAGAATTGCATCATGGTTTTTTGTAAAGAAGATGAAATACCTAAAATTGATGCAACAAAGCCAATCCTTTACAACCATGTTTTCTAAACAAGTATGTATGTACTACCTCGATGACCTCCTCTAAAACAAACCCTTGACACAATTTTGCAACAAACTTGGCTTACATTAATTCAACTCAATATTGTTGCTAAAAAAATGAACCTTTTTCTCCATTAGTCTTTTTAAAGTCTCCTCAACAACAAAAGGCTCTAATATTGTATATTGAATACAATATTTATCATTGTTGACTTGTGCTAACCAATGTTCATCCTCATTATCCATATCATACACAATTTGTGTGTTTGAAAACACCATGTCCATCTTATCATCATCCATTGCACCAATGTACTTGGCAAGAAATCAAATGAATTGGCTTTTTGGATCCTTTGTCACATAATCCTTAATAGATGTCACCCCATGTATTGGGATGTGACATACTGAAATTGCCCTAATATTGGATGTTGAAAACAATCTTCGTGCATCTATTTGAAGACTTGCCATTGTTTTTTGTCATCAAATTCCAAGCTCCATTTCTTGCCACCCTTGCACATCATTGCATGTGTAGCAAATGGTTGTACTTGGTCAACATTATGGATTGTTCAACCTTATGTGTATAAACATTCCCTCTACCTAAATCATACTAGAAGAAATCTAACCTTCCATGTGTAAGTATGCATGGAAACCACAGAAAAGGGCAGTTGTCACAATCATGGCTAACATGTGTGTTCAACATGACCTTGGGAGCTAGCATAACTAAGAATGGTATTATGGAAAACACACACAATTGTACCCTGAAAACACACACAAACACACCTCTAAGGAAAAGCTAAGGAAATAGGTACAGACCGCCATGTATGAGTTTCTTAGAGCCATTACGTCCATAGCAAAAGTCCTACATAGCTTGTTTAAACTCCTCGTTTGAGTTCATAACGAAAGGTCCATATTGGGTGACTTCTTCATTCAATGGCTTCCCAATAACTAATACAAAGTGTGAAAGGTCACTCATTGTATTCCATGCACTTATTCCATCACCATCCCCTAATAACATTGTGTGATTTGGCCCAATGCTCTGGTCATCTAGTTTTCCCAATATAATGTTACCTTCCAAAGTATACACAAAGGCATTCCAACCCTGTGGAATCAGTTGATGAAGGACAAAACTTGGCTACATGGTGAAATCCATATACAAATTAAAGTAGGTGTATAAATAAACACAAGTGATTTTACTCCTCGTGATTCACTTGCTATAACTACTACTTATACATCGTCCTTCTTTGCCTTTGGAACATCTTTTGATTGAAATTCTTGATAATTTGGAGGGATCCTGCTCCAACACCTAAAGCCCCAACATGTTATCAACCAAAGTTTTTTGCACCTCAAAATTTCAATGTGGAGCATGAACTTTGAAATAAAACATAACAAGGATGTTACACCAAATAAGGCTTCTTGTTTTTTAGTAACCCCATTGCCAAATCTTCATGTTACAATAAAAAACCAAAAATTGAATTATGACAAATTAACCAAGTCTAAGTTTTGACATGTTCAAACAAGGTTGCATTTTGTCTTTGGAACTAAGGTTGACCTATAATCGAAGACTTCATTGTAATCCAATGTTTGCAAGCATCTTAAAGTGCATTATTCCCTCTCATGTTGTCATCCAATGTTCCAAAAGACAAATGTTATATTGATTTATACTAATAAGTATTAGATGACTAAAGATCTAACTGACTAAACAATCTAAAACAACCATTAACTTCAATCCCCAACTCAACATAACTAGTAAATCATGCTTGTAAAACTTCTAGAGATCTGAAGGGTACATCCATTTGTTCAAAATACATTCAAATACCTGGTTTTGTTGACTAGTTTATAGGACAAGACTTAATTGCTAACAATTATAGACTCATAGAATAACAAAACACCTATGGAAATTGTTCAATTTGCACCCTAAGACCTTCTCCACAATGCTTAGGTACATAACTTTAGTAATAAGTTTATGCATGTTGGAAGAACCAACCAAAAAATTACATGTACATCTTTAGCCTCAAGTTTCCCTTTGTGACCCATGAAATCCTAGTGAATGAATGCCCTTTGTGGAAATTTATGAACACTCATAAGTACTCTTAAGACATAGAGAGAAGTGGAAACCTCCTATGTGGACTATAAAGTCTAGGGGTGGGCATTACCAAATATGGCAATCAAGTTGCAAGATTATCATGATGTTATGTTAGGGTAATGTTAACACTAACCTATGATGATCTGTAATTATCTTATTGTGCAACTATTTTTTTTTTCTTGTAAGGAATGAAAGGTCAACTTGAGCCTACCTCAAGCATGTAGGTTACTACCTCAAAGCCTACATTCATGGGAAGAAAATATGTAAAATTGTAATCATAATCAATCTCACACTTGGTGCAGATTTGTAGTCCTCAAGACCATCAAATTTTCAAGTCATTGCATGCAAAAGTGAGAAGTGAAAGAACCATTGGTTATTCCTTACCTTGATGTGGGTGGTCAAGAAAGCTAGCAGGACCAGTTGCTGCAAAACATGTCTCACCAGCAAATCTATTACCACACAATAGTGTTTTGAACCATTTGAGCTTTTCATCCCTTATTTTTGTTCTACATGTTAACAAAATCCATGTGCCTCAAATCATCTCATATCATCACCACAAAATGATTGCAATATGGTTCTACTCAAATAACTCATCATTGGAATGTGTGTTATGAAATTTTGATACAACACAACAACCATTCATTTGGTCCATGGTCCATCACACCATTTACTACCTCAATCATTCAATTTGAAAATGAAAGAGGTGCTTTCTAAACATATTTTTAAAATGTGATGACTACTTCTATCATTCATTGCTACCAAAATAGCAAACACCACGCCAATTTTTTGGACCAAAACATAAAACAACAATTTCAATATCAAACTACCAACATCTAACCTTGGTCTTGACACAATTGCAACTCAACATTGATTCCTATCTCATGCCATCCTTTATCAATTTCCACATTTGAATCCCATTGGGCAATAAGCACAAATGTTCATTCTTCTTATACATTTACATCCTACATAGTTTATTTAGATATAAAACCCACAATGATCCTTTGATTTACAAATTCTATAGTTCAAATTTGCTAACACTAATCTTGATTACATATAGAAAGAAAACAATATATCACATTCATCAAAAACCAAAATGGCCATTTGTGACCAAGGAGTACCTAGGTTTTATTTCATACTGGTTTGTAGTTTGCATTTGTACATAGTGACCCAAAGAGTCTTTTGCTAGTTCATAATACTATATTTGTACACATAAATCACCAAGGAATACTTAGGCTCTTCTCATAGTGGTTTTTAGGACTTGTACAAGTTACTAAAGACTATATAAATAGGACATTCAAAGTGGACCCACTATTCTATTGTTTCAACTAATATTAACGCACATAGGTTTGGCATTTGACATCCCACCTACAAATTAGTTGACACAAAATCATGGACTACCCTAATAATTAGAACCTCTATACATATAATGTAGGTGTAACCACATAGATGTATGTCTAGCTATGAAGTTCAAAAAGTTAAACAAGCCCTTAGTAGGATAATTGTTAAATTGCACATGCAATATGAACTTGCATATAATTTAAAAGGCTACATTTGAAACAACTACACATGAGGATTTTACAAATTATAATCAAACACTATATGCTTACATTATAAAAAATGCACTAAATGCTTACAAGTGTAACTACAATGACTCCAGTGCATAATCCACAACTATGCTTACAACCTACACTTAATCCACTCCCAAGTACATGAATTAATTTTTTTCAAATCAACATAATCATTCAAGTAGCCCTAAACTATAAGCATATTACATCCCTATATAACATCAAACCCATAAAGTTGAAGAATATAACTTCATGAGGATTTGAACTTCACCTCCATATAGGAGGTGCATGTGCCCCTTGCACTGAAGTTCCCTGCATTTCATAGAACTCAGTGTATATAATGAACAAAACCTACTTGAACTAAACTGCATTAATCCTCATCATCCAAGGCATCTATAATAGAACTAATTCTTGCAATTGCATCACTCGATAATTCAAACAATGAATCATTGCTATAAACACGGTAGTCTTTTGATGGCATTATGAATTTCACAACCATAACCAAATGTGAATACATATATATTACATTAGAATCTTTCAACAAAACATAAGATGAATAAGAGTTCCCCCATTTTTTATAATACTTTATTGCAAGGATTTCATCCCATGTAGCATAATTTGTACCCCACTTACATTTTAGTGACCTGTTTAACCTCTGAAATGGCTTGGTGCAACAAACAATCTAAAAATCATGGCCTTCACTATTTCCTTTTTTTACATTAACATCAAAATTATCACCTACCTCCAAGCTGGCAACAAGTTCATCACCATCTAGACCATACTATCATTCCCCATCCTTTGAGCATTATACATGGATTCCTTTACAAATCTAGCTTGTGTCAGTAGTTTGAAGGTGCCTAGAGATCCAATGTCCAATCCAATTAACATTTGGACATTCAACCCACTTGCCATCAATATAAAAGCCACAAAAACATGACAATGGTTTCGCCATAAGTTGCATTAGAACATGCTTGTTGGTGACAAAAATACAATGAATTTTCATGGTGCCTTCCACTACGTCACAGGCATGTGTTAGAATTGTGATCAACATGTTCAGAAAAAACATGCCAAAACACTCTATTTAGGGGTTTTTTTCCTCGTGTAAGAGGAATCTAGACAAATTAATAGGTTAACACAAAGAAAATTAACAACCTCTTTAACGTGTTGCAATTTTATGCCATGAACATTCAATTATTCACATTTGAATGAAATGTTTTATGATAGTTGATGGCCCATCACGGGGTCCCTTACCATGTCCACTCCAAAAAAACTTTACATCATTTTACACCCATGCATCATGTTGGGGTACCTTGATACAAAATACCAAGGTTTTGAAGACTTTAATTGGTTGGCACACCCATAAGACGAAACATAATGCCAGTTAGGTACAAATGCTTGGTCTAAAATATACCTCCAATGTAGCTTGAAACAATGTTGCACAAATTCATAATCATGTTTGTGATCATTTGAGATATAAAAATGATATTCCATCAAAATCTTGGAATCCTCATCATACCCATCAAAATCAATGTTAGAATGATATGTAATATGAACTAGGATGTTAATTTGGTACGAGTGCTAATACATGTTTTGCATTTCATTCTACACTTGGAAATTATAATTTTCTACAAAATCCACCACAAAAAGTATGTAATCTTTCGAAAAAGATTTCACACATGTTTTAAAATGCTTATCTTGCCATCTAGCAACAAAATTATGTTTCAAAAAATGTTGAAACTTAGGCTTAAGGTATTCAATGAATTCATTCGATGAGGTGTTATTGTAGACTGGGGTTAATTTCTTTAAAGGTTTCCCATTTTTTAATCTAGTTTGTTCAAGAACATAACATCTGCATTGTACTAGTCATTCATCTATGCTATTTTTCTCTTCTAAACATAAATACAACTTTTGAACACCACAATGTGGGCAATCTCCATACAAACACTCTTTCTTGTGCCATTCATCAAAATCACCTTTTAGACAAACAACAAACTCCCACAAGCATGTGATGCCTTTGTACGAGCCTTTGCAAGGTGCACACACCTCATGTTTGTGGTATTTACAAACCTTCGTAGAATTGCCTTGTCCTCGCATGTTGTTCAATCCCAATTTCAATTCATTTAATTCCATGTGGTATATACAACATGTGTTCCACTCTCACATTGGCTTCACAAAAAAGGTTTCAAGAGCTCAAATGATCGTTGGCCAATGCAAGCTCCTACATTAACTACTTGGAACCTCAAGAAAAATTCAATCTACATGCATGTACAAACACACTTCATGTTTAGTAAGTGAAATCAATTGAAAATACAAGAAGGGCAATGGCAATGCCCAAATGGAAAGCATATGTTAAATTATAAACTAAATATGTATACATACCTACAATATTTTTATGATAATGACTAAACCAAAATTAGAAATAGGAAGAAAAATCAAACGAAGCACTCATAACATGAAATTGGAGATAGCCATGAAAAATAATTGAATTATGAAACCTCTGCCATTGTAAAATAATGAAACGGTTTTCCAAACATTTTCACATTTGACTAAAGCTTGTACATAATCCCAAACATGGGTAAAATTTCAAAAATTAGAACTTTAAACCATGTGAACATTTTATACACATCGTGCCATGTATTTTCCAAACAATGCAAATGGAAGCTAAGTAATCTTAGCAAACAACACTTTGCAAATAATCCAGAAAGTTATTCAAATTTCAAATAGGTCAAAAGACTCATGAGTTTGAAAATAATTTTATTCCCAATTTATAAGTCTTTCTTCATGGTTCCAACTTCTCTACATAACCCAAATTTCCAGGAAGTATCACATGTGAGAATCAAACAACATGGGCAAAATTTCAAGGATAAGAATTGAACAAACATCATCCTTAACTAATATGAGCTTCCCACAATTAATTTATTGCAAAACAATTTGAAATAGTTTCAACAACAAAACTTGTTAAAAAATTCAATTGACCTACTAGAATTTTAAAGTAGGTCAACCTTGATTCCTTGAACATTATTATGTCCCTATCTACAAGTCTTACATCATGGTTTTAGCTATCAAACACGATTTAATTTTTTTGAAGCTACCTCGTGACAAAATCAAACAAAACAAATTCAACTTTCCCTTGACAAATAATTATATATAGAATCCAAAAAACTATTCAAATTTCAAGTAAGTCAAAACACTTAGAATTTGAAAATATTATATTCCCAAGATCTAGGAGTCTTGCCTCATGGTTCTAACTTCCCCATAATATGACTTGAAATTTAAAGAAATATCACACATGTGAGAATCAAACAACATGGGCATAATTTCGAGCCTGAGAATTGAACAAACATCACGTTTTACTAATATAAGCTTCCCACAATTTATTTTATTGCAAAACAATTTGAAATGATCCCAACAACAAAACTTATAAAAAATATAAATTGACCTACAATTTTTTAAAATATGTCACAACCCTAGCCTTGGGCTCACGAGTAAGGCAAGGGCTTGCGAAGGTGCGGGCCAAGAGTGAAGCCTAAGCATCACATTTCATGCTCCTTGGAGTGTGGGAGAGTGTGAGGGAATAAACCTCCACACTCCCAAGTGAGCTCCCACTTTGGGAATTGGAGTTTCAATAGAATCCCAAATCTTTAAAGAGCAATTGCAGGGGTCAAAACGCATCGGATTGAAAAGTTCCTTATATCATTGGAATTTTTTTGGAACTTACATGTCTAAAATGGGCTCCCATGATCCATTTGGGTGCTTAAAACATAAATTATGGCCAAAAGAAGGGTCGAGAGTCAAATTGCCAATTTGACTCCCGACCATTAAAAGTTAGGAATCTCCTTGACTTCCTTACGTTTAGGTGTTGTGTCACATACCGTTGGAAAGCTTTCAACAAAGCTAACATTTTGCTTCAAACCTCATTTCAATCGAAGCTCTACACATAAAGTTATGGGCCTCCCTCCAAAGTTCTAAGAATCCCAATGTTGGGAATTTTGAGACTCCCACTTAGGAGTCTCGGCACAAAATGACATTTGGTGCTAGCCCTGTGATTAGGCACATAAAATACTATAAGGGGGAAGGTGGTGGCTTCCCCCCAAGTCCGAGCTGTGGGGAGTCTTGTGAGTCTGTGTTTGCCTGTGGCTCGTTTGTGCACCAAAAATGTTCCAACTACACATTAACCAACTTGTTGTTTGGTTTGCGCAAGTCCTTGTGAGTAATTGACTTGCTTGTTAATCTTCTTAGTCCCCATTTCGGAGCTCTAGCACGCCCCTCTACCCTCGAAGTGTTACAAGCTAGGGAGTGCACCCTAACTCCTTCTCCTTCCATTGTTTTCACCTTTGGACTCGTAATTGAGTCCATCAAGGAGCTTGGGGACGTGCCATAAACCTTCATTACAAACTCAACAAAATTCATGGTGCACACTTAAAGACCAGAAAGTAAACCTTAATTTTAAACTTTCAAGTTGCATTTTGGGTTCATACAAGAATTAAAATTAAAATTTCGATATTAGTTTTAACTTTTGCAATGTTTTTTGGGTTACTCTCAAGGATAATTGAAAACAGATCAACTATTTACTTTTAAAACTTCTTACATTACATGACAACCATTAAAGCAAGAATAAAACTAAGACATATTGCAAAATATGAGTGTAAATGAAATAATTGACATGTGTTTCCATTAAGAAGTGGGTGGGCTTCTCATCAAAAACATTAGGTGCTACAAGTTTCCACATCACTTTTCTTCTATCAGGACTCACCTTTGTCTCTTGAATCCACCATGCAGAAGTTGCTACTTTTGTGGCAAGTGTTAAAACATCATATATTTGTTTCCTTATAAACAAAGTCCATAAGCCTTTGTCCTTGCACTACATAGGAAATATTACAATGGTGAACACCTAAAACATGAGTTTTTTGTCTAAGTGACGTACTTTGCCCATTGGAGCTAATAGTAGCAATTAATAAAACATGTTTGGTAGCTGACTTTGTAGCAAATCATGGTCTCTTAACCTCTTCCAAGCTTTTCACCAAACCAACAATAATCTCATTTTGCATCTTAATTTATTTGAAAGCTTAGATGTTAGTAATCTTTAGAAACACGTTAGATACAAAAAAAGTCGAAAGAACCTTTAACATTGTGTGAGGTGACTTTCTGTTCCTCTACTCCCAGTTTTATGAGGTGATTATACTTGAAAGTACATATGTTATTAGTGAAAAAAAAATGCAAGTGTATTTGTAGATATTAAATTGCATTTGTAGTTGAAACCAAATAGCTTGTCTCTTGTGCATCAATCATGATTTAGAACTAATAGATACATTTTTCAAGCTCAACATGCTAAATTCTAAAATTTTATGTTAAATTGTCATTCATTTAAACCAATTTTTAAGGGTTCAACAACATGTTCAACTTGGTTGTAGACAACCGGTCACTTAAAACATTATTTCTAACACATATGTTATCCAAATCTGGTTTGCTTTAGCTCCTCAAAAAGCTAACTATGATACACATCTAACTAGGAGATGTGGCCAAGTTCACCTTGTATTTCACTAAGATTTGAGTGAACTAGGACAGATTCACTATAGGAAATCATGGTAAAACATGTTAACCCCCTAGTGACCGAGGACCGGTTGCTACGGACAGGTCAATTAA
>Ga0209208_10005218_pt1 | contig 18160 bp, 13 predicted proteins | sample S1TSphfallax_3_FD_187694 | JGI IMG/M metagenome (GOLD analysis project Ga0209208, IMG submission 187694) | Host-associated microbial communities from peat moss isolated from Minnesota, USA - S1T2_Fd - Sphagnum fallax MG (SPAdes) (version 2) | ecosystem: Host-associated > Plants > Peat moss >... | reverse complement strand
ACACAGTTCCAAATTCTGATGCAAAAAAGCACCATCACTATGCTGCAGAGGCTAATTCAGGCTAAAGTTCTGCTTGGGAAAATATTCCTGTGATTGCAGAGAGAAATTGGACAAATACATACACAACTAGAGGAACAAATGTTGCAGCACTTGCAGTCAAACCAAAATGAACACAACAAGAAGGAGCATGGTCATAAACTTTTGAGTCACTCACACAGCATCAGATCATGATCTCATGACTAGCTGACCATTACTTCCCACTGATTTCATCAGCTCCAGGCATTGACTGTAGACAAGCACATAAAACATTCTGCATGAAGCTTAGGGCAAACAATCATAAACAAAAATATGTGTACTGAATTTCTGTCACATTTTGGTAAACATTCAGTCACAATGTGAGCTAGCTCTCCAGAGGCATGGCTAGTTGAGAAAACACAATAGCATCCTCATTCAAGTGGCAACGAACTCATAAAGGGGTAAGCTTTCATTTCATTTTGGCTCATTCCTCCATAAGAAAGCATCTGGATCCTCCTGCACCAAAATAGAGACCCTCTAATTGTTGTGTAATAGTAATCCTCAGAGACACTCAATGTCAGAAAGAATCCTTCGTCAGATTCATTCCTTGGCATCCACTAGTGTACAGAGGAGATGAAGTCCCTTGTGACACACAGATCAAGGAAGCTCCAGTCATAAATGCATGAGCACACTGCTGAATTGTTGGGAGGGAGTGAGAAAAGGAGGAGGAGGAGGAGGGGACCTGCATTACTCCCTGGATATAATGTCTTTTTTCAAAGATCTAACACAAAAACTTGTCAATTCTTTTTTCACAAATCAGAACAAAGACATATCCAAACATCGTCAAATCTTTTTTTGCAAATCCCGAAAAAACACATCTCCATTACAAACACATTGTCAAATCTTTTTTTTTGCAAATCACGAGCAAAGACATGTTCAGTACAAACACTTTGTCAATTCATTTTTTTTGCAAATCACGAACAAAGACAAGTCCATTACAAACACATTGTCAAACCTTTTTTGGCAAATCACGAAAGAAGACATTTCCATTACAAAGACATTGTCAAACCTTTTTTTGGCAATTCACGAACAAAGACATGTTCAGTACAAACACTTTGTCAAATCATTATTTTTTGCAAATCACGAACTTAAAGACATGTCCATTACAAACCTCAAAACAGATCAAGAATGCAAAACTCTTGGGATGATCCTCTCCACAATACGGAAGGTGGAGAGATTGTGAAGCTGATGCGTTAGTTATCTGAGGAAGCAACGTGACTCTACATTCCACCAGATTTGAGAGCAACAGGAGGAGGAGGAGGAGGAGGAGGAGGAGGAGTGTACAAAAAAACAATACCAGCAAGGGAGGTGACATGATACACTTCTCCATGCAGACCTCCAATGGCAGCACTCCCGAAACCCTCTGCAGCTCCTGCTAACCCTCGCAGATGAATATCTACTCCTGCATAAGGTCCAACTTGTTGTTGTTGTTGTTGAACTGCCATGACTTGTGCAGGAAAAGTGTCTTCTGAAGTCGGTGCTCCTCCTGCTCTTCTGCCGGCCGAGTCAAGAATTGGTTGCACAGGCGGAGGAGGAGGAGGAGGCCTTGCTGATGACGGTGGAGAAAGAAAGCTCGGTTTCCGCAGCCCACAACACCACCACGCACACATACCTACTACCTACATACCTATCAAAAATCCTTAAATTGTTTGCTGTTCTGTTTTGTTGCTCTCTTCTGTTCTATTCTGTTCTGTTTTTCTTCACAAAACAAAACCGAAATAGGATTTTTTTTTTTCTCATCAGCAGCCGCAACACTCCCCGCCCGCGATTCATGATTTTCAACAAGGAAAGAAGAAGAAACTAGCTGCAGATTCCCACATTATTAGATCCTTCGCACCTACTTACGATTTGAATTTGGAAGCTCTCGTGCTGCTTCTAAATACAAACATGAACTAGCCTCTCTACTAGAATAGTAGCCTCTGCATTTGCCCTTGGCCCAAGTGCGAACTCATTACCCAACTAATAATTTTTTTCCCCTTTCAAACCCATTTTTTTCAATAAAACTTGGGCTTCGCCTTGCTTCACACTACCAATGGCAGATCACATAAGATCAAAATATTAATATATTTCAAAGTTACTTAAATAAATTATGGAAATTTTTTAATTCACACCTTTTTTGGTTAAATTATGATAATATATATCATAATTTTATTAATAACTTTTTATCTAGACATCAAGGGGGGTGGGGCAGACACACTCAAATTTAATCTGCATATAATTGGAAGTGCGAAGAAAGGGTGTGAATTTAACCAAAAAAGGTGTGAATTAAAAAATTTCCTAAATAATTTTTTTCTAAATAAATGATTATCAAACATTGGTAATCCATGATCACTAGTGTGGCCTCTGCCATTTGGGCCCCAAGTGTGAACTCATTATAATGCAGGGTGGACACAACATGTGGACATTATTTTTTGGAAGAATCAAATATGAAAGGAAAAGCATTTACTTGAATTGAATATTTAGACTTGCAAGTGTGAACCCATTAAACAAAATAACATGAACTCAACCTCTCAACAAACATTGTCCCACATCCTAAATCCAAATCTCACAACATAAATTCCATTAAATCTGAATCCTCGAGATCTTTTCCAACGAACACCAAAGGCACATCACAATTCCTTCTACTTGAATTGAATGGTAGACATTACAAGTGTTACCACGTCCTCAACTGATTTTTCCTTCCGAAACCTGGATTTTTGGAATTTATTTGAATTTTCAGCAGCAGAAATCATTAAAAAAAATCAATATCTCCAACATTCTGAATCCCAAATTTTACCACATAAATTCCATTAAATCCTGTTCATCAAGATCTTTCCAACAACATGAAAGGCACATTACAATTCCTTCCAAAATTTTCAGCTATGGTTTAATTTAATTTTCAGCGAAGAAATCATTCAATATTCAAAAACTTTTGCACTGCAAGTGCAAGCGTCATGGAACCAAGCCCATACACCCCTCCTCGTCAAGAGCTTTCCAAAGACACCAAGAATACGATCTGAAGCATCGTGGTTTGGTGGATCTCATAACTATAAAACAAAACAAAACAAAACAAACTACTTTCCTTCATACTTTCCTTCATAGATAGATATAAAATTTCAGTGAAGTCATCTTTATTTTTATTAATTTTAGAATATGAGATTTATTTTTTACTTACTAAAACATTTCTAATATTTACTTACATTAATATTTCTAGTATTCATGATGCTATTTCTTGGTTCCCTTCATTGTTTCAACACAATTTTTTTGGGATCTTTCAATTTTTTATTTTTTTCTACTATGCTTCCCAACAACCCCTAGTTTGAAATATATATAAAATATAAAATATTTTTACCTTTGTGTTCCCCTAATGTTCATAATGTTCTTTGTAAATTTATTGATGTCCTTTGACATTGTATACAACACCTTCAACTATCAATGTTTTAATGACCCTATTGCTTAAAAAGAAAATGTTCATGTCCAACCTATGTGTCCTTAGTGTTTTCAATGTGCTTTTTCGACACCCCTATTATTGATTGTTGTCATTTTGTTCTTTCTTATCGATACTCTCATTTTTTATTTTTTGGTTGTTTTTCATCTTTAATTATCCTTGGTGTTGTTTAAGTTTGGTTTTATTATTGACAAAGTTTATGTCATTTTTAATAGAAAAACATTGCATTGATTTGAATTTTGGATAAAGATGTTAGAATTAAAAGAAACACTTGTTAAATTGACATTTAAAGCTTTTAACAAGTGTTTTTGAGCTTTTCACTTGTTTCAAGACATTGGCTTAGCCATAATCATAAAGGTTTAAAAGTTCAAAAAACTTTTGAAAAAGGGTCAAATCTTGACTAATTTAAAAAGAAGCCAAAGTTGAAAGAAGAAATATATTTTATTAATTTGAAAAGAAAAAAAATTATAATGAAAAAAAAATCATTTCAAGGAGGGTGTTTAAAAAGGACAAAATAAAATGTCTACTCCAAATCATGTGTGCATGTGATCTTAAAAATTAATTATTTCTCACTTCTCATTAATATTAATGAATTTGATGTTTAAAATAATTTTATTAAGTCTAATTAATGTCATAAACATAACATTCATAAAAGAAATGTAAACTTGTCAACTTTGATCAAATGTTATCATCAATATTTCATTTTCAATGGTGATTTGAATATGTTTTTAATTTTGATTAAAAGGTGGCCATTAAAATATTACAATAAAATTTAAATTGAAACTTAATGATTTCATTTTTTATATTTTATTTAATTAATAAATATATATATTATATATTTATATCATTTCTTATCATTAAATTAGAAAATACCAAAATATTAGTTATTTTAAAATTCAATAATTTGATTTTAGAATTATGAGGGAATTTCACATTGATTTAATTGTAATTTTGATTTTCACTACAAATGAAAAGTTATTATCATGTTAAATTCAATGTTATCACTTGTTGGAATTATGAACATTATGAAAATTACTCAATATCAAATCCATTAAAAAAATATGCATGTAGAATGTGATTTAATGGTTTAAAACATACTCATAACATGATTTTTCTTTCATATGAAACAAAATGTTGAAATTTAAAACATCTTAAACAATTTGCAATCATAATGTGCAGGTCAAAAACTTTAATTATAATTTTTTAATTCATCTTTCAAAAACATGACTAATGAATTATTCAATAAATCGTTAAGTTTAAAGTGTACAATGAATAGGTGAAACACAAATGCATTTGAATGTGAATCATGCATTCTTAAGTAACAACATACACAAAAGAATCTTAAGGTTTTAAAAACTTCCATGTGATACATAATGATAGTTACTTGAGACTAGTGTTGTTTTTTAATTTGCAAAGTAGGTGGGTTGTCAACTATCCAAAAGAGGGCTTACCCAAATTTGGTTTAAAGTTATGGAATCATGTAAAAAAATTGATGAATCTTCCTACATGTCAGTCACATGCTAAAACCTATAGTTTAAATATGGCAACATGGACCCATTTTTCCATTAAAAAAAACCTTTTCTACCATTCATAAGCCTTTTTTTGTTGCCACCTTATGTGAAATTTCATCCAAAAAAGCCACTCGTTGATATACATTGATTTATGATTAACATGTAATTTATTTCACCAAAATATTCTATTGTTTATTAATGTAAATTTTGAACCCAAAAGCCAACCTTTGAACATGTTTCAACTACATTAAAAATGATTTTTTAATTGGAGAAATGTTAGATTATTGTGATCAACTTGTATGGTTTTTGATGTCTTGCGCATCTCAATTTGCACCCAATTTGCAAACATTGATGTATTGCTTCTAAACAAAATCACTTCTCTTTATTTTTCCCTTTTTTGCCACCTTCTTCACTTTCATTTTTTTTCTTATAAAACTTATATGGCAACAAGTCATTCATCATCCCATGCATTTAATTAAATTAATAACATACATTGAAAAAAAGTTGTAACCCTTATAACATATTTACGGGATCTAAAAATTATACAAGACTTAATATATTCATAATATTCTCAAGATTACTTAAATACTTTTGAATAATGCAATATAAAGTAGCTTCAACACACATTTGTAGAAGAATTAAAGATTTTTGAGATCTTTAGATCAAGAATATTCCAAAAGATTATCACGTATTTTCTTTCATAATCTTTTTTTAGAGAAATAAATTTGAAAATTATTGTTTATAGATAATATAATTCATGTCAAAGATTCCAAGGTACTACAATAATAAATAAAATCTAGTATAAAAAATGACATCCATGTACAATAAATTATGCAATAAAAAAAATGGATTGTTTTCTTCTAATATGTCATATTTGCAGAAGGGACAAAAATCATCGAATGAATTTTTCAAAACATACAAACCATCGAATTCATCAAATTCACCTAATTAATGAATCTCCAAAAAAACTAATGAAAATATCACAACACTATTGAAAATGAATGTCTAGAAATATCATTTTTATTCCATAAAATATTCATTTAAAGATTTGTGTATATATATATATAATTTATTTATGATAAATAAATTTGGATCATCAAACATGCCATCACCCTCAAAAGATTGTTAATAACCATTGATTTTGTCACAAGACATGCAAAAAACTAGTTTAATTTTTTCATTCATATATAGTATGTACACAACAATATTGTAACAGTGATCAAATGACATTTTGTGTATATAATATTTTGTAAACACTCATAAATCTTTATTTAATTTTATAAAATAAGTGTCTAATTGTTTCAATGACAAGGTCAATTCTTTCAAGGCCATCATGGGCCTATGCCTATTATTAAAAAACTAAATATGAACTACAAAAGATAATTTCTTTCCTTCTAACGACCAAAATTTAGTAAACATGTAAACCAAAATAACCAAATCAGCCAAGCCAACATGTGAACAACTAGATTTTAACTTGGAATTTGAAATTTTAAAATATGAAATTTGAGTGAAAAACCCTTGAGCAAGTGACACGTGGTGGTAAATCAACAAATTTCCCCCATTGCATCAACAACCTTTATGCACCTATGCTTATTGTAAAGAAATTCAATATGAACTTTTTTTTAAAAGGTATTTTTCTTTAAACATTTTGTGCATTTCTTAAATTTTTGGTGATGTATTGCCATATCATGTGCTAAATAACTAAGATTTGTTCCCCTTAGTTTATAAGTAGAGCTGAAAAGTTCTCACAAGTTTGTTTGTTTATTTAAAAAACTTGGAGGTTAAAGGTTCTTGTTTGTTTGTGAAGGTTGAAAATTCTTATTATTATTCTTAAAGGTTGAAGGTTTTTATTCTCGTTCTTGGAGGTTGAAAGTTTTTGTTCTTGGAAGTTGAAAATATTTGTTCTTGAAGGTTGAAAGTTTTTTGTTTTGTTATTTAAGGTTGAAGGTTTTATCAAAAAAATAAATAATGATTTCATTTGAAAAATACAATCTTGAATAAAAAAAACATGCACATGTGATGTTGTACAATTTGGTTAGGTTTCTAATAACTATGTCATTGAATGTGTTATTATTTGTTATGTAATAATCCAAACCAATACATGAAAAAAACAAAAAAATTAAAACAACAAAGGTATTGTGAATTTTAACTTTAATCTTCCAAATATGTGATGCATTTTATTTTCAAAATCACCATTGTATGCAAGTGTAGCTAATTGCAATTGAATTTGTATCAATGTTCTGTACATTATTATTTTTTGATAAATAAGATCTACTAATGTGATTATAGTTGTAAAATAATTTAATTTAAGTGAAAGGACAGACATCTAAATATCTTTTACATTACAATGTTAATATTTATGTTGCATTTTAGTGATAAATAAATTTTGTTAATGGCACTATAGTTGTAAACTAGTTTTATTTAAGTTGAAAAGATGAACATTGTTCTAGATGTTTATATTTGATTATTGTGGTTTGTCATGTTGGCGATGACCTTTTGTTTAACTAGAAGAAAACTTTTGTTATAAATGTCTTAAGCAATATATTTAGATTTATAATCAAATTGTATTTCGATTATAAAAAGTTAAATGTTCTTGTCATGCATTTTCTAACCTTGAATGTCGATGCATCTAATTTCAAATCCATTTCATGTCTATAAATGGTGATGGAATGCAATTTTGCATTATTTATCATCATTTGGACAATGATAATGTGTGCAAGTTTTGCACATTTGCACCGTAAGTTGTAATCTAGTTGTCAAATACTATTAAAATCAACTTGTAAAATGTCAACCAAACTTAAAAATTTTAAATTTGTAAAATGCCAAGCCAATCTATTTTTCTCATTTGGGCAAAGGTTCAAACATACCTTGTCACAAAACACCCAATGTCCTATTTATCATCCCCTATTTACATTTTTTGATGTGCTTGGCATTGTTCCTATCATCCTTTGTTTCCCAACATTTTTCCTTGTTAATGTTTTGAACATCCTTCCCAATGCACTTGTTGTCCCTATTGCCCCCCAAAGTCACTTGAAAGAAAAAAAAATAGCAATTGTTGTTCCTTCTTTTAATCATTCCACCCCAACATTAGTTATTTTTATTGACATCTTATTCATTTGTAGTTATAGTTATTCCGTTTTTAAACTATTCCACCCTAGTACCTTAGTTATCCATTTGTGGTTGTTGCAGGTATGTTGCAATTCCCCTTCTTGTTTGCATTTGAACCAAGGTTCATTATTGAACATGTTTCTACACCTATGTTATTTCACCAAGATTCACACCCTTGTATCCAAGAAGGTGAGCTCACAAACTTGCCTTGAAATTGTAATGAAATATGTCTCCTGATTCTTTAACTACTAAAGATGACAAAGCTACAATGAAATTGGCTTTTTATTGTTTTATAAGTTTTATTTCGACTAATCTTTCAACTATAGTCAACATTGTAAAATTTTTTATTATATTTCTTTCATGTTTTCTCTAATATGTTATGTTGTCTTTTTATCCATTGCCTTTTGTTGCATAATCCTCAAATACTTTTCTAATGTTACAACATGGTTTTAAGAATAATCAATAGTATAATTGTTGCACAAGTAAGGATATTAGAGGTCTTATGATGCGCTCCTAAGCTCCTTGCTAGACTCAAAGATGAGTCTAAGGTAGAAAACAACGAAAAGGTTAGGAGCTTGGGGCACGTTCTTTGGCTCTCAGCACTTTAAGGGGTAGAAGGGCATGCTGAAGTTCCGGGATGGGACTAGGAAGAGTGACAAGCAATTTATTCACTCACACAAATTTGCATCCAACCAATGACAAGTTGGTTAATACAATGTTGAAGCACCTTTACAAGTGCTAGGACAAGGCACGGGTGACCTCGGACTCACAAGACTCACCATGGCCTGAACTTGGGGGAAGCTACCACCTTTCGCCATATAGTATACTCTGCACCTCTCGACAAGGCCCACATCCAAATGGCTTTTTGTCTTGGGACTCCCAAAGGGGAGTCTCGAAACTGCCAAGGTTATAACTTTTGCAACTTTGTGGGGCTATAACTTCGTGCTCAAACCTTTGATCGGGATGAGGTTTCAAGCAAAGTTGCAACTCTCGTCGAGAGCTTTCCAAAGGCGTGTCGCACGCCACCTGCACGCATAGAAGTCAGTCGATTCCCGACTTTTTATGGTCATGAATCATATTGCCAGTTTTGACTTTCGACTTTTCTTTTTGTCATAACTTGTGTTTCAAATGTCCAAATGGGTCATGCAAGCCCATTTTAGACATCTACACTTCAATAGCTTTCAGATGATATAAAGAACTCCTCAATGTGAGGTGTTTTGACCTTTTACAATCGCTCTCTGAAGGTTTGGGAGTCCACTAGGACTTGAACTCTCAAAATGGGAGCTCACTTGGGAGTGTGAATCTTCATTCTCACACTCTCTCACACTCCCCTTGGCCCGTGCCCTTGCAAACCTTTGCCTTGGTCGCAAGTCCAAGGTTAGGGTTGCGACATCTTAGCTTCATTGACCAAGAGGAAACTATGGACACCTAGTTGCGAAGTGGGTTATTAAGCCCTAGAACTTAGCAATTCAAGCCTCGAACTCCAAATCTGCAAGCCTTCTAAGCACATGAAATGGGGTTGTGAAATGAATTGGGCTTTGGTCGAAAACTAGAGTCCATCTCCATGATCAAAGGTATAGGGGAAGATTTTAAAAGCTTGGAAATACATGGTTGAAAAGTTAGACTTTTCACCACGACAAGTAGATGGGACCACAAAGAAAATAAACATATGGTGAAGCTTTAATTTTAGGGGGTTGGAGTTTGGATTGTCTAGTTTTAGAGCTCAAGAGTTGCATAAATTTAGCCTACACATTTTAAAGGATTTGTGGAAAACTAAAATTAAAGACTTCCATTCCTAACATGAATTGAAAATTCTATTTCTTTTAGAAAAAGGGGAATATAGCTATTGACAATAGTTCATTAATAACTTGCTTGAATGTTGGATCAAGGAATTGAAGTAGCCAACTCTTAGATCCTATGATGGGGAGTGGCTAAATATCTACAATGACATAAATACATCCAATTCAATTAAGGTTTATGCTACTACTTAACACTTCTGACCATATGATGACAATTCAATTCAATAAGAAATGGTCATTCCAAAAGAGGTTTAGGTATTCACAATTGGAGAATATTCCAATACATTTTAGTTGATAACTGACCAATGGGTGTTTAAAGGGGTTTTGAGGAGAGTCCATATTCGCATTAAGATAAGGGGGGCAATAACGAAATTGTTTTATGTTTTTTTGCCCATGATGTGTTCAAAAAGTGAGAGGAATCCCTCTTTGAAAATTTTCATCTAAATTGAAAGGATGTTTGGAACAAACGTAAAGCCAAAAAAGACTCAAGTTTCTTGTGGTTATCATGGCACCAAATGTTTGTGGTCAATAGATGGGAGGTTAACGCTAATAATGACATCTTAAGGGATTGCCTACCTTGCGAATATGCAACTTTGGAATCTATCATCCATAGATTCTAGTTTTGCTCAAGAGTTACTAAGGCATGGGAAGTCGTCTTCTCATTTTTTTTTCCAACTTCGACTACTTTTAAACATTATTGGGTTCAAAAAACCCTTAAAGCTTGAACAATGTTTGTTTAACAAATGTTTATTTCATAGGATTAAAATTTTTAACTCCTTATGGACCTTACTTAAAGAAATCATTATGTGGGCCATTTGAAATGAAATAATCAATATAATTTTCCAGAACAATAGGTGGCATTCATGAAGCCAAGCTTTGAAAAGTCATGTGAGAAAGGCTATTGATTACAAGAAGCTTGAATGGCAATATGTGTTGCAACAAATTCAAAAGAACCTACACAATGGGAATATAATCTTAAAAGCCTTAAATAAGGTCTAGGATTTGCATCATGTTATTTATTCATGTGATGACCAAAATGTTAAATGGTGTTATCAACCACCTTTGAATGGTAATATCTCTTGGTAAACTTGGTAAATTTTAGGGATTTGGTTGGCTTGGGTTTGTCTCCCTTCAGTCCCTTTGCCTTTTCAGTATGATGTTTTTCTTTGCAATAGAATTTTCCATTTTTAAAAAAAATTTAAACCCCTTTGATTGATCCATAACCATAACATTTTTGCTTGCAAGTTCTAAAAGTTTTATAGTTACCCAATTTAGTTGGTTTTTGTTTTTTGGATGACATGGTATCATTTTTTTCCATTTACACATTGGTCTTAATTTTTTTGGTAAACAATTACATTGTGGATCAATCAACATTATATTAATGTAATATCATACCTATGACTAATAATAATAAAATATTGTCAAAATATTTTTTGTTCAAAAATGGCAGTATGGTAGTCCCATTTTGAATATTTTGAAATTTAAATAGTAGACAATTATTGTTGCTAAGTATTTAATAGTTTAAGAATGAAATGTGGCAACCCAATGTTTTGGATTTTTTGGGATTGTTACCTAGAAACAATGGGTGCAAGGTTTTGTTTTTTTAAATTTTGGCATTGTGATATTACATTTTTTTGTTATTTGCCTGTTAAAAAATGAATTAACATTGAATACCAACCATAGCCATGATAGTTTGTTTAAGTTTTTTCATCCACTTTATCCTAGTTTCAATCTCAAATCTAATGCCAAGTAAATCATGCTTGATAAAAAAAGGACATAATTCATGTAATTTGCACACAAATGAAGAAATTAATAAATAGTGAAAATTAAACTGATCAACCATAAACTTGGGATTGACCACTTTTTGATTGGGCACTAAAAGTATTCCATAACTAATGTATATTTACTTAATTCCTTTTCAATTTTAAAACTCCAACATATGTTCTATATGACAAAGAATTGAATAGAAATTACAATGTATTATGGCCTACCAAATTTGTGCACAACAAATTTATTAAAGGTAGGATGGATAATGAAATTGGGGCATGACTTGGAGGCAAATATTTGATTTTATGTTTTTGTAGGGATTAATTGGTAGGCATAACGAGGAAAAAAATGATGCACATTGCACATAGCCATTGTTATGGTCACCTTCTTATACGAAAATTCTTAAATGATTTGAATGGATTTCAACTTTTGGTAATAACATGTAAAGGACCCATCACCACCCTTTAATCATAAAGGTCTTTCAAATCAATAAGCACGATTATTACATATACATTCAAGATCCCCCCCCCCAAAAAAAATTCTTGGACATGTGTCACAAGATGTGTTTTCTTCGTTTATTTCCATCTTGGTAAAAATTCAAGACAATATGAACTGGTCCTTTCAACCTATGAACATGTGAAATGAAATTATTATTATGAAATGAGCATCTCAAATGAAAATGGATGGTCCAACATGTGAATAATCTTCGGTGCCTATATCCCAACTTAACATGTGTTTTGACACCTTTAAAAATTGAAGCCCTGAAATGCAGAATAATCCAACTTTCTATGAGAATATATAAACTAATTAAATTATTTTGAATCATAATCCCCACATCGATATACATACTCATATCAAGTTTCAACTCCATCTAATGAAATCCACAATTTTATAGGTTTTTTGCATGTGTGTAGTGTACACAACAAAAGCATTCTATATGCACAAAACACTTATATAAAAGTTATATTGAAGTGGATTCAATTATAACATCGAATGATTTGACAAAAGTGGACATATTTGATTTTCTTGCAACAATAATAAATCTTTGTCATTTCTTTTCCCATTCTTAGTTTTGGGTTATTTGTGTGTTGTTGCTATTGGATTAATTTTATCCAACCATGCCTTAAAGCCAAGATCATGCATCCACTTGGGTTTTATGCTTTTTTTTTGGCAATGATCATGCATTCACTTGGGTTTCTAATATCTTAACATTGTAAGTAGCTTGGACCTTGAAATCGAAAATAGGTTATTTTCAAAGCACACCTGTTTAAAATTTTGCAAGTTAAAATTAGTTTAAAAGATTAAGCATTTTGACTTATAACTCTAGAAGTTAGGAAGAGGAGGCAGATGAGTTGATAGTCCACTTATTTCAAAGACCATTGCTAAGCATCCCATTTCATTGGGTTAACATGCAATTTTGATTCACTTGTGTTTTTAATCATATGTCGAGGAGTACAAATTGTTATATGAAGTGAACGAGACATTTTGAAGTGCAATTATGTCCAATATTGAGTAAAATCAATGTAAATATCATGGCATGAACCTATGGATTTTGCACTTTGCACTTTTATTATTGATCAATCTTTGGTAACGAAGAAAAAGGTAAGCCTTTAGCATTGAAATGGTTAAAACTTTGATAGGACTTGTTTCCTTTCATTTTCCTTCTCATTGTCTCATTGTCAAATATCAAAAAACATATACATACATACACATACATATACATATGTAAATGTAATATATGTATATAATTCACACACACATGTATAGCATGTTTACATCATTTGCAAAAGACCCTGGCAAAATTCTCCATGAGGATTGTGGAGTCAAGATTGCATTGGTTGCAAAGTGGAAGTTTTTCCAAGGACTCCACATAGCCTACCCCTTTTTTCCTCTCTCTCTCTCTCTCTCTCTCTCTCTTCCTTTGGATAAGTTTGAACAGGTAGGTATCTTCCTATCTAAGCTATCCAGCACAAAAGTGGTTTTGTGTGTGTCTGAAGTGGCATTTTCTCTGGTTTAATGTTAGGTGTCAAGCTCTCAAGTTTTGAGGTGAAAGTGTGTTTGGGTGTTCAACATTAGTATTTCCCAATCAAAATAGGACATTTTTTTGTTACCAAGTTACTAGGTATGTCCTATAATTGATGCCCCTTGCCTTTAGCCTAGGCCAAAACTGGCAAAACAAAAGGTAGGCATAGAAATTATGGGCACCCAATGAAGTGGGCCAATGTGCACCTAAGAGGCCCAGATCTCCTTTAAAGGAAGGGGGGGGTTTGGGTTTTGGGAACTTTTTTTTGTTCTCAATGTGTTCCCGTCAAGTTCCCAATGGGTTCTTAACATCTTCCCCAAGTTCTCAATGTGTTCCTCAATGGTTTTCCCAAGTTCCCAATGAGTTCCCCAACATGTTCCCAATAGTACCTCACTTTCTCCCATTTGCTTTGCCCAACATTGTTTGCTTGAAACCTATGTGAGTGGGTCTACACTGGGACTTAGATGTTTCCATGTTTGGAGTGAATACTTATATATTGGGGGAGTCTTGAAAGCTTTAGAATTTTTTTTTTTTTTGTGATGGGCCAATCAAAGAGGCTCATTGCCCGCCCCCCAAAACAAAGAAAAATCTGAACTTGGAATGCACGGCTTCCCCAAACCAATTGATATGAATTATATATAGCTCATGAACTGAGGACCCATAACAATGTTTTTTTTTAAGGGAGATGACCAATTCATGTGTTGTGTGCTTGCCAAGCCTTCAAGGGCCTTCATCCAGCAGAAAAAGGTAGAGCTTGGGATTCCATCAAAAGCTTTGCTTCTACTTACCAGCAAATCCGAGACTTGATGTCTTCTTCACTTTACACAAAAAGCTGCACTGGGGGTTGCTTGTTGTGTTCCCAATGCAATCCAAACAACCCATGACTCTTGTGTACTGGTTCTTTTTCAGCTTTTCATTCTTTGTTTACACCATGGGTCCACATGTAAAAAAATTGAGCTAGTTTTCACACACTTTTGTGTCCTCTTGTCAAAAGTAACTTGGGTTTGGACATAGACCAAAAGAAAAGAAAAGAAGGCTCTATGTCCAAATCCAAGTAAGTTACTTTTGACAAGAGCACAAACTCTTGTTAACAAGAGGTTGTTAACTTGGGTTTGCACATTGAGCAACTTATTAGGGCATCTTTGGCCACACCCACCCACTATTAGGGCCTCTATTCATATGTAAGTGCATCCAACGGACTATGTCAAATTATTCCCTCATCCCGATTCCTCATCCATAAGCATGAAAAAGTGGACAATATAAAGTGAGAGACTAATTAAATATCATAACTTAAAGAGTCAAATCATTATGGTTAGCCAATGGAAAAACAATTACATCCTTTTGCAAGCCCTCTAATAGGGCATTATTTTGCAGGCACTATTTTGGAAGGTCCAAATTGAGTTTCCCATCACCTAATTGACTCCAATACTCAATCCAAATTATAGGGTACAAGCCATTTTAGTGCTATGGGTTGAGATGCTCTTCAAAGTAACATCATCTTTTGGGTTTCCAACATGGTCCCCTCATTATTTACATTAGTGTATGTGCTCTTGGAGGTGAGGCTTTTGATGTTTTACAACTCCCCAAAAATTAAAAACCTCTCTCTCTCTCTCACACACACACACACACACACACAAACACAAACACACTTTCTCTCTCTTCAAAAGCAAGTTTTGACACCATATTATTGTCTTAATTGAATACAATGTCACTAAAATCCCTTGATTTTCCACTTCCTATATGAACTTTCACTCAATACCATCTCATTTTTAACATACTCTCTTTTTTTTCTTTTCATGTGCAATTTTCAAAACACAAAAGTTATAGATTTTTATTTTTTTTCAAAAAAAAGGTCTAAGTTAGTCTTTTAAGTTTATTTTTTTTAAATAAATAAAAAAAAATTGAGATAATTTGGACGGCCTGACTTCAATCATTTTACGCCGATTGTAAAAAATTGTTGGGTTCCACTATTTCACAACGTTCCATGTGCAGTTCTGTAAACACAAGTTCCATGTGGTAGACGAGTACCAACCATTTCAGACTTTTGGTAAGCAAAAAATAGTCCAAGAATCTTTGGCTAGTTTTCAAAAGCAAGCAATAGATCCATCCCCATGTGAATTTTGCCACCCACCCACGGACCTTTCTCTCTCTCTCTCTCTCTCTCTCTCTCTCTCTCTCTCTCTCTCAACTTGGAAGAGTGGCCCCCCAATTTAGCCATAGGGAGCTCACAACCCAAGTGCCTCCAATGGGAGCCTTACCATGTTTAAAAATGTGTTGGAATCATTGAAGAAAAAAAGAAAGAAAAAAAAAGGCAACCACCAAAAATCAACTACTCAAAACAATGTGATCAACATTGATGACACACACCCGTCCATCCATGGTGGGGTGAAGAGATGCACCCCCTCCCCCCCTTTCTTTTTTTAAAGAGATTATTTTGGATCTTGTGTGGCGTAGTTCGAAAATTTTCCACCAAAGTTTTTATTTCTCGACAACATAACATGTGTTCAAAGTCACGCAATAATCATCATACACGGAACCAAGTTGGGATTCCAAACTCCAAATGAGAAAAAAAGATCCATATTGTTGTTCCATTTTTGTTGTTCCAAAGAGAACATGAACCACATGTACGAGTAACTAGTGTTGTATTGGTATATAGGTTATACCATGCATGGTATATGTAATAATGGTAAGAGTATGGATTTGTCATACCCATATAGCATGGTATGATCCCATTCACATACTTAAAATTTTTATTTCATAATATTACAAATAAGTCGGTTGAACTTAACATGGTTGCTACTTGACCTGACCCTGTAGTTTGTTCATTTTATTTTGTCATTTTGTAATAATATGTAACTCAAATTTCACTTAACATATCAATATTCATGTTCCCACAATAACAAATATAAAAATAAATAAAAAATTGTACCCATACCATTTAGGATTTTAGGTTACAAACTTACATAGCTTCTACATACTATGTAAGTCAAGATTGCATTTTAATTAAGTTTCAAAAATTCCCCTTTCTCAAAGCCATTTATTTAGATCTAAGGAGAGCTTAATCCTAAGGTACAAAAGTAACGACATTTTTTGGGTTATTTTAGTAGTTAGGCAAACAAAAAAAAAAAAAAAAAAAAAAAGGACAAACTTAGAACCCTAATTTTTTTTTGGGGGTGTGAAGAGTGTAATTTCATGCTCTTCCACTTTTCCTAAAGGCGAAAAAAAAGGCCTAAGAAAAGGCATAATCCAAAGGTGTCAAATTCCACCTCAGGTTGTTATGTTGGATTATGTGGACCCATCATCCACCAATGCATCATCCATTGGAAACCCATTTACCACATTTTGATCCATTTGTGGATGAACTAGAGTTGAGTCACCAAGGCCAATTCCACCTCATTTAACCTATCCTCTAAACTCAGGTAGGAAATGTAAATAGGTAGGTACCTACCTCCCTTATGTAGATAGGTAGGTTGGTAACTAAGTAGATAGATGGATGTGGATGATTAGTGTACATCTTGTTTCATAGTGGTTAGTTAGCTATGGGATAGGAATCCAAAGGAAGAACTTTTGTTTTTGTGTGCACTTGAAGCTCCCCCTCCCACCTTCTCCACCACAATGAGGAGGAAAATATAGAGGGCTTCAAAAACTTGTCAAAGGGACAAAAATGCACAAATTATGGGCAACAAAAATGGTGATTGTCATATAGTGGGTTGTAAGTGAGGTAAAAGCTCACATGAAGCAAAAGAAAAATTTCATTTTGAATATTGTTACTTGGGCAATCTAATTGTCAAAAAACATGGAATTTTAATTATAAATTATTACATATATATATATATATATATAATTTTATTTTTAAAAATTATTTTTATTTTTAAAAAATAAATTGTGTGTGTGTTTATGCTTTCGCACATCTTTTAACAATAGTTTGACTCCAAAACTAGACCATTAGGCATCAATATTTCTTTGAATAAAGTTTTGGACAAAAGTAGAATGGTTAATCATAAATTTATTTTTTTGATTAAAAAAATTAGATCCTATTGCAATTTTGAAACCCTAATAAGCCGAATTTTGCAAACCCTAATAAGCCGAATTTGCGAGTTCCTTTCACATTTGCTATTGGCCATAGAATTTTCTAGGAGATTTTAGAAAATTACAGTATTTCATCAACTAAAACATTATTGGTATTTTCAATTGAATTTTTTTTTATTACTTGCAAATTTATAGATGAAGGTATAAACAAAAAAGATGCAATTCTCATCCTTCATCAAATAGGATAAGCCTCACAAAGATGCAATTCTCATCCTTCATCAAATGGGATAAGCCTCACATATCTTATATATTAAAGCTATAGTGGTGGTGTCTGTCTGTTACAGGGTTGTATGTTCTGCACAACCCTGTCACAGTTTCTATGGCAGAACTGTGTGGACCAGCAAGGGGGAGAGGGGGGGGA
>Ga0209208_10005217_pt1 | contig 18162 bp, 6 predicted proteins | sample S1TSphfallax_3_FD_187694 | JGI IMG/M metagenome (GOLD analysis project Ga0209208, IMG submission 187694) | Host-associated microbial communities from peat moss isolated from Minnesota, USA - S1T2_Fd - Sphagnum fallax MG (SPAdes) (version 2) | ecosystem: Host-associated > Plants > Peat moss >... | reverse complement strand
AAGAAAACAACCATTGGGGTAGGAAGGTAATTAATATCTTGTTTTTTTGTACACTATCCCATTGGAAATTCCTTGCCTTCACCATTTTGGGTGTTTGTCCACCATTGGTGATGCCATCCTCAATTGCAACTAATTGTAACATTTGAAAAAAAAAAAAAAAAAAAAACGAGCTATAGTCTTCCATATTATAAGAAATTCAATACACGATCTATTTACAAAGAGAAAAAATGTTTACTTTCCTTGAAACACATAATCTTTTTGCATTCCAACAACATCCAAATATGTTTCCTTCTTCCAAAACTTCTCCAAAACTCCACTTAAAATAACCAAGAGAGAATGGAAACTTTGCACCCAATTACAAGCTTAGAGAAAATGGGGTGAAAACACACTATGATGACCCCCTTTGGGACAATTTTGGGTCTAATATTATAGTATAATTGCTCAAAAAATATGGTACATTTAATTTTGCGTGTCAATTTTGGTTTTTGGATCCTACAATTATTATTTTTAAAATTTAATATTATGTAATATTAATATTTTAAAATAATAATAATTTTCATCATCTATATTGAAATATCCGTGAATATATTTATAGTGTACATTGGTATAATAGGGCCATAGTTTCATTTTGATTGCACTAATTTTAAGGCTTCGTGTTAATTATTAAAATAATAATTATAATGAAAATTTTTAAATGGCCCATCTAGTTGTGCTTGTCATGTCATCTTCCATGCAAATGTGATTACTTGTCAAATTTTCAATTTACCACACATATATCACATCTTTGTCAAAAAAATTCATTTTTTGAAGTGAAAAATTTGAAATTAGTGACATGGTATTCAAACATGGTTCAAACTATGTGAAATGGCATGGCTCAATATGATTTCAACTTTCATAAAGATTAAAAATCATTTAAAATGTTTTTGGAATATATTTGTGTTTTTGAGTACATATATAGGTACACTACATTTGTTTCTACAAATATATTCCATCTCCCACATTATAAAATGAAATGAAATAATGTCTTTTTAAATATTTTTCCTAGGTTATATTCTAACATAATATGCAAAAATATTGTGAAATTGTTTCAAAAGTTTGAAATGGGATAGATTCAAACATGCACACCCCTAGAAAGTAGTACAATGTGACACCCCAAAGGGGGTCACTGTAGTGTGCTTTCACCCAATGGTGGGGCCAAACCGAAGAGGTTCCCCAAAACTCATATACACATGGGTCACCTAATCCCTTCCTAGATTTTCTCACCCTTATTTTCCAAAGTTAACCTAATAAGTCATCTTCTAGAGTAATATTTAATCTTTTAAGTTAGAGGAAATATTTTTCACATGATCGCCTTTTAGAATAGTCATTATAAATCATCCAAAAATTAGTGAAGGTAGTTTTCAAACATTATTACTTATTATCAATAAATAAATAAAGTTAAATTAGCACGATAATACTCCAAAATTAACTTTTGATTATTCTACCCTAGAGGTAATTCTATGATGATAATTATTGTTAATTAACATCAGTAATGGTTGTAAATGAAGTGTAGGTGGGTTGAATGAACTTGCACATGATCACACATTAATAAACAAATTATTGAACTTATAGTTGCATTCTAGTTCACCACTAGTAGTGTTGTGCCTAGAACAAGTTGTAAGTTTATTGAACCCCAAAATGGCCCAACTCCCTATGAACATGCCATACAACGCCTTCATGTTGTTTTGGGGAAGGCATTATCCACATTCATCCATTTGTCCACACCCATATGAAGGAATTACCTTCCTACTTGAATTGTTTAGTTCTATGCACAACCTAGTCATGTGCTTTGGGTGTTAATCCAGTGAGGATTTCACCTATTTGTGAATATGTGATAACATGTGCAACCTCATGTATGTTTAGGGCATCATCACCTTTTTTGTTCAATGTTCACATCACAAGAATCCTCATTATTCATGTTAATTTGATGTACATCCCCAAAACACCCCAACAAGGTACATAAGTATGCCAAAACATGCCATCTTGGTATTATTTCCAAATCTATATCATTGTGTCAACAAGCTTAAATGGTGTTTGCATTATTGAAACTTGGGTTCTGACTTAATCCATTGGCATCCTAATTGACCTTACTAGCCTTATAATGTCAAAGTTGTATTCATGTAAAATAAGGGGACATCTTGGCAACTTTCTTATGAAACAATCTAATTCCATCAGAAACTTATGTGGCTAGATGATTTGCAACCAATGTGAATGGGTTATCATAAATATAACATTGGATGATGAATTGTCTAAACAATAATGAGGCACTCCCCTTCATATAAGTTATATTTTGCTTCCATCATGTTGTTGGATTACTTAACATATGCCAACACAAACTTTTGACCATCATTGTCAAGTTGGTAACCATGGCCTCCAACCCTATAATACTTTAATCAATATGTATTTGAAAATGTCATCTTTGCATGAATTATCACAAAATGGGAGTTAAAGTTAGTTGGGCCTTCAATTCTTAAAAGGCATACTCTTGTGCCTCACCCCCAATGTATTCTTAGTTGAACTTTTACAATTTGATTAAAGGTTCAACAATGTTAATAAGTCCTTTAACAAACATTTAATACCTTCCAAGGAATCATGTCCATTCCAACTTGGTTTGTGATTTATACATTTGCTTTTGCGACTTATGTCCAAATCAACCATTATTGTGACTATAGATGTGATTGCCCTCCATGGCATTTAGTAAAAATGACTTATAGTTGCATATGTGGTTTATGAAAATGAAGATGAAAAGTACACTCATTTCATCCATTTTTAATGGCATCCCAAAATAAATGATAATGTAATTATTTTTATGACTTGGAAGGTGGTTCATAGGCCAAATTGGACATCACATGGCATCTTTTCAAGTTGATTTGCAATTATGAATCCTAGTTGCAAATGTACATGTAATTAAATGTGAAAAAATGAGTTGGCCATTGAAATTGCTAGATTTAATGGTCTATTTTTTTCCCTTAACTTTCTTCAATGAACTAACCATTAAATGTGTAGCAAGGTTTGGTGGGTTTGTAAAAATGTCAAAGGACCCATGGTAATTAACAGTAGAAATGGACCATTTGAAATTTTTAGCATTATACGGTTTTTCATAATTTGTAATTAGTGAAAAAATTATGTGGTAATTAATTAATGATGTAATCCATTTAATTGGTCATCCATTTATCATCCATCAATTAATTAGGTAGGCTATGTAATTAATATATTAAATAGGGTAGGTAGTAGGTAATAAGTAGTTAGTAGGCCATATGTATGTGGGCTAAATAATAGGTATAATTTTATCATGTTGATATGTGATTTTTAAAAATTATTTGTTTAATTAATTAGGAAATGTAATTTATTTATTGAATATGTTAGGTAATACATAGTAATAGTGATTTGTGATCCATTTATAAACATTATATAGTGAATAAATTATATATCATATATTTAAATTATATTTTGTTGGTATAATTACAGTCTATTATAAACAAATTTATATATCACACACTTAAAATAAATTTTATTAGTAAAATTATGATATATCAAAAAAATAAATTGTGTAACATAATTTTTAGAATCAAATGAAGGTTTAAAATATTATATATATATAATGTTATTTTCAACGAATGGTCATTGAAATGGCATTCAATTTAAATAAAATGCACACTACTATTTTGTCATAACAAGTGGGGTTGTCGCAACCCTAGCCTTGGGCTCGTGACCAAAGCAAAGGCTTGCAAGGTTGTGGGCCAAAAGGGAAGCTTGGGAATGAAGGAAAATGTGAGGGAATGTTGTTTGGTTTTGTGCAGGTCCGTGTGAGTGATTAAGTGCTTGTCATTATTCCTAGTGCCATCTTGAAACATTAGCAAGCCTTTCTACCCCCAAAGTGCTATGAGTTAGGGAACGTGTCCCCAATTCCTTGCTCTTTTGTTGTTTTCACTCCATACTCACATTTGAGTTTATCAAGGAGCTTGGGAGTGTGTCAGGGGTGGTGTGGTGTTAAAATATTTGATTTCCATCCATAGGTTTCTAAGAACAATTCCCATAAATGACACGAGTTGTGATTGACAATGGGATGTTAATTGAATATTCCATTCCTACATAATTAACTTAGATTATTAAATGGGTTTTAGATTAGCATAATAGGTGGTTTAATTAATTACTTAAACTAATTTTTAAAGCCAAACCTAAATGATGGCACATGTCAACATGGTATAGGTTGAAATTAATGGAGTTACCAAAAAATATGACTGTAAAATTATAATGTAAAAATAATTATTTTATTTTAATAGTTAAATAAATGAAAATAATGCAACTACATTGTTTAGTCATGAAATTAATCACAAAATGATGATGCCATGTAAGTTGGTTTGGATGGATGAAAATTACATGTAGGTCGTATCATTAATAGAAAATTTCAAATATATGATCGGGTTTATAACTAGTACTCCAATCATAAAGGACACAAATGATTAAGAGCCTTAAAGTCATTATGGACGAATTGTTTAAGACAATAGTCATTTAAAACATGATGTGGCAATATTATCCATTATTCATTAAAAAAAAAATGTGAAGCCATTACTAATAGTTTAATGATAGTTTAATGATAGTTTATTGATAGTTTAGTCATTGTTTAATTATTTTTTATTATTACAAATTGGAACCAAAAACTTAGGGAACATTAATTTTAAATTTATAATATTATCATTATAAATTAATTATATATAATACAATTACTGAAATTTTTTTTTCAATTATTTTTCATCGTGTCAATTGTTGATACGCGTCACAACCTAAGTTAGGTTTAAAACCTAATATAAATGGTTAAGTAGACCATTCAGCCTAGGTAGTCTAACTAGGTACAAAATATTCGGTCAATATTCCAATGTTGACCACAACAAATGTCATTTATGAAGTTTGATCCTTTAACCCCAATGATAAAGTTCAATTCTTTTACCACTAAATCACTCCACTTGTTGTGTAAATGATGTAATGTTTATTCTATTTAAACCATATTTTATTTAAACATTACACAAAACCTCCAATTTGATCATTCATATCTTACTATTAATTTGTTCAAAATTTCCTTCAATAACGTGCACAATTATATAATTAAAAAAAAAAAATTTAGTTAAAAAAATCATTTGAATTTGTTATTGAATAACATTTCAATGGCCATTCTTTGGAAAAATTCAATTCAAACACATGATTTATAAATGGAAAAACCTTATGGCTAATACATGAATAAATAAAAAATATTTTTCATATCTTAAATATTCATTTGATTTCAGAATTTATGTTATAAATTTTTTCTTCCAATATATATCCTATTTTTACTAAAAAATTTAAATTTAGATGAATGAATTCATATAATTTATCCACTTAAAATATTTATAAATGGATCATAAATCAATTACTTTATATATATATATATCATTAATTAATTTTAAAAATTCATATTGAATATGAGGTATAAATTTAATCTAAATAATTTAATTTAATTGGAATAATAATCAATATTAAAATAGTTTATAATTTTCTGAAATTATAAAATTTATTCATTTTTACACCTATAACCTAATATAATTGTGTAATAATACATTTTTACACATGGACAATAAATAAAGTGTATTTTTATATACATATATTATATATTTTTTATTTAAATTTATGATAAATTTTTAATTATAAATAAATTATATATTTCCCACCTCTTACACTTCTTTTCATTTTAAAATTACAATATAAAACTTTGTTTATAATATATCATACTTTCACCATTAAAATTTATTTCAGTGTATAATATGTAATTTATTCACATTGAATATTTATAATGGATTACATATCAAGTATATTGAAGAAAACTTTGATAAAGGTTCTTATATTACCTATATGTATAATATAAATCAAATCAGTTCCTTACATGTGATGGTTCATTATGTCTATTTATATTCATATTAAATTACTAGTAGTCATTTCTGAATCATTGTAAAATAATTGTATGATCACATTGTCTATGTAATGACACATAATTTTGTCATTTGCATATTTATTTTTTAGTGATATTTGAAATGATTTGATCATAATCATGTTTTCAAATGATATCTTGAACATCCACGTCACTTTGCTATCAAATTGGATGCCATATGGATGAAAATTTGCATTAAAAAAATATGTAATCCTTCTTGTTACCATGTCATCATCTACTACTCAAATGCACCACTAATACATGACTACAACTTTTTTTGACATAGGATTTGAAGTAATATCCTATGACTACAATTAATTATGTCATCATTTAGGACATCTAGTTATTGATTTCTTGATTGCAAAGGATAGAATTCCTTTTAGTACATCTTCATGCAACTACTATTGTGACTTAGTGCCACGTATTATCTTTTGCGATTAAAATTTTATGTGATAATTACAATTAAAAATAATCCTTAATCTAGTTGTTGATTTTCAAATTCCTTATAGTGATAATAATTAACTTGGATAGTATAACAAACCCAAAAAGGTTTGCAATTAATTAACAGTTGGTGGTTAGGGCATTTATGAAATGGCCTTGACCTTGGCTTTCAAAACCCTTTATCCATTGGACAAATTTGTTGACCTAGGTATTTCACATGAATTTGGAAAATTCAAAATTGGTTAACATGTAATTTAAAGTTGTGTTCCTTAAGTTGACAAACACCTTTTGCAAATGATGCATCTAATCTTTTAGAGTCAAATTAAAAATGATATTATCATCTTGATGCAACACATGACAAAGGCAAAACCAACTACAACTTGATCCATAATTCATAAAAATTATACAAGGATGTTTTTCAATCCAAATGACAAGAACCATTGGTATAAACAATTTTTCCCATGAGGATGAATCCCCTAAAATGTCATTTTGACCTTGTCACATTCCTTCAATGGCAACTCGTGGTAGTTACCATGCAAATGCAAATTGTTGAACACCTTGGCTTCCCCAAGGACATTGAAAATTTCTTATGATAGGGGATAATATACTTGTCCAAACACATTCATTTGTTCATCAGATGATAATCCCCACACATATTTGATGTTTAGTCCAATTGCTAGATATACATATTTTTAGTTGGCATTATTATTGTTAAAACAAATTCACCCCATAATAGTTCTACCAACCCAATATCCAACAACTTTATTATATGAGCTTGAACCAAGGCCCTTTTCACCTCACTAAGCTTATAAAGTCGCTTATAAATTGGATTATCATCTCCAAGTTTGATGTGGACCTTTTATCCTTTCAATTGGCCTAGTTCCTTCAAACTGAATGTAAAACATCCAATATATTTTTTCAATAATTGTTGTATTTCAAGCACCACCTCTTGTAACCCTTGAATATTTGATTCCCATGTTAATGCAATCATTAGTGCTTAATTTGGGGTGGGGTGATGGATGGGGAAATGTTTAATTGATTAATATCCATGTGAAACATTTAAGGTTCATGACCTACCCCAAATTCCACCTTTGCACACCTTTTGAAAGATTTGGTATCTGCATGAAAATTCGTTATTTGTTCCTTTTCATTTGCAATTGGTTTTTCCATGTGAGATGAATTAACACCCCAAATCATGTTTGGTTCCACATTTCAAAATTCATGATAATGGTTAAAACTCAAAATGTTAATAAGGTTGCAACGACATTATTTTATGAGTGTGTGAATGTGAGCGTGAGTGAATGAATATGAGTAGGTGAGCATGATAAAATCTTTTAAATAATCTTTTGATGACATGGAAGGGATATTCTTGGAACTTTTTTTTGCCATGTAAGATATAATATAAGTTGATGTGGATAGAATATGTTTTGACATGGAAAAATATTTTGCCACGTGGACATGGATGAAATGTAAAATGGATGAATTTCATCATAAAGAAACCTTTTTGGATGAAACTTTCTAGATGAATTTATTTTAAAAAAAAGTTTAGCCTTGTAAGTTCAGCTTTTTCATCTTCTAAAGATTGTTGAATATAATAATAACGTTTGTTTATGGGTTGGGTGTATAGAATATTTCATGTACAAAAATATACTCGGAAAGGACATTCAAAAGATTTAGGTGATAGTTTATCACTGAATTGTGAAACATGCATATTTTCATTGTTTAACAAGACACAACATGTAGGACACATGACAAAGATAAATAAGATCTTGCTTTGCTACATGAAACATTAATGCATTTAGTACTAATTAGGATTATTTTCACACACATAAACCCATGCCCATAGGCTATCCATTTGTAAAATTGCGAACAATTCTCAATTCAATTTGTGTATGTAAAACATTCAAAGAACCTTGCACTTCATACTAGATTTCATATTTATTAACTATTTCAAAATGTAATTTGTGATTTGTGAAAATCCCATTATTGCATGCTATACAATTTGACACCGACACTCATAATTATTTAACAATTATCACCCTAACATGATTTGTTAACCATTGCATTTCATTCAAACTCCATGTTAAGGAATGAATGAAATTTTCCATTTGGCCACAATACATCACATTTTGAATAATGAAATAGAGGTGTTGAAATGCACCCACTTTTCAAAACCACGCAAGGAACTTGCCATCATTGTTATGATGTCAACACAAGTGTAAGTAGGGATATTTCCAATCATCACTTCGTACTGCTTTCGGCTAAGAGGTGGGTAGGAACTGATGATGTACATATGTCCATACCTTGGTGGAGGAACTTTTGTAGCTCGTAAACAATAGCTTCCAAAGCTCGTCTAGCCTCCCACTTGTTTGTCTATTGCATTGAAAGCTTGAATGTTGTTAATTACTTGTCAAATTATTATTTTTTGGCCAAGAGTCTATTGCATTGCAAGCTGGTTAGCAAGTGCGATACTTTCACTTGCAAAAAAGGTCCAAAGAGCACATTTGCACATTTCACATAAAATAAATGCTACCTTTAGGGTTGCCATCGTGTATGTGCATTCGTCATGACGTGACGGACGCATTTGGATACAGACATAACCCAATGTCACGTGAATGTATGGTCAACTTAGGGTCAACCTAGGTCAAAACGAAGTCGGGCTACCCAAAAAAAAAACAAAGGCAACCAAAAATAACATCATTTGATCATTGTGAACATTATGGTGATTGAAACATTCAATTTGGTCGCCAACTTTTAGTTGCCATGATTGGCAACCCAAATTTTTAAGTCACCACAATTGACAATTGAATTTTTTTGTTAGCTTAAAAAATTTTAATTGCCATAGTTGGCAATTGAATTTTTTTCATTTGTTGGAAACAATTTGGGCAGATTGAATTTTTTTGGGGATTTTCTTGAATTTTTTTCAATCGTGTAATCAAGAGCGACCATCAATCCAATGATTAAAAAAAATTGGTCGTTGCCCAAAACATTTCGGGCATTTTCCAACAAATTTTCAATTTTTAACTTGAACGATTGAAAATTTTGGTTACCTTTGGTTGCCCAAGTTGGTGACCGTATTTTTCTAGGCAATGCCCGAAAGTTTTTGGGGGCAACAACCAAATTTTTTTAAGTCGTTGGATCAATGGCCACTCTTGACCAAAGGATTGAAATTTTTTGGGTAGCACAATGTTGTCGAGCATACGGAAAAAAAATTTGGTTGCCGTTTGTGGTGACTGAAAGTGGGTGACCAAAAATTTTATGTCTGCCCGAAATTTTTTTCGAGCAAATGAAAAAATAAATTGGTCACTCAGTGTGGTGATTGAAAGTGGTGGTGACTAAATTTGGTTTCGGTTGCCAATTTTGTGGTAACCGAATTTGTTTTTGTTTGCCATGTGTAATGGGTGCAAACTAATGTATTGAAAATTTTCTTTGCATCAATCATGATGGACAAGACGGATGCAATGGTGTGTTAGGACGGACGTGACATGACATTCAACGCAAATTGGCTACATCACGTCCATTTTGACAACCTTGCTAGCCTCCTTCAATGCTATGACCTCAAATTGAATCAAGTCATTCCTTGTTTACACAAATCATATTAATGGGACAAGTGGTCTATCAAAATGATATTTCCTTCCAATTCGTCCAACACACTGAATTAAATCACCTACACAAAATTAAAATTTGTGATAAATTGGAGCGAACCTTTTGAAATCAAACCACAAACCATCATAACATGGACTAAGTAGGCCACAAACTATTGTTCTTGTAATGATTGAGGTGTCACATTGTTGCATCAAATTTCTTTGAATTGCAGAACAATGAGTATTCTAGGATGGTGGGCACCTTTCAATTTTCCACACAACATCCTTGCACACACACTTTTAGACCTTCAATCTTGGAAAAGTTAAAATAAATGCCTCATCTTTCACAATCCCATTGGATTCATTAGCATCAACATTTGAACCAATGAAGCCACTTGACGTTGTGTTAATTATCAATCAAGAAAAATTCACACCATCACATTATGTGAATCCCCCTATGACCTTGGGGCTATGTTAGCCTTTTGTTTTTTGGATCTTTTTGACCCTCCAAATAAAGTGTTCTTGTAGTGAAGGAGGGCCTAGTGGTGTATTTTGCATTGTGGTGCCAATTGCAACATGTCACCATATTTGTTTGTTCATTGTAGTTATAACTCAACCTTGTTAGGACCTTTTCTGCATCTTCCACCATTCAAATATACCTTATATAATGCACTTTGTTTAAAAGCATGAACATAATTGTCAAAAATCATAGCATAAAAACATCCACCCCTTTTTTCAAACTACTGCAACCAAATGTTATGGATTGTAATTTCTAATAGGTTACAAGTTGGCATGTTGACAAGCTCCTCCATATTAAACTTTTGCAAACATTTCCAAGAAAGACAAATTAGATATTGGCATGATAAAATAATAAACAAATGATAAAGGTAAAGCAAAGGTTTCACATGTAACATGAAACCCCCCCATTGTCTAACACAAAAGTGCCAAAAATCCAACCAATTATTGAGCTTGTGAGTTGCACTCTTGGGGAGCAGCCCTTGAAAAATACTAGCAACATTGAATTGTAACATATCGATCATCGACTTCTTCCAAAGATGTGGCATTTTTGTATTTGAAACACAAGGCCTTGTGTCATTCTTGTGATCTTGATGCAATCAATTATTTTATGTGTCTATCAAGTGATTATGTCCAATAGAACAAGCAAGTTTGTTATTTGTCAACCATCTTTACAAAGGGATTTCCAGAATTATACACAATATGAAGTCTAAACAACATTCCAATTGGATGTGCACTATTTGCCATGAAACCTTTGAAATTGGGGTTTGCAAGACCAAACTTAAGCACCACTTGGTCTAGTTTTTTTCACATTACACATTAAGCTTCTATAGATTTGGATTGCATGTCATAAATTGTAATGGTGAACACTTTATAGTACACTGGGCCATAAATATGATAGGTGGTGGTCTATTTTTGAACATGCTTGACATGATCAAACATCAACCAACAATTTTCCAAATTGCCTCCAAGTTGCATTCGTCAAATACCAAATCAACACCACTTGCTGGCCCATGAAACGACATTTTAAACAAAAACTCCTTTTGCCCAACCATTTGTCCAAGAAAAGAATTATATTGGATGTAATCATAAAGACCCTTTGATTTGAAAAGAAGTATGATATCCCCATGGGGCCTTTAGTACTAGCATTATGCTTAAAGGATGCAATGAAGTTCCAATGTTGGGAGAATAGAAAGGCTATAACTTTTCCATCACCTTGTCAAATTTCTACCTTGAAGAATTTCCACAAATTCTTCCCCATCCTCATTGAATAAATGACGTGCCAAGAAGGTTAAATTACTTGCATTCAAAACAACTACAGAGATTTTCCCCTTAGGTGTTAGAGAAACTTTGACCTTTTACATGTCCATATTCTTTAACGAGTACCAAAGTATTATTATAATGTCACTCTTTCTATACTCCTTTACATAGTCTTATTTGACCATGTAAAGACACAAACTGGATGAGATTATAAAATCTCAAATTGTAGTTGTTTAAAATAGGGTATTTATAAAATATTTGACCCATTTTGATTCATTAATATTGATGGGGATCAAAATATAAGACAAAAAAAGACTCCATTAAAGACTAGGTCCTTTTTGTCCTTAGTGGTACACCTTAAAGAGTTTAGACCCTTACCAAAACCTTGATTTCTTCCAAATCATCTTTGCACCTACCTTATGCAATAGGGTGTTCATGCATGCTAAGGTGAATTGTAGCTTTTGAAAGTGATTGGGGTTTGTGGATAACATAATACATCTGATAGGAATAGTTATTCACAAAAAAAAAAATGCATCACAAAACTTACAAACAGTATAGACATGAGGACTTGGGCCAAAATGGCCAACCAAAGGAATTTGGGTAGAATCACCACTTTGAATTATTTTGTTGTGCACATTAGAGTGGAGGAAATGCTTGCAAAAATTGTTAAAGCAACATAAGTGCCCCAAGCACCAGGGGTTTTTTAATCCCAAACCAAAACTGTTCTTGATGTTGGAGATCTTCACTTTGCACCAAGGATGACCATTGTATTTGTGGTCCATGCCTTGAATTTGTCCAAAATGGCCAATTGGAAGATGAATGGGTGAGAGTTCAAAAATGATGTTATTAAATGTGATGGGAAAAGAGGAAACATTTTGAACTTTCATCTTGTTATAGTCCAAAGACTTCATTCATTTGATAAATGTGGTGTAACAAACATTGTTTTCAAACAATCGATTACAATTTCGAAGCTCTAACGTTGAACTTGATCCAAATTCGAAGGGATGCCTTTCAGAATGGACATTCCTAAAACCAAAGGCGATAATGAACCATATACATTCACATTGAAACTCATAGGCAAGGAGACATCTTCATTAAAATAGTTGTTGAAATTAATAAAGGTTGATGAAGGGAAATGTGAAGATGATATTGGATTATCCTCTTTGTTAATAACATTTTGTTTCACAATGAAAACTTCGGGAGCCACATTCACCACAAATGGAATAGTTCTTGGGGTGAGGAGTGTGCCTTGAGATTATTGTATCATGTTTGTCACTGACAATCCTATACCTCTTTACCTTGACATCCCAATGGACCCCATACGGATTTGAAACAAGCTTTTGGTATATTGAATTTTTGACAACATTGTTGTCATTGCAAACATCATCTTTAGAGGGACGAAGAGAACTAGGCTAAAAACCAAACATATAGGACAAACATTTTTTAGTGTTTCTTGCATTCCCAAAATTGTCAATTAAGATCGTAAGATCAACCTTGCCTTCATAAAATGTTGTCATTTTTAATCCACAAAGTACATATTGTTAGCAAGAAAAGTGCAGGGAAGAATACAAAAACACAAAAAAGGCAATAGAGTTTGTTAAACACCAAAATTGGATTTTAATTCATAATTATGAAAAGTGAACATGTCGAAGAATGTAGTAGGAAGTTGCGCAAACAAGCAAGAAGGAAGAAGGTGAAAAATTAAATACATAAGGATGTTTTGTCAGATGATCAACATTGTATAATTTACTAATGTAATGACCTTTACAATTTATCAACGCATAGTCAACAATTTGGGCATAAGAAAAACAAAAAAGAACAATAACAACCATTATTTCGAGAGAAGACCAACGGATAGCTTGGGACCAAGGAACAAATACATGCACATTAAATTTGATTATGTTAAATGAAGAAATAGGTTAGTGCACATGACACAATTGGATGTTAGGGTGAGTATTGCAGATCAAGATCTTTTATATTATGGTGTTATATAATAGTTTAGTAGTTGGATGAGCTTGGACATAATTCCATGCAACCATCCCATTTCTAATAAAGTAATGGAATATATTGTGAACTCTCGGAACAAATGTTCATAAGCAAAAACATGGAGTAAGGAAATATTTAGTTACAATGAATAATACGACAATTGAATGAGGAAAATAATTTATTGTCATTCTCAATATAATCCAAGTTAGGTAGAATAATCTTATTTTTTACATATGAAAATGCACATTTAGCTTGTTTCAAAACCATAAATAAGATTAAATACTTTGAATGATATGGAAGACTTGTAATAAAAGAACTAACAATTGATGCACTTTCCAAGCTTTATTGTTTTGTAAAAAAAATTTAAAAAAAATGAGGGGTTTATCAATCAACCTAATGCAACCTTAGAATTCAGGTATGGTGGTGCCTAACATAAGTTTCTTTTGTAAAGAGGGCCATTGAATCTCATTCCCAATTGCATAATTGATGCAAGATGTAATGAAAATGGCATCATTGCAAATTGCATTTTTTGACCAAATCCATTAAAAAGTCATACATGCAAACATTATCATGTTTCATGTACAAAATGAACTACAAAAGGTGTTGCTCAGGGTTTAGTTTTGAAATACTCCCTATTTAAATGTGGTGATCACATACAAAACACCTACCATATATTAATTTTTAAACCTTAAAATAAAACCATAATCTAAACCATATCCATACTCCAAACCTTAAACCCTAATCCAAAGTTTAAAACTAAAACCATAACCCAAACCCTAATCCAAAATCTAAAACTAAAACCTTAATCCAAACTCTAAACCCAAACCCAAAAACTAAAACTTTAATCAAAAATTAAAAATAACACTCTAATCCAAAGTGTAAAATTAAAACTTAAATCCAAACCCTAAATTATACCCATGACCCAAACCCAAACCTTAAAATTAAAACCTTAATCCAAAACTTAAACTAAAACCCACATCCAAAGTTTAAAAGTTAAACCTTAACCCAAACCCTAAATTAAACCCTTAGCCCAAACCTTAATCCAAAGTTTAAAACTAAAACCCTAACTTTAAACTCTAAATTAAAACCCAAACCCAAATTTTAATCCAAAATCTAAAACTAGAATTGTAACCCCTATATCCTAAACCACAACCCAAACCTAAATCCAAAGTTTATAATGGAAACTTTAACCCTAACCATAATGCAAACTCTAATCCAAATTTTAAACCCTAAAATGTTGATTGAAAACTTGAAATTAAAACCTGACCTAAACTTCAATCCAAATTTTAAAATTACAACCTTAACCCAAACCTTAAAATTAAAACTAAACCCAAACTTGAATGCAAAGTTTAAAACGAAAACCCTAAATCTTTAACCCAAACCCTAAAACCAAAACCTTGAAATTAAAACATTAGTTCAAACCATACAATCTAAAACCCTAATTTAATTCCTTAACTCAAACCTTACAATGAAACTCATAAACCAAAACCATAAACCTAAACAATTGAAATCAAAATTCTAATTTGAACCTAGATTGTGGTGCCCATTTGTAGATTGCATGCATGACTTACAATGGTGCGCCCCATTAATGTTGCCAACTTTTTAAACTCCACCAATGTGAAATTGGTTAGCATTTTGAACAACCTTGGTGTTGCTCACATAATAGTTGCACATTTTGAACTCACACGACCTAGTCCACTTATTGATTTGCACCCTCCTTGAAGTCATCGGCATTAATCATGTGCAATGAGTTGGTAACATCAATTGCACATGCAAAAACACATTGCTTTTGTCTATCCATGTCCATAAACAATTGCTCCAAATTTTGGGTTTATGAAAGAGTGAGGATAGGGTTAAAGTTTTGGATTATGATTTTGAACTAAGATTTTGGTAGCTTTCATATATGTCTAGGTAAGCCTTATGTAGCACTTTAGGTAACCTTTCATTTAAATAATCTTGTAAATGTTAATGAAATATCTTTTAATTTAAGTAAGCCCTTTTGTGATTTAAAAATACCCCCCTTAGGTAGCTCTTCAATAGCCTTCCAAATTGTATTATATATAACCCTAATAAAAATAAATCATTACTTATTTAAAAAATATTTCCTAGGTAGCCCTTAAATAACACCTAAGTAGACCCCTATGTAATTTTATAAGCACAACAAAGGGGTATGCTCTAATTTAGGAAGTCCTTAAGTAGTTTCCTTTATAAGTATCCCCTAAATTTCCCCTAGGTAACCCTTAATTTTGGAAGTCGGCAAGTAGTCTCTTTAATAATCCCTTAATTAACCTCAAAGGAGCCCCCAAAATAGTCGCAAAACAGCCCTCAAAATGGTCATAAAACAGCCTTTAATGTAGCCCCCTAAGTAACCTATAAACAATACCCTAGGTGTACCCTAAATAGCCCCCTATGTAATCCCATAAGTAAACCCGAAAGATGTCCTTAGGTAGTCTCTAGGTAGCACCAAAAAAATCCCTATGTAGCCTCTAGATAACCCCCTAGCTAACCCTAGAAGTATTCCTTAACTCTCTCCAAACTAAAGCAATCTCTAAAAATGGATCTTAAATAACCATTTAAATGCTCACAAAATAGTTCAACATAACCCTCAAAGTAGTCCCCTAAGTAATCCCTAAATAACCCTTTACATAACCCTACAAGTAGTCCCTAGGTATCCCATAATTTAGGAAGACCCTAGGTAATAACCCTTATATACCCTCTAGGTAGTCCCTAAATGAGCCATGGGTAGAGAGGTAGGTAGACCATAGGTAGCTTTTGGGTAGATAGGTAGGTGGCCTATGAGTATTCTTAAGTAAGTAGGTAGCCCATAGGTAACAAGGTGGTTAGGGTAGGTAGGCAGTCCACAGAAAACTAGGTTGGTGAGCCTTACCTATTTCACCACCTGAATCCTGGTCTGTGGCCATGAAAGTAAACTGGGCCATGGTTAAAAAAGTGACCATGGTGGTTAGATTTTGCAAAGTTATCATGTGTTTTCAGGGCTGTTCCAGTCTTTCAGTGATTTCAAAATGCTTCAAAACCAACCCTTTGATAACAAGTGGGTATGATCACCAAAAAAAGAAAAAAAAGAAAAGAAAAAATTGATAATTGTAAATGATTTTAAACAAGAAAGTTGATAATAATTTTAGGCATCAAATTTTTTTTAAAAATTTGGTTATTTAATACTCCATGGGGGACAAAAATAATAATGTCACAAAAGATCATGTCTTGCTAGTTATGGAAAAAGAGAAAAGAGTTATGATTTTGATTTGAATCCAAATGGCACATAATCTCTCTTTCCTTCACTTCGTGTAAGGAAGGATGTGTTGAAAGTCTATCACTAACAAACATTAGCCTATTCAATTTGACATCAAGAAATTTTCATGACTTGAACTTGGTTATGGTTTCATGAATTTTGTTTGTAATACGGATTTGGCAATTATCGTTAATACCACTTGACAAGCTTGGAGGTGTGTCATTAATAAGTTGCTATAAATTATATTTTATATTCATAATAGAGTCATCCGTAAAGCGATTAGGGGACAAGAACGGCCGGTTTCGGCATAATAGGCCATCAAAAGCGTAACTGGAAATGACAATTTTACAAAAGGAAATGACTGGGACCCAGACTAGTTTTTCCACCAATTTTGGTGGTAAATTGAGTTTCATCTTGTCTTTCCTTTTTACCTGACCGCCTCCACTGCTGCTACATATATTTTCACTGCTCCCACCTGTACAACTACTATAATTACTCTCGAACCTTGTGCATTAAATGCTAAGTTTCAGCATTTCATAGCAGAATTAAATAAAATTTAGTTACTTTGTGGATACCACTAAAAGAGGGGATAGGGGGCGAAAGCAGAGGAGATAGGGGGTGAAAGAGAGGGTGGCTTTAAGGATAACTCTATTATATGGTTATAATTTATAGCACCAAATCAGGACAATTTTGGGACTTTTCAAGAGTTTATTAAGGGGGCCTTTTTTTCCCCCAATTTTGTGAGGTAGGTGGTTTGGCACCTATTTATTTACCTGGGAACTCTCAAATAATACGAAAAAGTTAAAATAACCAAGTATTTTGTGTAGTGGTGACACATGGGCCACCACCCACCAACCTGGGGATGAATTTTACCGCCCCTTGGGTACTTTTTGTTATGAAAAGTGGATGAAATAGGAGGTATGGTACTCTCTACCGAACTTTAAAACTCACACACTCACTCACTTACTTACTAACCACATTTGCTTAAGGTTACCTAGTCCACAAAATTAAGCAAAAGTTGAAGTAACCATAATTTTTGGGGGAACAATTTTTTTTGTTTGGTTAGACCAACCTTAAAGCACATTGAAAATAATTAAATAACTTGTGCAAGTATGTAAGTGGAAAAA
>Ga0209208_10005216_pt1 | contig 18162 bp, 17 predicted proteins | sample S1TSphfallax_3_FD_187694 | JGI IMG/M metagenome (GOLD analysis project Ga0209208, IMG submission 187694) | Host-associated microbial communities from peat moss isolated from Minnesota, USA - S1T2_Fd - Sphagnum fallax MG (SPAdes) (version 2) | ecosystem: Host-associated > Plants > Peat moss >... | reverse complement strand
AGCACCATGACCTTCTTGGATTGAAGGTAATATGCAATCGTGGACATGTTTAAACTAAGTTATGAACAAGTCAAGTACTTGTTGTGAAAGGTGTCGTTCTATTAACTTTGTGTGCTATGGGTTGTGTGTAAGGTGTGTTTGGAGAAGGCTCCTTAAAAAGACCTTAGCATCCTTAGAATGTTTGGAACTAGAGAATTCTCACTTAGGATGTTCCACCAAATTTTTAAAAATTTGAGGGAACTCAACCAAGGTTCTATTAATTTTTTTGAAAATGTTAAAACCAAAGTCAAAGGTTTCTTTCAAAACCAAAAATTAGATAACTTTGTTCTCTACCTCATTCAATGTAAGTGTGAAGTTAGTGGTTTATTATTAAGAATTTATGTTTGCAATTTATATGTAATCCTACAAAAAATGTTTCATTTACTAACAAGAAACCTTAACCTTTAAAAACTTAAGTCCTTTTTACATTCATTTTATCTCTATTCAAAGCCTCAATTTGAAATTTGGTCCAATTTATTTGTCAATGAATGAGATGACAAGCTAATCATTAGATTCAAATTTTATAAATTTAGGAGTCTTTGATTTTTTTAATTAGCCAAAAGGGATGATGCAATTGTGTGAAAGCTAAATTGAATTCATACATGACCTACCCAAGGTTGGATCCATAGCTTCACCAACCACCAAATGACTTTATGCATGACACTAATGCATGCACATTAACATGACATTTGCAATGACCATGTTAAGTCCTCATAAAAGAAATTGCAAGCCAAAATGTGATTTTCCTAGGAAAAAATGAAGCCCGTAACTTATGGAATGTCAATGTGAGAAACTTTGGAAATGGACAACAACTTCAAAAGGAAGCAAGTTGATTCCCATGCTAGAACTTGTGAATCATGAATGAATTCCAAGAATTAACCCCTTATTATTGAATTGCAATTCTTGCCATTTTAGTTGGTGGAGTCCTAAAAGTAGACAATAGAACACAATGCATGCACTTATTTGATCAACAATTGAAACCTTGCCAAAATCTATATGAAAAATATTGTCAAGAAACCACTTGAAAAATCTAAAAAAATCTCAAGAAATCAAAATTTTAAAAATTTACAACATATTAAAATTTCCATCACCCACACCCATTTTATTTGATTTTTTGAAACTATTTTTGGCTCATTAAGCATTTAAAGGATGTCACAATGTTTTTAAACATTTTGCACCCAAAAACAAATTGTAAATGGTATAGTGGGTTCAACATGATTGTAAGAGTATTTACATTTAGGAAGATGGAAAATAGATAGGAGCTAAGAGAAATGTATTATTGGGGTAGAAACACTTATCACTAAACACCAATGAATGAGCAAACACTTAGATGATTTAAAAGATGGCTCATTAGCAAACACCACTTAATGATATCCTATAACCATTTATTACTGGTTCTTAAAACTTGTGGTTGGGGTTTTTAAACCTTCCATCTAAAGATATTTTCATGTTTGATGATGGATATTCACTTTTCCCAATCAAAAGTAAAGTCATGATTATTGGGCATTTCCACCATCCAAATTATCAAAAAGGTTCAAACTTTTAAGAATCACATCAGGCAATAATGTGAACATTGTAGGTGTATGGATAAATTGGGACCAAATGGTAAAGATAGTGTGCATGATACGTAGAATAAACAATGAAAAAATGTAAATTAAATGAACCCACCAATTGTATAATTGATTTGTAGTCGTTATTAAAATTCTTGGTTTTTCAAATATTCCAAGTTGACTTATTGGTCTTTTTTCACTAATGAACATGTACATTTTGATTAGAGGTTAAGGGCTTGAATGACATGTGCATTTTTTAACTAATCAACATAGTTGAAATGACCTATTTGATTATTTGTTAACTTGGACATCTAATCAAATTGGACAAAAAATTGACAACCTTGGTCAAAATGGACAATGACACTTAGTCCAATGGAATATATAGTCAAGTTCGAAAAAAAACACATGACACTTTTAGTCAAAATGGCCAATGGAATTTTAGTCAAATAGGACATTTAATCAAGATGGCCAATGTTATGAGTACACACATACCTACCTACCTATCTACTTAACCATCCACCCGCACACCCACCTACCTACATATTATAACCTACCTGATGTCATGAGCACAAAAAACTACAAGAATAGGAACTAAACCAAAGACATAACAAGGAAAATAAATCACAAGAAATGTGAGTTTAAGTCTAATCCAAAACTAGAAACATAAAGATGCAAGGCAAGAACACGATAAATGTTAGAAGATGATTCAATCAAAACTTTATTTTAATAATGTATGAAGATAAAGGTTATGACAAAAAAATGTACCCAAAATTGGTGTTGAATAGACTAAAAACAATGGGAGGTCGTACCCTATTTATATCCCATTAGGGATCTAGTTCAAGGAAGCTTACATAAAGGCTTCCATGTGTGCATTGACCAAATAAGCTTCTTGATAAGCTTCCCTATTAATAGCGAACTAAAATTTAATTAAAGGTTAATTCATATTATACCTTATTGGGGACTTAAATCAAAGAAGCTTCCATAGAGGTTTCCATCCATGCACTAACCGAAAAAGCTTCTCATGTGTGCATTGACCAAATAAGCTTCTTGAGAAGCTTGCCTATTAATAATGAACTAAAAATGAACTAAAATTTAATTAAAGTTTAATTCATATTATACCCCATTGGGGATCTAGATCAAGGAAGCCTCCATAAAGGCTTCCATTTATGCACTAACTAAGGAAACTTTTTGAAAAACTTTTAAATTAATAATGAATTAGGAATTAACTGAAAGTTAATAATGATGCCAACGATGATGTAAATGATGATGTAAATGATTATGTTAGTGTAAGTGATGATGTAAACGACTATGTTGATGCAATTGATAATGCAAATGATGCATGATGGTAGTGTTCGTGACATTTACTTACCTACCCATCCACCCACCTACCTATTACAACCTACCTACCTACCTACCTACTCCAACATCCTTATTTACCTACCCACCCATTGACCTACCTATTATAACCAACCTACTTATCTATCCACTCATCCACTCATCTGCTTACTACAATCGTACTTACCCGTCCACCCACCCTCCTACTACAACTTACCTACCTACCCACCCATCCACCCATCTATTTACCTATTACAACCTACCTACCACTCATCTACCTACTTACTTATCGACCCACCCACCCACCTACTAATTACCTATTACAACCTACCTATCCACCCACCTACTTATGTACCTCATAGTCTTGTAGTGATGTGTCAAAATAAATATGTGAAATTTGTTTTGACAAAAGTTGAACACCTTTGATGGTGTGGTCCATTGGTTAAGGATTTGGTTTATCATTGGGGAGGTCAAGGGTTCAATTTTTGATAGTTGCAACTTATGTACATGCTTAGGGGACTAAAATAAGTAGGCTAAGCTAAGTTATAATATGTTATATTAAGTTAGGTGAAATAGGTAGGGTATGGTAAGGTAAGCTACCACCTACCTACCTACTAGCCAACAAAAAATATTTTTAATAATAATTTTAAAAAGAAATTATTTAAATAATTTGACTAGTCAAATGGTTCATTGTTCACTAGTAAAAATGACTAGCCAAATGGTCTTTGCTTTGTTAGTCAAAAAGAGCACCCAAGTCACATTGGACATGTTAAAATCAACTTGTCCAAAATGAGGGCATCTTTTTAATCCCTATCCAAATCTAGTTGTTTTTACTAAAATTTCATGTTTTGTAAAACCAAGAATTCTAGTAATGAGTTTTTTTCTTTTTTTCTTTTTTAGTTTAGTTTCATTAGTTTTATTCTTTGCACAACTTCCAATCTTCATCGACTTTTGGTTGAATGAATCAAGTTGGACCAACCTTCATTGAATTACATCAATGCCCTTGAATGAAATTCAATAAAACTTCATTAAAGATTGAATTGAAAGGCTCCAATCAAATGAATGAGAGATAAGTTAATTCGTTCTACCTTAATAAAAAAAATTAATCACATTTTTTGGGATGTGGGGCTGTTCACACTTTTGTCCCTTGTGACAAAAAAAAACTCCAATGATTTTAAATTAACAATATGTTGATAGTAACATTCATCAATAACTACCATATTTCTTTTCATCAATGTTAACTCATTCAATGGCAAGCCAAAATTGCCTAAGAAATCCCAATATATTAACATATACTTGTGATGTTTGTATGATGTTTAATGGTTTCCCAAAATTATGAAAATGTGACAAGAGAAAATAATGAGAAGACATACATAGGAAGCCAATTTTACATGATTCCATGGATGTTTCCACAACACATTATGAGAAGACAAAATCATTTTCTAATTTAGACCTAGGTTAGTGGGTGGTAGGCCTTTGGGTAAATAGTTTTCCCTCCAAAGTGACATGTTTGTCAAAATGATGATAATCCAATTAAACTAATTACAATACATCTACATGCACATTTCAAGGATTCTCAAAATGTTAAAACACAAAAATAATTAGAGCATTCATAAATACGTTTTAAAAAATATCAATACATATGGATGTGAAGATATTATTTTGCTTATTTCATAATATTATCCACATGTTATTGTGTGTGTGTGTGTGTGTATGACATCCACATGTTATTTTGTCATGATTGCAAATTTGTTCTTGGTTTGTTTGACATTTTCTTGAAAAAACAAATAAACTTGTGTTTTATAATTGATCAAATTCTGTATTCTTTCATTATTCATTCACCAATCATCCTTTCATGAAACATGATTTTCAAAAGTTTCAAACAATCCAATATTACCCCAAGCTTTCATTGCACCATTGCATCATTGCTATTTTCTTCTCTTTCAACCGGGAGAGTAACCATGGGCTCACTCACTTGTTTCCCTACAAACATGACAATGATCCATCAACAACATGTCTCCAAAATCATGTTTGTAGCATTAAAATAATCTCCTTTTGATATATGTTCCTTTTGGTATATTTGATCACCTTTTGATGCAATTATTATTCCAAATAACAAACAATTGATCAACAAATTTCCATGCAAAACTAATATAGGTTTTCAAAATGTTTTTATTAGACATTACTTTGAAAATAAATGTGAAATCATAAATTTCATTTTTAAATAGTCATTTTGATGCATTTTAGATTTAAAGATTTAGTACCTTTAGAAGAGTTCTTAAACTTTAACTTTGCCCTTTTCTTCATGTGAAATGCTTGCAAAGACTTGGAGTTTGGTTCTATTGACACTTGGCCATTTCTCACTAAAAAACCAAACATAAAATAACAAATTTTGAATAAAAAAAATTTGCTACAAATGTTTACATCAATGTTTTATATTGTTTCAAAGCAACCCCCAACAAATCTCCATGTTCCATATTTGGATGTTACTTTACATATGTTTCTAATGCACATATAATAATAATGGTAAGAAAAATGTTCCAAAAAAGGTTCAACTACCTTCTTCATCCACAACCATCATCTCGATATCTTGCATTGTCACCAACCCACTTTGCAAAACTTCTTTTTGAGCCTACAATTGCAAACATGTAACAATTTACAACCAAAATAATTATGGACATCAACATATTGTTGGAAAGTTGTAACCAACAAATCAAAGTTTTTATTAAAAGTATATATGGAATGAAATTCATGGTCATCACACTTAAAAGGCTCAACCTTTGTATGTAACCAACATGATTTTGAGATTACACAAAATGTAGGAATCCTACAATTATGAATATGAAAACTTTTAATTTCCTTGAATAGAAAGCCTTAACCTCAAAATACTCATCACCACAAGAAATGAAATTGAAATGCATGGGATTGAAATTGTTCAAAAGTTATGGTTTTGACAAGACAATACCAAGCGCCACTTTTTTTGAAGTTTGCGTTGCTTTCTATTCAATAAGGTATGTGTATTCGGCTTCAATGAAACTTTGAGACAACCAACAATAGATTTTAAACGTCGTTTGTTTGCTCTTTTATTACGCCTTTCCTTTTGTATATCTCGTTTCGGCACATTCAATTTGTTCATTTTGGTCAAAATTTTAAGTAATTTCAATCTTGTTCAAAACCAAATGCAAAATTTGGAATGAAGGATTTGTTAGTTTTACAATTTGACGCACAATTTAAATTATTACTTCTTCCCTTTCTTTAAACCAAACATCTTGTTTTCTCATTGTGAATTTTTATTCCATACATGATACAATGTCATGAAGTATTTCTTCATTGCATTTTATGGGAAGGTGAAAAAATTAGGGGCAAACAAGGGAGGTAGAAGCCATGTCCTTTCACAATTGAGCAAGTAGAATATTGCCAAATGGACATAATTTAATTCTCATCTCATTTTTCATGACACAAAAAAAACCCATTACATAATTAATACCGGTTCATATGCCTATGTTTTTCATGGGGCTGAGATGGTGAAGAGACACTTTAAAAATGGGGTGAGGTGAAATGCAAATGGCGTCCTCAAATGAGATCAATTCTAGTATGCTTACCTAATTAAGAGGCCTTAAATCTAACTTCTCATGAACCTTGAAAAAACCAACCTACCAAAATACCTGTGGTGTTGGAACATGTGGACTTTACAATGGATTCATTGGTACAAATAACATGAAGTAAATGTTATGTTTTATTAAACCTATTAGAGCATCTCCAACGGTGCTCAGTATGTGACTCCAGACAGTAAAATTTAGTGCGAAAAAGTCAAAATGTGCTGGTTTAGCTCAGGAAATTGGTTTTTCTGCACCGAATTCTTGCAGCTTGCCATTGCTGGTAAAATCCACAACACTGTTGTGCACCTCCCAAAAAGAGTGTAATAAATTGCACCTCGACTGCAGCTCAGTATTTCTGATTGGTCGATCGCAATGATTGGTCCAGGTGGTTCACTATTAGTAGTCCCCCATGTATATGCAGTTCCAGTTTCAGTTTTATTGGTGGGTTGCCAAAAACAAAACATCTAAACTTAGACATTTAATTTTACTATCCAGAGTTACATACTGAGCACCGTTGGAGATGCTCTTAGTACTCAACACTATCAAAACTAACAAAATTACACACATAAAAAACATGCTCTTACTTATTTTCAAAGTTCAGTGATCTTCCCTTCCGTGTACCCCACTGTTCCAAAACAAGAACAATGTACCTACCACAAATCGCATTGTGAACAGGCGAAGTGCAAAACTACTTAGATGATAACAATGCATGAGGTGCTGATGCAGGCCATCAACTCATGACACACCTGCCTTCATTGTTCACATCGTACCGCAGCTCTGTGACAACATACACATTGTTGATATCAGACCGTGGTTCTGTGACAACATACACATTGTTGATATCATGCCGTGGCTCTGTGACGACATACACATTGTTGACATGATACCACAGCTCTGTGACAACGTAGTAAAACATCACGTACCCATATGACTCCTCATTGACTAAATGCACGTCTTGTGTATCATGATGAGAAAGACCCAAGGCTCCAGTAGGAGGAAATTCCATCTGAGATATGCTGGTTAGTATCATTGGCATCAAATGTGGGGTAAAGCTGACACTAACTTCAGATCGAACTGCATCAGTGAGTGCTTGCTCAATTTCTGGAACTGCTTCCCATACTCAAAAAGCAAAGGTCAATTCCCCCATGAGTAACCAACCAAGAGAATCTATCCAGCTCCTTTCCTGTTTTTGCACATTTGAGATATGACCACATAGTTCAAGGAATCGGAAGTGTGAAGTGATTTGTGTACCATGGCAAGAGCAAAGCTCCACCTGGAGCTCAGGTGCACAATGTGGTCCATTGTACCAATCCTCATAGGTATCTGTGTTCCACAATCAGACGTCCTGCATTATCACAGTCACAAAAACAGCCATCAGTTTCTACACCTGATGAATCCCTCTATGCTGCTGCAATTGGTTTACTCTCCATCAGCTATGTCTCTCCTCTAGAATCATGGTAATGAGGAAAGAGTAAAACCTGAGTAATCGAATGAGGGAAGACTGATGACAGTGACTGCCCTGCCTTGTAATCTGCTGTCATCAGTGTTACTCTGAGATTGGGATCTGTTGCTTAGTACACAAACTATCTATCCCAGATTCAGACACTCATCTCGCAAAGTCAACCTTACATGTGTTCAAGTAAGTCTCTAGTCCACTGTATTTGAAGCACCACAAGCTGCCAATACCAGCAGCATTTCGGAACTCTCATGATACTGATCTTCAAACTAAATGGAAAGAACATGGAATTTTTAAAAAATTCTTCTGTGGAATGAGAAGGACATGGGTTGCTGCCAGGCATCCAAAGAAGTGATTTCTTCTTGAACACAGATTTGCTGGAAAAGTACAAGCTGGAGATGCATCTCCTGCTGCTGGCTGAAATCAAGTCTGTTGCAAAAGCATGGCTCAGAATAACCTACCTTGTTGCACTGAAGCTGCCTCTTGACTGAGCTCCATTGGTTGAACAAGCTTTGAAAAGCTACATTACTGCATCAACAATAACCCCTTAGACCTCTCACTCTGGTTCAGCTTTTTCCTGGGGGAATGCATACTAGTCGAGGTGGGTGGTTACACACCTCTTTGAGCAGTAGGATGATTCTGAAGCACTTGCATGTCCAGCATCAGCAGCAGCAGCAGCTGATGAACTAACTGCATTCAATTACTAACATGACTTCAGAAAGAAACACCCATTGATTGCTGCCATGGAATTGCAGTTTTGATTCCACATTTCCAGACAGAGAAACCATCCTTTCTGTGTTGATGTTTGCTGAAGGACAGTGCTCAAGAGTCTCCAACTCGCAAGTATGTATGACGGATGGGTTCTGCTTTGCAATTATCAAGGTGCAGAGATGATACAGTAGGCCAGTGCCACTTTCAAAGGTCCCGGAATTTTCAGTGATGATGACAGAGTTTGAATATAATTTCCAAAGCAGATCCTCATTCATTGTTCCATGCTGTCGGGTTTCCTGTTGAGCTGATGCTGAATATACACACAGATGGAGTCTATGTTGAGCCATGGTAGAAGCACAGATCACAAAGGTCTTGGTGTTGGTCACTTGATGGGTGGCATCCTATCCTCCGGTATGCTCTGCTGACCTATTAGTGGTAAGTCTCACCATGTATTTTGGGTGCCCTGGATCCTTTGTCAATGTTCAAGTCAAATCAACTGTGTTTGCTGGTCCAGCTATCTTGCTGCTTTAGTGGGTGTCTTCAACAAGTGACTCCCTCTCATTCAATGGCACCTTAAACCCTAAAACCCTAAAACTCTAAAACCTGGCTACGAAGAAGATACAGGCAGGAAAGATCATGTCTTTGGTCTCACAAAGCTTGTGATTTGGGTGTGTTGGGGTGTTGGGTTCTCTCAAACATAATTGAGAGAATAAGTGACAAGACACAATTGTGAAGATCTACACAACTTCAAAGAAATATCAAAACAAGACTTGAATAGTTAACACTTTCTCTAAGGGAAGTTAATGTTTGCATAATCTTATGGAATGTGGGAGATAAAAGGGGTAATTTTTAGTATGCTATGAAATAATAATACATTAATATAAATTTTTTTATTCAAATTGAGAATATTCAAAATAAATTTTAGATATGGTTTCATAATCTAATTTTCAAAACACCCTATTTATATTTAAATAAATTATAAATATTACTTTTTTCCAATAAGTTGCACCCTACATTTTTTTGCACATCATTTGAAAAAATAAATGTAAAGAACTCCTATCACTTCCATCTAGCATGGTCATGTCATTATGCATGGTAAGGCCTGTAGGAGGGCATTACTAGAATTCGACACCTGCCCTCAGCACCTTGGGCAAGTGCTTTATTCTAGTAACACCCATTTGCAATCTTACCTTACCACTTTAATGTGATACATGTTATCTAGTGCCATACTAGAAACCAGGATACATGAGCATCAGGAATGAGAATGATTTTACTTCAAAGTTGAGCATTATAGAGAGCCAAAGAAGCAAAATGGGTAGGGCTTTAGATTTCTTCAAAGATGAGATCAAAGATTCGTAATAAATTTGAAGCTAGTCATATAAAAGCCTTATACTGCCAAAAGCAAGATAATTGCAAGGATCTAAAGACTCATAATAAATTTGAAGCTAGTTATATACTGCCAAAAACAAGATGATTGCAAGGATCTGCATCCATACCAAAAAGAGGAAGGAATGAAGATGAATCAATATGCAAGATAAAGGCATGAACCAAAGCAAAAAAAAGGATGGAGAGAAAGGGAAAGGGAAAGGAAGATTGAAACATTGTAATGAACCATAAGAGGACAACCTTCAAACCTAAATCTTGAAAATATGATCAAGTGACCTTAACATTTGCCAAATTTTAAGGTTGAAGCAAGTTCAATTTCTTTAAGAGTTTTCCAAAATGTTTACCATAAAAACATATAATAAATCTACAAGATTGGGCACATAAAATTCCACAAAAACATGTTCCAATAACTAGTGAAGATCTAAAAGGTTAAAATGAATATTGTTTATTAGAATTATGTTGTGAAAAAAACCAAAGTTTGGAAACATCAAAACTAAATAATTTTCAATCCCAATTCAAGAAATAGTGGTTATCATTATAAAAGAGAAGGTGGATGTGTACTTTTTGATGTTTCTTTTACCAAAACCTTTAAGGAGCTCACTAAACCTGCCAAACCACACAAAATAATCCTATAGAATTCCAAAATTTCAAACTTGTTTGCATTTTCATGCATTCAATGTGGAAAGAAAAAAGGCCAATAATTAGCATTTGGTGATATATTTTTTACCTCTTTAAATTATTTGAACAACCCTTTCACAATGGGAAGCATGAGCAAGATTATATTCATTTGGTTATTCAATTTATTTTGACAACATATTTTATGTAGAATCTTCTACAATTGTTTCACCAAAATTCAACCTTTAATCATATTTCAAATCATCTATTTCCAAAAATTCTTAGTGGACCTCCTCCTTTTCAATTCTTTTGCACATGTATAAGTTCAATATAATACAATAACTTTCATTTTTTGAATGCCATATGCTGAGTAACCAATGTTCTAAGCCTTAAAGGCAATGTTTGCTTTTGACAAAGTAACTCCACCGGCCTCTCCACGCTAGCCAAGGTGTGAACACATTGGCACCAACCACATGGCCCTAGGTAATTTGCAGGCTACACTCAAATTTTACAAGTGAGCTACTAGCTCTTCCATGGTAGCGCATGGTTGGCTGCTGCAACATTTGTAAGGTGTGTTAAGATGTGATTAGGTGGTTAGTGAAGGTGAAATCCAAGCTGTAGAAGTGTGATTAGAGTAAAAAACATGGCAATTAGGTGGTTATGTAAGGAAAAATCCATGAAATAAATACAATAGAGAAATTAAAATAGGTATGAAAATTTTAATGCCTTCAAGGGAGGTGAAACCCCAATCCATGAATGAATTTTGGCCCACTATAGTTGAAGGCTACTTATATGTTATAAAAACCACATATTACTCAAAATATGCACAAGACAGCAAACAACCACATCACATACAAAAAACAAAAGCAAAAAGATGTCTTGAAGGGGATTGAACTTTAAACATTAATCCATCAATTGATTCTAACCAACTACCCAACTAACTTGCACAAAAACACACATTACAAACAAGATGAAAGCAATTGAAGCAACATCACATGGACATGCGTCAAGCACAAAAGGGGAATGCATGCATAGTTTCATATAAGCCTATAGGTTGACGATGTCAAAGTCATTACAAAAAATCAAATTGGTAGCAATTCTTGCCAACAAGATGAAAAACATACTTACAAAATTTTGCCCTAGAATCCACTATAAATCCACACAATGATGGCATTTGTTAGGATGCCGATTTTTAATGGTAGTGGTTGAAAAGTAAAACTATTGAGCATACTTCTTAATGACATATCCAAATGACCATATCCAAACGAGTTGTGAAATGGTTTCTGAACTTTTTTTTGATATAAAACAACATTGAGAAGGTTTGCTCATTTTTTATAGACCTTAATGTGATCACAATAGATATCTCACCTAGTTTGAGATACTTTGAAATCCTCTCCTTCAATATGCCATTGGATCCTAGATTTTACCATAGTTGTGAAGTTAGGTTGTAATCAAAGGTGGTAGCATAGCAACAACACAATTGTTTTTCCTAATCCCCACAAAAAATGAAGCTTGTTGTTCCAATGCCACACCATCCAATACAAATGAACACATCACACTAGTTTCAATTGAAGTTCGAAGATGGTAGTGTTGTGTTTTTAGTAAGGCAAGGTGCCCAAGAAAGGTGAGTTTAACATTAGGTTGTAACCAATACTGAAGGTAGATGATACATGTAGCATTCAAAACTTCTTGTGCAAGAGACCTCTTGTAAAGTTCATTAATCAATTTTGTACCACTTGAGTGCATTGCATCTTAACATCATGTACCAGTTCTTCCCAAGCCTTGTGAATGATCATGATGTAAAGTTTAGTGTCCTTGCAAGTCTTATGCATGATGTACATTTAACCATAATAAGAAAAAAATTACATTTTGCTGATTATCATATTATTCCACCACATAGTGTGCAAAGCATCACAAATTCCCCTTGACAAAATTTTGGAATTAGGGGAAGTCAAGGTGATTGTACTTCTTCTTTTCATCACAATACATGTTTTACAAATCAACTTGACATAGTTTCAAACTACTCACAAAATCACAAATGAATGTTTCTTAATTTTGAGCATATTTGTTCAAACCTTGCACAACTTCCAACATAGGAATCACACAAGTTAGCCCAAGATGAGAAAGTGTGAGGACTACCAAGTTGGTCCTATGAATAGTGCAATGGAGCATAAAAAAGGTGTGTATTTTTCACTCAATTGGATGGAAACCTTAATTTTGATGCCTTGAAAGGTGGATGCAGAATCTAATAAAAAAAATACCACCTTTTTAACTAGATCATTGTTAGATAGTCCCTCAAACACATTCATAGAATTCTTGATTATGTTTATTAAGTTATTTGTTGTGCAATTTTTTTTCATTTGCTCCAAATTTTCCAAGATTTTTGTCTTTTTGAAAATTTCAACAAAATAGGCATGCACTAATATGCAAGTGTTATCTATATTGGTCATTTTATCACAACATTTAGAAATAAACTTAGCCATTTGGATAGCCACCTTTGTTGCTTGCAAGACCACATTAGTCATGAATATGCCGTGCTCCAACCATTACTATCTATCCAATGCTTGTCAAGGTTGTTTTCCACCTTCAAAAACTATAATAAACCATGTAGACTTTCAAATCTAATAATGAGTATTCCTTGGCCTTATTATGTTTGAAAATTTATAGCTAAATGTTATTGTGCCCACAGAAGCCATAAATCTTTTCATTCCACACATGTTGACTATCTAGGTGAATCACATAAAAGTTGCCAATTGTTTTGTCAAGTTTGATGATTTTTCATTTCTTCCTCCGATTATGTTTTATCAACTGATCAAGTTTTGGGACAAGTAATTTTTCCTTGTGTTCCACTATGGAACAAATCTTGCAACTCACCGTGTGCATCTTACCACTCAACCCAACAACTAGTTTGGCCTTGGAAATTTTGCAACCCAAATATATTGGAAATTCCTATTCAACTCCCACTTTGCCTTTCTTTCTTCTTTGTAATCATTCCAATAAACCCCTTATCACCACCAACTAGATTTACAACATCCTTGTTAGAAGCCCCAAAAACCCTTAAGGTAGAAATCTTAAATATGATCCCAAGACTAACACCAACATCAACAACTACATGAGCCTTCCCCTTACTACTAATAAATGAGAAAGGGATAAAACTCAAAGACCTAGAAATAATATTGGCAAAAAGTGGGAGAGAGTTTGAAAAGTGGCATTGTGAAGATGACTTAATTGCAAAGCAAAAACAAAAGCAAGAGTATAGCAATGAAGTGGATGCAAGACTCTAACCGAGAAGCAAAATCAAGACTAAAAACAACCAAAGCAAATGTGAACCGCAACTTGAGAAGATGTGCAAGGTTAGAAAACACAAGAACCTTGCAAATGGATGTGAGAAATTGAGTTAAATAATTTATAATGTGTGACGTTCACTTAAGCACACTTGTGCATACGTTGTCTCGCACCATTGTTGCACCACAAGCCATGCACTCCCATTTTCCTAAACGCCAAGAATCCTCCACCAACAATGATCCCACCAAACTGCAAATCAATTTGCCACCCACAAATCCCAACACCTTTTTTTCAAGCTCTAACTTGTAACCCCAATGCCAATGTTAATAACTCGACACAGCAATGCAAGGTAATGATGTATTCATAACTCAACACAACAATGCAAGGTGGTGATGTATTCATAACTCTTCAATGCAATAATGGCAACATGCACTAAAGAAGGGGACATTCGAAGGTGGTGAGATTCTTTGGGTAGCAAGACTTTAATAAGTGAGTTTGGCCCCTTTTTTCTGATGTGTTTCATTGGTAACACTATGATCTCCATTGTCACCTTTTCATAATGGTTAATCCTAATTGTTGGAAGTAACATTAGCAAATGGAGGTTGTTTGTTTTGCATTTTTAGTAGCATTAATAAAATCTCCACCATCCAAGGTATCACTTGATGACATCCAAGCTTGCACAAATGTGAGATTCTTCCTAAAATAAAAATGTTACTTAAAGGGGCCAAAAACAAACATGATCATTAAATGGAACAAACATAAAGTTAGTAACTCATGTGGTTAAAACTCATTGCAACCTTTGTTGTTTTTACACAATTTTTTTTTAATGCGATGTTTCCCTAAGGGCAAAATGACCAAATGAAAAAAAATGGACTTGTCCCAAAACCAATTATTTCAATTTTGGACTTGTTTGTAAGCCAAAAAAAAACAGTGACACGTCCAAAAATTCAAACTTATTTTTATTATTTTTCAATGACAAAAACCAATAACCACCAATATAATAACTTAATGCCTATAACAACAAGGTTCTATAATTCAAACCAAAATTTGAAAGGCCATCAAATAATCTAAAACTTTAATAGCCACCCAATTCAATTTTAACTACATTCAAGTTTAATTAGTGTTGTTCTCTCCACAAACTCCCAACTTTAGCCAAGGTTTTTTCATGCAGCATATCCATGTGTATAAATTTAGCTCTCTTCTTGGCTGATGTGTTCAATTGCCATACACCAATATTTTCTTACAATTCATTGAACAACACATGAACTTGAGCCATGGGTGTATACACAAGCTTGGGTGCATGAGTTACAAGGTATGCACAATTTTTTTAATTAATTAATGTCATGACAATAAAAGGCCAATGCACATGTATTCAATAGCTATTCACCATAATTTCAACAAATCCATCATATTCACATACATTGCAAAATATATGAATACATATATATTATATAATGATTTTGACATATATATTTTGTCTACTTTCCCTTAAGTAAGGATAAAACATCAAAATATAATTTTATGTTACATGATATAAAGGCATAAATGGATCCACCTTCTTGACTAATTGCCATTCATGATTAAATGTGAATTTCTATATGAACTATTTCTTTTCAAATTTGTGGTAATGGGTGTCTTTGAAGTTTCTCAACCTTATATTTACTTATGTTTGATGAATCATGGGTGATTATATGATCCTTGTTTGTAGGAATAGGCATTACATGTGAACATGGATTTAGATAATTTCTAGTTTGATTTTCTTAGCATGATAAAAAAAACATGATAGATTTTAAATACCTAGTTATGTACCTACTACCAATTGTTATGAATTTTGATTAAATGCTTCACATTTTGTAGATCATATGTCCCTATTTCATTTACATGTCCCAAAATTGAAGTTTCTCAAACATGCATGTCCCATGGACTTGGATGTTTTTGGGGCACACATCCAAAAATCAAAATAGGTGTTTGTGTAAAAATAGGAAGTAATCTTTTCAATTGGTGTGGTGTAATTGATTACAAGGCAATATTGATAATCATTATTCACACATGTAAATTAGTTCAATACATGTCTTTAGCAACACTTCGATTTATTCTCATAATAAATGTTAATAGGTATTGTCCATACCAAGCTAGTATTCATATGAGCTTGGTATTTCCTCAAGTCATACCAACTTTGTAAGGTCCTTGATATCAATATTGATGCTAGGAATAGGCCTATATACAAACCAACATTCTAAGTAACATCCATCTATTTTTTCCATTAAAGTAAAAACCTTTTTGATTTGTGATAATGTAAATGGAGGGCACCTTATTTGATGTAATTAGGCATTAGCTATGAGCATGCATTTCAAAGAGTGAAAATGCTTGCCTTCATGGGCATTTTCATTTTTTGAAATGCCCGCATTACATTATTTTAATTATTGTGATACCCATTGGGTATCTTGGTAATTTAAAAAAAAAAGTAACATTGCATCAATTTTTATGCCATGTAATGCCCTTGGCTGCTAGCATTACCAAAATCATGCCCACCTTTGTTTTGCCTTGCATGGGCTCTTATTTTGATAATGCTTGTGGCTAAGGGTGCACCTTACTGTATACTTAAACCTTCTTTGAAAAATGCAATGCGAAGATATTAGTTTAGTGATTTTGGCTATTAATATTAATATTTGGTGGGTAATATATTTTATATGTGACAATACATGTTGAAATTATTTGTCACAAATTGAATATGTGGGAAAATCACCCTTTTTAGTCTTCATTAATGGAATAATTGGTCCAAGCTTGGTGTATTATTAGGCCAAGACATGTCGTACAAATAAACAAAACTTTTTTATGTTTTTTGCATTACAATTTTAAACATGAACTATTCATTGAATCTTGTAAAAGGAACAAAATTGTGCATAATGGTTTCAAGCCATAACTATATCAAATATTTGTTCACACAAATCAAAAGAGTATTATCACATGGATTGGGTAAGAAGTAGGTTATGAATGAACAATTTTCACAATGATGCCCATTTTCCATGCCCACGCTAGGTGCAGCAAATTTCTCAATTTGAAGTTTAGGACATTTAGCTCCAAAGGATTGCAAACAACCTAGCTTAAACTATTAAGCCTTCTATGCATAACTAAGTATCCTAGGAACATCTCTTTTTTTCCTTTTTTTTTTTTGTTTTGGTGGGGACAAAAAAATTCTATCATAAAAACACAAATAAGCCATGTGTGAATGGGGTTTTGTAATTGGACTCGTGCACGCAAAGGCCATGGAATCTTGTGAAAAGAGGTCACAAGAGTGGCTAAAATCATTGAGATTTCATGGCTTCAACCTTGCCCTATAAAACTTTACTTTACCTTCTCTATGAATTCATCAACTATTTTACAAGTCTCCTCTTGTCTTCATAATAATTTGGGGATGAAAATGGGTTGACCATTGAACCTATATAGTAATTTTTCTTGTTGCTTGGAATAACATGCATCAACATGAATATTACACAACCCAATACAAATGAAGGTTTACAAAGGAAATTTTATTGCTAGGTTGCTATTAATATCTCATCCTTTTACCAAGCCCAACTTTTCCTCCCCTCAAATTGAGTTCAACAATGTGAATTGGAAACACCAAACTATAGGGATATTAAACAAACCCATGGTGTCATTTAGCTCATGGACACTAAAAATGGCACTTGTCAAGCACCTCAAGTTTCACAAGCGTACACATTTTGGACTTATTGAAGTTTGGATTTTATTTGACATTTTGGATTATTCCATGTTGACAGTTTTGAACTACTCATGATTCAATAATACCTTCAAAAGTCTAGCAACATTTTCATTCTTCCCAAACCACCAAAATTTGGCAAAAGCTAAATATGTTCCCCTATTTCTCATCCCCATATTCTCTTTAAAATCCTTTTGGGTACCCAATGGCCATCCCTACCCCTCCCCCAAAAAAGGAATAATGATAATAAAAAATAATAATCACTCAAAAAAAGTTTCACCCAAAAAAGGAATAAAAATAATAAAAGTAATAATCATTCAAAAAAAATTCACCCAAAATGTTTACATAATAATTTTAAATAAGAAAATTTCTATACCCACCAAAGTGCAGGTGCCGGCGAGGAAGTTGCCAATCCTAAGCGCTTGTAAGCGTAGTCTGGCGTGCAAGCGAGGATTCGACCTAAGTCAA
>Ga0209208_10005215_pt1 | contig 18163 bp, 8 predicted proteins | sample S1TSphfallax_3_FD_187694 | JGI IMG/M metagenome (GOLD analysis project Ga0209208, IMG submission 187694) | Host-associated microbial communities from peat moss isolated from Minnesota, USA - S1T2_Fd - Sphagnum fallax MG (SPAdes) (version 2) | ecosystem: Host-associated > Plants > Peat moss >... | reverse complement strand
CGTCGATAGCGAAGGAGAGAGGGAAAATGAATTCCAGGGTAGGAAATGCGGATACGGTAGCCTGCAAGTCGGAGAATTGCAAGCTGGTGTCACCAGAGGCGCCCATGTAGTCGATCAAGAGAGCGCCATGAGATTGCAGCAGTGAACGTCCACCAGGATATTGTCTAGAAGCTGCGACAACGTTACTATTTACCACGATAGCCATGACCATGGCTATGAGAATTGCAGCGCTGCGGAATTTCATAGTGTTGGAGCAAGTGCGCGCCATCTTGAAAGTGCCGCAGGAAATTTAAGTATGGTATCAAAAAATCTACAAGCTCCACACAATCTAACTACAAGATGAAACTAGGTTCAGAATCGGGCGAATGAAGTAGTAGGTAGATGATCAGAACTGATGATTAACACTAGGTTTGAACAACAGTAGGAACTTGCTTTGACGTCGTAAGGCTGTTATAAGCAGCACCAGGAAGGAGGATGTGATGCAGAATTCTAGTGTATAGAGTACGGTGAGATATAATGAGCCAATTGAGCTGATGATCAGTGACAACGATGCAACTACACAACCACAAGCATACAATATATAGGTGCAGCAAAGGATCGATACTATGACATGCAGAAGCTGCTTTGAATTGGGTGGTACACGAATTTCATAGTTATCGTGATTTGTACGGCACATGGCAAGACTTGTAGGGCAGCAGCTAAGTTAACGGCTGATCAAATTTTCGTAGTCGTCAGGGGCCTGCAGGCGCGTGAGTCAGTAGGAGGATCAGTACTAGTACTGCTTGTAAAAGTCGTGGAATCGCAAACGCGTGCAGGAGGCCCACAAACGAGAATCATGTCAACAACCTTGCCGAGCTGATGGTTTTCGTGGAAGAACTGCCACTTCGTTGGCCGGTTCTTTGACTTTGTCATTATTTTGACAACCTTTTTTAAGCTACTGTCCGTGGCCACTGTCCGTCCGGCTTCAGAGGAAGCTTCATCCATGGATGGATGACGGGACGGATTTAGTGGTTGCTTCACCCCGCCGGCCCAAAAGTTTTAATATATAGATGCATCAAATCCGCATATTCTACCGAAATGCCTTTTGGACGAATGGATGCTGATCTCTGGAGCGTCGGAGCAGCGTGCTTTTATCAAAAACGTACGCCTGTGGAGTTGCTGGGTGCCGTAGTCCCGGATCCAGTCCAATGTGCAGCGTTGACATTACTGACGGACTGGCCCTTTTACCGGCGGCTCGACGCTGCTGCTTCTGAAAGCTCTGGTTTCCGGGAGGATTCCAGCACCTGGTGCATACAGTGTTGTTTTTAGTCGGAATTTTTGTTTGTAGCCAAACTGGTTCTCATCCATATGAAGATGTAACCAAATCAGGCTATAAACTATATATGAAATACAAAAGTTCAATTATCCTATTATTTTTTGGCTACACAATGAAAATCAAATATACAAATTTGGCTCTTTTTTCTTTTCTTTTTTTTCACTTCTGGATCCTTAAAACCTTCCACTTCATTTCTTTTTCAAGTTTTAAATCTTTAAATTCGCTTTTGGCAACATTTCATAAGGTCTTAGTAAGCATTTATTTTAAAGGAAATTTTTTAAAAAGCTAAATGGCCAATCATCCATGGGAAGATGGAGAAAAAGTGACAATCATCATTAGGAAAATTTAGCCAAATATGGCTATAAATTATATATGAAGTACAAAAGTCCAATCATCGTTTTATATATTTGGCTACACACTGAAAACCAAATATAAGGAATCTAGCTTTTATTATTATTATTATCTCACTTTTGGCAGTTAAAAACCTCAAAAATCACTCCATTTTATTTATTTTAAAATTTAAATTTCGTTTTTTGACAAAATTTCACCAATACAAAAAGGGCTGGCTAGCAAGTCTTTATATGATAGCATTAGGATGAGCTATGGGTTTGCCAGAATCCAGAATCGGCCCTAGCCAGCCTGCTCTTCAGCGTTAAAAGTAGGAAAACCCCCAGCATTTTTGCCAAATCTGCAATCACCCAGGCTGAATTAGCCACTGAGGCAAATTCTGCACAATTAATAAACTAAACAAAGTGCACAAGTAATGTGCAAGAACCATGTCCATAAATAGCTATTTATTGCGTTTGCTGTTCTTATTGAACGGTTCATCCACTCAAGATAACTAAGAAAGCAAATTGGGATCACCAAATCCAACAATCCCATTGGCCTTAAAAGAGCAATCTTCAGGCCTCCACACAACCCTATTCTCCCAAACGTTGAAAATAGTGATCCCTTCCAACCATTTCCATTGCTACTCTAAAATTCTCACAACCCTACCAAACCCAAAACACACACATTTAAATGTTAGTTCACTCAAGATAACTAAAAGAAAAAAATTCAGACCACCAAATTCTACAATTTCATTGACCATGACATTCTTTCTTCACACATACACACAAGCCTATTCCACTGCCTCTCTATATTATAGCACACTTATACTATGGCCCGGTCTGTCTGCCTTAGAACACAGTTAGTCTCGACTTTTAACACTTGGGATTTCATTTCCTTTGTTATTTGTTGTCCATTTGTGGGACAGAACAAATATTTGCTTTCTAGAACCTTCTGTTGCTAAGATGAATCCTACACTTTGAAAGACATTGTCCCCTTTCATTTTTTAATCTTCACTTCTTAAAGCATATATTCAACTTGTTTCCCCAACCATGTTTAACTGGAATGTCCTAAATTATGCTCTCATACATCTCAAAGCCCACTTCATATTCTTGGCCAACGAAGTAATTAATATTATATACATCCATAGTTCTTGCCCATGCTGTTAGCCTAGGGCAAAAATGGCAAAGAACATATTAGGTCAAACAATTTCTTGCAATCAATGAAGTGGGAAAGCATGCACCTAGGGGGGCCAAGTTGTTTTTTGGTCTTTTGAGGGATGGTGTGGTGTTGTTCTCATCCAGTTCCCAATGGATTCTTAACATATTTTCAAGTTCTACTCTATTTCCAACCATGTTCCCAATAGCTCCTCATTCTCCCATATCCTTTGCCCTAAGTTCTACTCTCGTAACCTATATAAGTAACTCAAATAAGGAGATAACAATGTATATATTTTGAGACTGTCTAAAACTTGATTTCTTTTTGTGATGCCCAACAATGGGTTTTTTTTTTACGATTTACAACCACTTGCCAACATCCATTGGACATTGCGATTCCATATTGTTTTTTTGGGGGAAATATTGCTTGAAATTGATAGATCTAAAAATGATGAAAATATAATGTCACCATCAGTCCCTTTGTTAGGTTTTCAACATTGTCATCTCAACCATTGAATAGGATTATTTGATTGCCACATACAACAATGGATGTAATTACTCTAGCCAAAAAGCACATAAGTTGTTTAGGAGTCACCATATGTGATTACCTTCTTTGCTTTCAACACCTCATTTTCCCTCTTAGCAGATTAAACATTTACCAACAATGTATTCATTAGGAAGTTGTTCATCCAATTCTTTCCTTTCATGAATGTGAAGTGATTACAATGTGAATGTGCATATCATTGTATGCACAATGTACTAAGGGGCTTCAATGTTCATCTTGATTTGTTTACACAATGGTCTATCCACATTACATGTTGTTGTAGATGCTAAAACAACATTCCATCTTCATAGAAAAATAATCATGTCTTTATATTATGTGTCATAAAAGATTTCTAAATTGTTGGTGGTTGTTCCCTTTGACAAGTCAAAGCTTGAGTCTCAAGGTTCTCTCTTTTAAAATAACCATGCTCAACAATGCTTTTGAAATCTTGAAGAAGGATGGCAAAGAATCCCACCACTTGAGGTGCATGCAGCTACTTGCATTAGGTTTTTGGGTGGTTACTCAAGCCATACTTCAGTACCATGTGAAGTTTGCCGAACTTGCTTTGTACCAAGTTTTGGGATTTGTTGAGGATGAACATTACATCAACACATTGTCTTTCACAAAGGGCAAATTCCACAACCATCCAATCACATGTCTTGACCTATGTGTGAGAATGTTTTAACAAGATTTCTACAACATTGAATCTTTTCCTTATACTCAAGCCATAGTTGTTTGGAAGGAAAATAAGATTTGTTACAATGCTTGAATTTTGGGCTTCTAGCAATTTTGTGCATTTGTTGCTTGGTAGTGGGCAATGGTTAGTATGTCACTAAAGGAACTTGTTTTGAATCTCCTTTGAATCCTGATGAAAACTTTTGGGCCTTGACTCTCTTGGATTTCGAGTTTTGATTTTCAAATTCAAAGGCTTATGATTTGACACTAGATTAATTTGATTCTTGAAAGTTGTTAACTTGGTAACGTAAGCCCATGTAGTGTGCATTGCACACATACTAATTTCTACATGTTTTCAATAGCCTGCCATTTTATTTGGTTTCTTGAATTTGATGAATAGGCAACCAATGTTAAGTTTTCATTTTTTATTAACAATTTGTGTGTGTGTTTAAATAGATGGCTTTTGTTGCAATGAGTGGGTTTTTTAGACCAAGGTTTAATTCCCCCAAAAGTAACATTTGATATTTATTCTTGAATGCAATATGTATGTGATTTTTTATATGTTATCATTAATCATTGTGTAGAATTTATATTCTAGATTCACAAACTACTTATAAAAGTGACAACACTTCATTGATATTATTGTCAATTTCCATACAATGAGCTTTTTGGATTAACCAATAGAAATTCAAGATTTGCCAAGAATACTGCCAAGCCTCCAAATGTTGATTTACAAATAATAGCCAAAACCATTCATTTGGTTTTTAGAAGGTTCCATTAATTTCTACACATATTTATTTACATTAACCATGATTTTACATCCATGGTTGAAGGAATTAGTTGCCATTTCACCCACATTTCTCTACCCACAAAATACATTGGTCTTCACAACTAATTAATATGAGTCACAATATATTACCATACTAATATATAAGTGTTTCATTAATTAAAAATGGAGTTATAGCTATGGAGCTTGCTTAGGATCATGATTCTATCACCTCCTAGGAAAATAAGATTTTATCTCATATTAAGGAAGTTAAAACAACAAAAAACTATTGCTTGTCCTTTTTCTAATTTTTTTGCCTCCATCACATTGTAAGGGAAATAAAGGTCATTTTCAAAATAAACCTTAAACCCTATTTAGGGTGTTTTGGACCTTCTCATTCTTGTTTTCTCAAAATCTTGAAACTATTTCCAACAAATAATCCATTTCTACCAATAATTTATTTCGTAATTCAATAGGTTGTTGGAAATAAAATGTTGTTTATTTTTGGACTTTAAAACTTAAATTGTGTAGCTACTTGGAGGATATACTAGATGGTTTTCAAGTTGGGTATTTGATAACCAACCCTTACAAATAACAAACAATAAATAATAATGCACATAATAGTGTGCTTATACATACCCTTGTTCATTTTAAGACATACATTTTGTTTAAATATAAATAATGTACCTTCATTTAAGAAAATATAGTTTACAAATCAAAATCAATACTAGAAGTGGGTGCATTTATTTCTCAAATGTTAGGTGTTTGACACCTTGTGTGATAATAAAAGAAAAAAAAATTCAAAACACCTACCCAACTACCTGTATTTAAAAAGTTAAAAATCGGTGAAAAAAATTGGTTGGTTCATAATCTTTTAATGTGATACCAAGTGTAAACATATTCATATCATCCAAAAATCAATATTGGACCCATACTAAAACCAAGTTGTATGTTGAAGCATCATTACCAAACCAACATTGTTGTTCACCTCCAATTGGATAGGATTAATACTAAAGTATGAGTGTGTTCACATGTTATATGTGTATTTTTTATTGTGTAATAGATTTCAAAAAATTATTGTTGAGTCGATCCTTGAGAATAAACCTCATTTTAAAATGTTATGCTACCACTATCACTATTTTGTTTTTCAACATTTTTTTCATTTTTCCAACAAAGAATTAGAAAATTTTGTTTATAGTGTAAATTCAACTAATTTTGCTCAATTATTGGAAAAGTTCAACAATTTTTCACTAGATTGCTAAATCAAAAAATAAAATTTTGACCATCATGTTCTCAAAAATGGATTTAATTGAAAAATTGAAAAATGAAATAAATGTTTGCAAATGAACTACAAAATTAAAAACCATTTAAATGCCACAAATATTGTGCAATAGATTAAGAAAAATCTTTAAAACACTTTATGAATTTATTTTTCAATAATATGAATATAATAGTAGTCACATTTGGATCATTGTTATCCCCATGGCCAACCTCTAAATTCCAAAGCATTATGCATTTTGCAATCTAAAATTACAACCAAAAACTTTTCCTTGAAAATTTTGCAAATTGCTTCTAAAAACAATATATGGAATTTGCAATTCTAAATTTTTTGAAATAAAATTTAAAAATGAAAACACCAACCCAATTTAGTCAATGAATTTTTTACTTTTGACCATGTCAATGGAATGAGATTAAACATTATATCAATGGCCATTCTCTTGACAAGTGACCCATTGTGAATCATAAAGATGATCCAAAACTTCCACCACCCATTTTAAAGTTTTTTTGGCATTTTCACCATTAGGTAATTGTCATCATAAAAGGATAAATTGTTACAAGATGAAGAAGTATTGTACAAAATATTTTTCAAGGAAAAAATAATTGTTTGAATGTTGAATGTCTTTTTGAATTTCATTTTCTTTGATTAAATGATATTATTTGCTTATAAAAATTTACAAAAAATTAAAAATTTTTTTTTTACAATGCTTGATTTGTTGATACAAGTAAGAAAATTAGGTTCATGTCTAAAACAAGATCTAGCAATCTTGTTACTTGAACTCCTTAAGTTGTTGAAAGATTCAACATTGTTATGCAAGCAATACTAATGTAAAATGTACAAGAACTCTTGACCAATTCTAAAGACAATTATAAATATATTTTTTGAAAAAATGTTTTTTCAATTTGCATGAACTTGGTAACTTATTATACATGAACACATTTGGACCATTATCACCGAGTGGCCAATTGCTTTTCAAAGGTAATGTGTTTTGCAAAATTTGTACAAAAATAGTTTAAATTTTTTTTTAATTGAAAAAAAATTACTAAAATATTTCATAGAATATATATTTCCATGTATTTCGAATTTGTATGAATTTGGTAACTTCTTATATACATGAACTTTAAGGGAGAGATCAATCAAATGTTTATCTTGGTAGCCCAATTAGATCAACATACACATTGATCATGTCAAGTATGTTTGAGCTATTAGTTTGTCACTTTTGATAGAAATTGATTGTATGTCATTGCAAATGCAATAAGAAATTATAGCAATAGGATGTCTCTTGAAAAGATGTTAAAGAATAAGGGTTTTTTCCATTGATTACCATGGTGTTTTGTGCTTGTGCTCATCATTGTTGTCAAAATTTGCATAGACAATTGTTGTCATTTTTGAAAGCTTTCACAAATTGTGAATTCAGAAAATTACTCTCATTCAAAGAAAAAGAAAAAGAAGTAACAAGTGAGAGGCAATAGAAAAGAGGATTAAAGAAGGGAGCAAGATGACCAAGATGATCCAACTATTGTGGCACATGCTATTTGTTTACCCAGCCACTTCTTTGTGGTTGTGGTTTTAAATAATTTGGGCTGATTATATATATTTTTTATTTTCTAATTTTTGTAATTTAAACTAATTTAACATTCTCTCATGCATTGACCATGTTCAAATTTTTAAATAGGGTTGAAATAGAAAATGCTTCAAACTTTAAGTTCTAGGAAGTTGAAAAAACACTCATAAGTTGTCCAAAAACATTAAATAAAAGCCTTGGAGGGACTTAAAATACTTAGTTACATATATTAACACATTTTTCCTTAGGTGATAGCTTCAAGCATACTAATTGTAACTCCACCACCACTCAATATGTGGCTTCCCCCGAAAAATCTTGGATGAGGTGCAATAGTCATATATGGTGAGCCCATTGGAAGATTATTATGACTTGAGAAAAATCAACATCTTCCAAGGGCTTGGAAGAGCTCTAGAAAAGTCTAAACAAAATCAAATCATATTTATTGACTACCCCTTGTTTTTAATTGGCTAATAGTTTGATTGGTCTAGGTGGGTTGCTAGTAGTTTCCACCTATTTGCAATCCCAATTTTAGTTTTAGGAGTGAAGATGGAAAAGAAAACTAAAATTAAAACTTGCAAGATGTGAGAAATGTTTTTGCATTATTCACAAACTAAAAATTGTTGGAGATGTTTTAATGTATACTAAAGCACACAGACTTCAAGCATATTAAGGCCCTAGTGATGACATTCTTCATTTTGCACATTAAAATTCTTTAAAATTCTTCATTTAGCACCTTGTCATAACATTCTTTACCCGCGAATGTTTACCAAATTACACTGGTTGATCTATAAAATTCTTTAAAATTCTTGCTTCTTTGGGCTTCCATAACATTCTCGCACCAAGAATGTCATAACTATGATTAAGGCCCATATACTAAGGCACACACACTATTGTTCAATTTGATATTATCATACATATTCTTTTTTGAACTACAATGTATTCTACTAATATGTGAAGTTTTAAGGAAGTTATACTTTTGAGGGTCTAAGTGATGTAGATAAAAACATGTTTTTGATATGGTTATGGACAATCCTTCAATATTAAAATAGGAGATGGAGCTAAAATATTCTCAAAGTTGACAAATCCTATTGAACATGTAAAATTTGTTTGTCTTATTCAATATGTTGATAATTTCAAAACATTAACTAGTTATTCAACTTTTGAGTTCTTATATTGTCACTACTACATAACATGGTTTTTAGGGTTTTAGTTATGCTAGTTTTCAAACTAAAATTTAGTTAGAACATACAATGCACAAAAATGTCTTTCCATCAAATCAAACTAATCATTTATGCCAAAAATTTGATTGAGATGATTGAAACTTCTAGTTTATGTGACAACATATTTTTTAAATAATAAATTATTGGATAAAATAATAATATTAATAATATTATTTAATTCAAAAATAAATGGATTGATTTATGGACAAAATCCAAAGTGAAATTGTGTTCAACCCATGATTCCACAACCAAATGTTATTATTTTAAAAATTATGTATACAATTTTTTAATTCTTTTTTTCAAGTTGATTATTAATAATTTGTTGAACTTGCAATAAAACATTATGCTAATGCCACATTGTCATGATTATGAAATGTCCAAAGTGATATTTTAACCCTCACCTTTTCAGCACACAACCAAAAGCCTTTACCATCTAATCAACACCTCACAGGATGATATAAAAAAAATTCGCAACATGATATATAAACACATTTTAAAAAATTATATTACATTATAACCTTATCACATATTAATTAAATAATTTCATAATGAAAATGATCACACATGTATGCAATTAATATCATTATTTAATTTAATTCACTTTTTAGTTTCATTATTACATTGAAATGTATGATTATTTTTACTTTCAAAATGTAAGATGTATTACATTAATTTAAAATATCATTAATTTCAGGTTTTTACATAAATTATTTCTTTAATATAATTTTAGAATTTTTAAAATTAAAAATGCTAAAACAGAAATTAGTTCAAGTTTCACATGTACATTAGCTAATGTAGTTTTTTTTGTAATAAATTAAAATTAAAAATTAGTTTGATCTTCCCTTCATTCACATGTCATTTTTTTAATATTTTGACTTTTTTCCCCCTATTTTTATTTCTTATGTGAATCGTTATAAACAAAAAATGAAAACCTGAAATCAAATATCTACTTTCTTTTACTCTAATAATTTAGTTCAAAAAATAATTTAATATTTTTTTTATTAATTTAATATTTTCAAATCATCAAAAGTAATATTATAGTCAAAATAAATCATTACCACATGATTTTACACACATTAATCACATTAATCAAATCAAACAACTTTAGGTGGGTGCCAGATATGCCACATGTTCAACATAATGTTCATTTTTAATCCAAAATAGGTGTCATACCTAGTTTTGATTTCAATCAAACTAAACATAATCAATTGTTTTAAATAAATGAACTTGATTCTACAATCATTTTAATCATAGTGCCACTAGTTGAAAAAACCATTTTTTCTAATAATGTGTAGTCTTAACTGTGAAATATTCATCTTTAGGTTTAGGAGCTTCAACAAATTAAAATTCAAAAATCTGCAATCACTTTGAATGCATTCCAAACTCTTGTAGTAATCCTTCCATCCATATAAGGTAGAAGCCAATTCTTTACTCTTATGCAAAGATTATTTTTTTTTTAAATTGTAAAGTTTTGTCAATTGTTGATTACAACTTTAGATGTATTTTTTTGTGCATGTTTGGTAGGGGTGGGTAGGGGTCATTAGTAGCACTTGCAAATATTCAACACAATTGTTGTCAATCACCATCATCACATATACATATTGAAAGCCTTTTTTAAAAAAAATCTTTTGCAAACATGTGTAAGTTGAAAGTTCATTAACATTTTCTTTCATAGCCACAAGGAATTCTTGGATGATTCCCTTGTGAGAATTTTTTTGACATTTCCTCCAAAAATAGACTATAAATGTAATTAAAAAGGAATTATGCAATGTTCCCAAGGAAACTCATGGGAAAGTTTAATCATGTCAGTTAGTGACATCTAAAAGGGTTTATGTACAATTGTACCATATGATTACAAGTGACATAATCTAACATCAAACAATATTCACATCTTATTGTATTCACATCACCACATGGGGGAAAAACATATTTATTCAGACTTCAATAAAAAAGGAATGAACACACAAAATTATAAACTCCATTTTCTAACATCCCATCACAAAGGGAATTTCAATTGTTTATCCCAATCTAAAACATAGAAACGTTCATCACATTACAAAAGAATTGCAATATTTGTTTCTTCATGGCATTTAGCTCACATGGAATGGTTTGCACGTTAGTCATCATCAACTATGTTAAAATGAAATTGATCATCACTCCGATGTCCACAACATCTATCAATCCACTTTACATCACAATGTCCATTCAACTACTAGATTTAAATCCTCTTAATGTTGTGCATGAAGCATTAACTCTTTTCTCTTTTTCACCCCATAAGGTTGTACTTATGTAACCAATCTAAGCACTTCAAGCAAGGTGTCACACAAGTTTTTCAACCCCATTGCATGCATCACAATCATTTTTTTGGGTGAAAGTATGCTAATGGCCCCTTTTACATTGTAGTGTTTTCTTAAATGGTGCATATTTGAACTTGAACCATGTTAAAATAAAAGGTTTGCCAATGTTTTTGCATATTATGGTATACCAACTAATTTTTTCTAATATATACTACAATGGGTTGGAGTATACTTGTATGAAAAATATTTATTGAAAAACACAAATATATTCCACAAGTAAATGAAATGATTTAAAAGTTTTATAAGATTTGTAATATGGGTGCAAACACATTAATAGGAGCCAAAACAAATCTAACTAATGCTAAAGTTTTTATGTTTTAGTGTCAAAATTTATACTAATGTTATAAGTCATTCAAAAGCACTCATTAAGAACGGCGACCAATGCTTTTAAACATTGTAAGGACTTTTACTTCTAGGGAAATTTTTTAAACATGATGTATTTTTGGGAAAGTTCTTTAAACATATACTTACATGTTAGTACATTATAACATCTTTTTGGGTCAAATTTGATTTTTCCAACTTTCAAACAAAATATTCTTAAAATATTTTGAGAATATTTAAAAGTAAATAGTCACTTAAAAAGGTGATCTTGGGTCCATGATCATGTTTGGACCCATACCCATTTCATATGTGATTCTACATCATTTGAATCATCTTTGAGAAAAATTTCAACAATTTGATCATTTTCATGTCACAAATGAGGTTTTTTCAAAGCATTGACCATGTAAATTGTAGTTTTGACAAACAATCACTTTCAAATGAAAGGTTACAAATATTGTGAAAATGGTCCATTTAATTTTTTTTTCAAATTTTTATTTAGATTATAAGTGAAATTAAATATTTATGCAATTTGAAATGAAAATCGGGCTTTGTTATACCTATGTATATATAAATATACCTATGATTCCTTTAATTTACATTATTAGATTTTTTTTCCAAATAATATTAGATGGCATTAGTTTTTGTGAAAGTCTATAAGTCTTAAACACCAAAAAATCAACTCAAAATTAAATGCATCACATTTGAAGAACACTATAATAATGGAACCAAAAATGCCCAAAAGGGGGTCATCATAATGTGGTTTCACCCATCTTTACAACCAAAGATAACTTGTTAAATATATGCATTCATAGAAAGGCAATGAATATAAGAATTCCAAGGAAAGACAACTATCTTTTAATGTCAAATGTTGGAAAAAAGTTGACCAATAAATGTTGAACATTCCCAAAACCAAAAAGTAATAGCAAATTACTTGACAAATCATAAACTTCCTTATAGAGTTTGAAACCTCTAACATAGTTGAAATGGAGCCCAAGGTTATCACAAAGTTGACCAACTCTAATGAAATTCAATCTCATGTTTAACTCTTGTTCTCATCAAATGAAAATTTCATAACAACATTAGAATTTTCTAAGAGTGTGTGTGGTGTTCTAGGGACAAGAAATGCAACTTGTGTGTTGTTATGTGTTGTGATGAAAACACTTAGAGGATCTTGAGAATTTGTCCTTCAAGTAATAAGATATATTGCAACCAAAATTGTTCTACCGACACTATCAAAGGTCCCCTTGGATCACATAGGAAAAATGTGTTATTCACTCTGTACACAAAAGAAAGGTTTATACCCAAATGCCAAAGTCAAATTCTATTTTCTTCTTAGGTTCCTTCTCCTTGAGACAACAAATTGAATAGCTCTTTAACTTCTAATGGTAATGCCAAGTTTCAAATAGCAAAATCCATGGGTCAAAATTTTAGCCACACCCATGTTCTAAAGCCTACATCATCATCTAATCAATTGCAAGTTCATTTTTTCAAAAGGAATCAATAATTATTCACATTGGAACTTTGCCTTAATTTCTACCAAGGTCACCAACTACATGGTGTCAACTTTTTAAAGTGACTACAAAATATTATCCTAAACAACTTTATGTATGTTTTTGTGTAGAAAATATTATAGATAATGATTTATAATTTAATAAAAACAATTAAATGGAATTTTCTTTAAACATAATAAAAAATTCATAATTCCAAAAGGTGGAATAATTAATGCAATTAATTTTGTATGGTATTTTACAAGTATTGTATGCTTGTCAAAAACAACACACCCTCCTTTCACCACATGAAAATATTATGTTACATACATCACTTTGTGACCAAAATTATGCCATGGATAAGTAACATGTATGTACATCTTTTGTTATGTGTATTAACCCCAAAAGAATCAACAACCCACTAGGATGTTTGCTACTTGATTAAATTTTTTAAAAACATCAACTTTCAAAATACACTTTTTTTGTCTATGGCATTTTGTCACCTCTATTGGTTCAAAATATTTTTTACTAATGCCTTTAAAGTGAAAACTTTAATGATCAAATGGCATAATGCTCAACTTGTTGACTTTTGTGTGAAATTTGTCTTCTTCATCAATGAATATTATGGAATACTTGTTAGAGTTAATAAGAGGCATAAAATGTCTAAGGTTTTGCATTGTGAATGTAGTTCTTCAATAATTGATGATTATATAAAACACAAGTTATATGGACTCCATTAAAATGTACTTCTGTCACAAATTTGGCTTTCATTTTGCAACTTACCCATGCATTTTCCAAAATACACAAACCATTGAAATATTTGATTGTATTTTAACCACTCTAAAAAACCAACACCCTACATATATACCTACTACGTACATGACAAGTTTTCTTGGAGCCACCATTGGAACTTAATTAAGGAATTAGCCTCTTTTCAAAATTGAAAAAGAATTGGAATTGGGGTGCTACCCCATTTAAAATAGGTTCACTTGATCTATTACATATTACAATTTTAAAAAAAAAAAAAAAGTTTGGCCTTACATTTTGGACAAGTTATTACATTTGATTGGTCGTACATAATTAATATTAATATTCTTTATTTTGAATTGTGTGCACTAGTTGAAAAGACCAACACTACACCCCCAAAAAAAAGTTGTGTGTAATGGAATTGGAATTAGACATTGTTTTGAATTGGACCAACTTAAATTCTTTTTGAAAATGACTAGAACTAGAAGTTTTAGAAATCCAAAGACCTAATATCAAAGATCAAACCAAAGGCTCCATAAACAACACACACATACACACACAAAATAAAACTGAAATTGAAGGTTCATTTTTAAATCAAGAACCGAACAACACCAATAATGGACAATTCTCATTTTTTTGTGAAAATTGTCAGTTTCGATTCTCAAGAACATTTTAAAGAACCTATTAGGTTCTCAAAAATATATATAATTCCAAGTTTAGAAAACCACTTTGGGTTTTAGAACTTTGAAAAGATAAAATCCAACCAAGTTTTAATCCAACCAACTCTCGTAAATTTTTGAACTAATGATTTTCAAAGATGGTAATCACAACCAAATTATCCAAAAATAAAATCTAATTTTCAATTAAAAAATCAAAATCAAAATTACTTGCAAAGCATGATGAAAATGCATAAATTCAAGATTTTTTATTTCAAATTTCATCTCACTCAAATTCACCTTCAAATTATTGTAACTTTTCTTTTAAATGTCATCCATTTCAATAAATTGTACTAAACCATAAGGAGATTTGCAACCAACTATTTGATCATTACGCTAACTCTTTACAACAAATATTAAGTTTTCTAGGTTTTTAATTATAAGTGACATTTCCAAAGGTTGATGAATATGATGGCTAAAAAACATTCCTTTTAGTCTTTATTTGGGATCGAAAAATTCCCAATATTAGTAGAGTAAAAAATAGTGGGGAAAATGGATTCATGTTTTTGCCACCATTGGAAAGGACATTTTATCTCTTTAACATTCACTTAAAATCTCTTTGAAATGAATAATTATCTATTAACCATTTCTTTGGCTAGTTCAATTGTGTTAACAATCACTTTTTAAAAATCTAAGCTACAATTTTCATCAATTCTCTGGTTTACAAATCCAATTTCACAATCTACCACAAGATGTAGATGATGATAATGCTTCAAAAAAATAAAATGTAAGGATTTTCTATCATGCTCTTCAACAATTGAAATGTTTTGCTCACAAACACCAAATGAAGACTTTTGAATTGTGAATCTAAGATCAATGAAAACATGTTTTGAACTTTTCTTTCTTTATATCTTTTTTTAAATGAAGGGATTAAAAAGTTAAGCATACCACACACCTCCTTCTTAATGTTAGAAGCAAACAAAGATAATTCAAGTGCAACAACAAAATCTTCATCCATTAGTTGGTTTACAACTAATGCAATTCCAACTTCTTTCTTCAACTCAAATTCATTGTGATGGCAGAGTTGAAACACTTTGGACTAGTTTGAAACACAAGCAATAACAATTATTGATAAATAATCAACAATTTTTTGAGAAATATGCCAGTGAGAGAGGGTGGAATTTGGCCAAAAACATGAATAACAATTTGCAAACTATAACACAACACAATGGCTTTTTGAAATAATAAGGCTTCCTATAACAAAATGTTAATATTCTAAAAAGAAAAAAGAAAGAGACTACAAATCAATTTACAATTAGAATATTTTTTTAATAAAAAAATACCTTTTTTTTATAAGAGTATTTAACTTTCTTGGATGAATTCTAGGATCAATATAGGCCTTTCCATTCTTGTCTACCTATGGTAGATTTTCTTTGGTTAAGTTATGCACTTTGGTAAATTAGACTAGGTAGACTCAATGGAAACATATTTGAAGTTTTGCAAAAAAATATTAGCATGTGTTGGAAAATGCATGGCCAAAAACAATGCTTAGAAACTTCCTCCTTCACAATTCACCACATATTTTAATGTTGATGTCATTACATTCAAGTTTGCACTTTCATCCTTCACATACACAATAATTTTTTCTTATGAATTCAATTAAATTTCTTTCTAAGACTTGACCTTTGGTTTCATCTATCTCAAGCAACCCTATTGTGATATGTTTAAACTGTTAATCCATACCCAAAAAACTAATGACTAAGGCAAAAACATAATGTGCTCCCTTTGACATCCATAAGTCAAAACTAGATGTTATAAAATAACATTCTTTCAATTTTGGCAAAACATACTCCTATTTCATCTTCTTCACCAAATCAAGTAAAACTTTTTGTGAAAGCATTTTTTTTGGAAAGAAACACAACTCTTGGACATAAGTGCATTGCAAGGTGTTTCAACCATGTACTTTCCACAATTTTTTTGCAAGCAATGCATGATCTACATTCACATATATTTTCAATGTTGTTATTCCATTTTTTATAATGATATAATTATTTTCCTTTCTTTTCTTCTAGGATTTACAATGATAGGATTAGTGTGACAAAACATACAATGCATAATTTGATATTTTCTTCCATCAACTATATTATTGTCATTCACAACATAAAAGGACAAACATAGTGCATTTTTGTCATTAGGTCTCTATATTTCTTTTTGCGCATGTAACTTTTGCAAATTTAATTTATTTTTTTCTCGTCACTATCAATAATGTTATATTGTGAATTGCAAAATCCTATTTTCTTCCATTGTTTTTATTGAAGATTCCTCTTCCATAAAAACTTCACTAGGGAAAATATCACAAGACTCATTTTTCAATATTGTTTTGTTTTCATTCGCCTTAAAGATTTCCATTTTTCAACAATGGTTTTCACAAAGGTGTAGATTAGAATGGAGAAGTCAAAACAAAGAATATTTTGTGAAAGGGTATTTGAAATGTGTTTTAAGGTCTTATGTTTTAAATTATTACTGACCTAAAAGTCTTTTCAAAATCTAAAAATTTACAAGAGGAGCTCACCTATAATCATGGCCAATAGTTTTTTAAAAAAAATCTCCAACTTCTTCTAGTAGACAAAAATACCTTTAAAAAAAAGAAGAAATTATTACAAAAATAAACAAATAAATAACCAAAAAATGAACAAAACAATTTGAAAAAAACTTACAAGTTGAATTGAACTCCAATCTCCAAAACTTCCGCTCCAACACCTACAAGAGAGATGCATAAGGGGAACATACCAATTTGGACAAGGAAAGCAACCAAGTGTAGAGTAACAAAATAACAAAATAAGGGAGTAGCAAAGCAATAATAATAAACCAGAAGGTTACCTAAAACCCCATAAGGGAATAGTTAAACAAGTGTGCATAAAAAACAAGGACTTGAGGCATATTTGGCACAATTATTAATAAATAACATAATTAGGCTATTTAACTTTGAGAACTTGGGATTTTTTTTCCTTTGTTATTTGCCACATTGTTAAACATAATATTTGTTGGATTCTTTCATAGCTCAAGATGAATCTTACAAGACATAGTTCCTTCTTCCTTTCTTCATCATTGTTTTTTTGTCATCCAATTCATTCTTCATCTTTGACAAGAGAGAAAAAGAGATTCAATAACTATTGGTAAGGAAATAATCCACATCCACAAGTTAGGCCATTTAGACATATAATGTTAGGTTCAACCACATGACACCTAACATAAACCATGTAGCCTATGTTAAGGCACCTTGACATAAGGCTAGGTAGGCAATGTGGCACCTAGGCTAGGCCTAAACATAGGCACATAAGTTAGGCTAGGCCCCATTAACCGATGTGGCCTTTAAGCCATACTAGTGGGTGCCCGTGACCTTCGGCCACCTTGGTTCATGTTTTAGAAACTTTTAACTTTTTTATTTTTATTTTTATGTATTTTCTATTTTTATTATTGTTTTATATATATATTTATTTGGATGCAAGTTTGAAGTTTGGAGAAAGAAGACACACCTCATTTTTTTTCAAGTAGGGTTTTTCTTATTTTTTACTCTTTATTTGATTTTTTCATTTTTGGAATTTTTTTCTTTTAAAATTATTTTATTGTATTTCCCTTTCCTTGTTTCATTTGTTTCCATTCCTTTTTTATAGTTTTTTTATTTGTTTCATGTTTTTATTTTTTCTATTCTTATTTTGTCTATCTTCATTTTTTTTGTTTTTATGTA
>Ga0209208_10005214_pt1 | contig 18163 bp, 13 predicted proteins | sample S1TSphfallax_3_FD_187694 | JGI IMG/M metagenome (GOLD analysis project Ga0209208, IMG submission 187694) | Host-associated microbial communities from peat moss isolated from Minnesota, USA - S1T2_Fd - Sphagnum fallax MG (SPAdes) (version 2) | ecosystem: Host-associated > Plants > Peat moss >... | reverse complement strand
TTATTTGTTAATAACTTTTTTTTTCTTTTTTAATTTGAAATTTCTTGTGTTGTTTTTTTAAAAATTCTTTTCTTGTTTCTCATTTTTTTTTCAATAATTTTTAGTTTTTAAAAATTAGTTTGTAGCTTTTGGCAAATTGCAAGACTACAGGAGTTTTTCCTCCTCCTCCTCTTCCGTCATCTTCTTCTTCCGGGATGAGGAACTTGAATGGATGGATGACGGGACGGATGGATGAAAAGGACGATCACCACCATCGCAACCGGACAAAACCAAGGATATTATATAAGAAGATATAAACACCTATCTAAATATATAAATTTTAATTTCAGTGATAATGATTCATTTGAGTTGGTTTTGGTAGGATAAACTTTAAGTTCCATAAGTCATATTACACTGAATTTTTTTTTAATTAGAATGTTTTTACCCATTCCCAAGTCAAGAGGCATGGAAAGGCGTTTTTTTTCAAGTTTTTTTTCCAACACCATGTTCACAAGAAGATTTTGAAATTCCTCTCCACCAATTTGCATCTCATTTTTTTTCAATTGAATTTGAATTCAATTCAATTGAATCTTAATCCAATTGTCAAATTAAATTTAGTTGAATTGACATTCAATTCAATTTGCATTATTATGCTATTCATGCCTCAACTTCATATAGGAATAAATTATTGTTTTTCACTTCAAGATCTTTCAAAAAAAAAAATTTCCTCCACAAGGATATTTATCTTCCTTTGTATTTCCAATGCTTTTAGTCTTGCATAGGGCGATTTCATTCCATGCTACACATTGCATCATATCATTATTATTTTTTGGATAAAATTCATTTATATCAAGGTTATTTCAAGATGTTATGTGATCATTGTGGTTTACATGCACTTACTTAAAATGTTACACATTTGATATTCACTTCATTATGTGTGCATTATGTGAGAAGAAACAATTGAAATTTTTTTATAATTGGCCAAAAAAAGAAAGATGTATTATGTCCTCAATGTTTTGTTTTCCCCAATATTCTTTTTACTAAAAAGTTATATTGATATGTGTTTTGACCATTTCATGAATTTTTAACCATTATATCATTACTATATAACACATTATATGATGTCAACTCATTTATACCTTTTCAAACATGTTTTAAGTGACATCCAATTCATATTTCAAAAGCAAAGAAAAATAACTTAAACATTTAAAACATACATATTTGTCAAATTATTTAAACAAGATGAAGCAAAAAATATTAATTTTAAATGCAATAATACGAAAAAAAATGATGAAACAGTGGTTGAAAAAGTATATTTGAGAATAACATTATCCTCGAAATCCACATTTCACATTTTTTTGTCTTATAACATCAATCTTCAACAAAATTGAATAAGGATTCATAATGAGTGTTTACAAGGCATTACACAAGAATAACAACTTTATTTGAGCTTTACATAATGTAAGTGAGAATTCGGGTCACATTCAAGCTTTAAATACATGAATCTTCTGTAGATGGTACAAAGATTCCTCTCTTGGCATATCAGTCACAAAACAGGCAATTTTTCACATTCTTCTTTGATGTTTGTAAAGAGAGCGGTGCTCAGATAACGCTCAGCAGAACTGGGGAATATCACCACAATCAACTTGCCTGCATTCTCTGGCTCCTTAGCAATCTGTTTTATTAGAACAGCAATTTCTGAGCACAAAAAACTTGTCACCAGAAATGGCCAATCCTGAAGAAAGGAGAAATTCAAACACTTCTGAAACCTCAGTTTATGACACATGCAATGGGTAGAAGGTTTAAGAGGTTGGTCCAAGAGGCTCACCTTAAGAGCAGCAGCAAATGCAGCACCTGAGGAGATGCCAACCAGCAGGCCTTCCTCAAGGGACAGTCTCCTTGCCATGTCAAGAGCCTCATTGCTATGCACCGTCATTATACGATCAAGCATAGGTATGTCCAAGAGCTCTGGAATTATTCCAGCCCCAATTCCTTGTATCTGATGTGGGCCCTTCTCCCCTCCTGCAAATCCAAAAAAGGGCACAATGCACTTCACTGCTTGCAAGTTCATACATTCTTTACCAAGTCGCATATTAAGCTTGTGATTTGCAAGCTATAGTGTGTGAATAACACAATAATTCAAATCCTAATAAGAAGAAACCAAAACCTGATAAGACTGCACTTTCAGCGGGTTCAACTGTCACAACTTGGACACTAGGTTTCTTGCTCTTCAAGTAGCGACCGGCACCAGTGACAGTACCACCTGTCCCACATCCAGCCACAAAAATGTCCACCTTTCCTGCTGTAGCTTCCCATATTTCAGGTCCTGCAAAAGATCCAATTGCATATTAAGCAAAGAGTTAGTACATAACAAGAACTACATAAATTGTACAGAAGAAGGTTGCACCCTCATCTATCCATAATGTGCATGTCTTAACAAAACATTTAGGCCTTTTGCTAGAAGATTCAAGTGCAAGAAGAGTGTCAGAAAAGGACCTGACCAGTATAATGGAAATGTGCTTCAGGATTTGCTGGGTTCGTGAACTGGCTCAGCATGTATGCATTGGGAGTTTTTGCAACTATGGCATCTTGCACCTCAAGAAGATAATCTAATCCTTTTTTGACATCTGTTTTCACCATCAGCAAACCCAATCACAACCTTGATTCGAGACAGGTATAGTCTAACAATCAACAGGGGAACAAGTTTCATGGCATTACAGTTCACCAGGTTAGAAATTGACAGTTGCAAAATGTGCATCCCCCATGTAAGATATCACTTGTTGTGGCTGACAACTATCACATTCATTCCAACCACCCACAATGAGGAGAACAAAGGCGGTGTAGAATGCGTGCACATTAACAAAAGTCAGAGAGAAGACACACCTGTTAGAATTAACTCTGCACCAAGTGAACGCAGAAGAATACGTCGTTCCAGAGAGTAGGAATCAGGCATGAGGAGGATCGCTCGGTAGCCTCTGTGCCTAGCCACCATTGCTATTGCCACACCTGTGTTTCCACTTGTGACTTCAATTAGCACTGTCTTGCCAGGTGTTATCAGCCCCTTCTCTTCTGCATCCAGTATCATACTGCACAATTTTTCACACAGCACAGCGATTAATTCTTCATCGCCCTCATTGCTGTACCACAAATCCATCAGTTCAGTTACAAGAAATCTCTCTTTCATGTTGTGGATGGATATGTAACATTTTTGGAAAGTGCAATTGTTGTGATAATCAATCAGCCCTGGACTCAATCATGAACTTCATACTTGAGTGCAATGCGGTCTTTCACAGAGCCTCCTGGTTGCTTCCCTTCCAGCTTCCCCACTATCCTTGCCATAGCTCCTTCTGCTTTGGTGATGTGCTTTATTTCGACAAGTGGTGTCCATCCTATGAGCTGCAATCAAAACAAAAAGAAGTCCTGAAGATTATCAGGAGAAAGATACTATCATCTCCTGATTCCAGCTTTAACACTAATATCTTCAAATAGACAGAAGTATCAGTCTTCAGCAAATTGATTTGATGTCAAGTGAACAGATTCCCCATTGGGGATCTCTTTTCATCCTGGTACTCCCCTACATTTTCAACACTGAACTGTGATACCATGGTAGGCTCAAATCTTCTTCCATTGTTCCTATCTGAACAAATTTATTGAAAAAGCCTCTGTTTTCTGCACTTGGATTCAATCAGTGGCAACAATGTTTTTGGCCCAAGTGACATTGTAGCTCAGTACAGGTGCATGCAGATGAATATAGAAATACATTTGGCCTCATGGCCCAATAGGAGTGCATTTTATTTTTTTGACAGCTTTTGACATCACCATGATTCCTTTACTTAACGGGATTCACTTTCATATAACCCAAGATGCTAAGTTCTCAACTTCAAAAGCATCTGAGATAAGTAATTTCCCAAAAGACATTTGATTCAAAATAGAGCTACGGTTTGGTATCTCATGGTATAAGGAGCACATTTATGACAACTTACGACATAGCCATGAGTCCTAAACACTTTGAGGGATTTGCTTCCATACTCAAGATGCCAAGATCTCAACTTCACAAGGATCTGAGATAAGTGAGTGCAAAAAGACATTTGATTAAAAATAGAGCAAATGTTTGGTTACCTCGTCAACATTGCCAGCAATATTCTCCTTCATAGCTGATCTCTCTCCAAGCTCGACCGTACTCAGATCCTACAAGAATCCGCATGACTCCAGTTGTTGGATACCGAGACTAGAAATTAAAGGAACGTCTGAACCAGCAGAGACTAGATACTCTTCTAAAATTCTTGCACAACGCGGACGCCTACATAGACAAACTCCCTATTCTACGAGGGTTGCAAAATGCATTTTGACTCGAAATAGCGATCACGAGTCGAAAACACTGAGGAATTTTGCTTTGATACTCAATATGCTAAGAAGATCTCAACGACATCAAAACATCCAAGCAGGTAGGACATTGCAAAACTCATTTCGATGAACCAAATAGCAATTTATGTTTTGGTAATTTATTACCTCATCAAAACCACTAGCAGCGATGATATTCTCCTTCAGAGCGCTCGCTCCAAGCTCGACACTCGGAATATATCCAACGAAAATCCGCCGCACTCTAGAGCTGCTGGAGACAAAGTTTAGAAACAAGAACGCAACCAAACGACTCTACCGGAACCAGAGTCTCTTCTTCTTCTTCTTCTTCTTCTTCTTGTTCTTGCGCGCAACAGACACACACTCTAACACACAAGCTCTCCTCTCTCTCTTCTTCTCTTAAAGCTTTGCCCGGTTCTGAAATTGCTCTCTATCCCTACTTACCATATCCAGTGTGTACTGTTTAGTTTCTCCCCCATCCACCACCCATCTTCCATGAACTTGAAAAGATAGACCGTACAAAGTAGGAGACCATTTAACTCTCACCACCTGGGCCAATCATTGTAGCTTCCCAACAACAAACAGTCATTTATTTCCGAGAAACAAGCATTTCCTTCTACTAGCGCTCTACAACGGCGCTGGTAACATGTGCGCTTTTCTAGACCCCAGGCAGTTTCACACGGCGTTTTTCTGCTAATCTTCGTCGAAAAAGTGCTTGGGCCATTTTATTTGCGCATTTTCTTACACACAACTGAATTTCAGCCCAATAAACTTAGTCTCTCCTTCACAATATGCAATGGTTAGTCCATTAACTCTACCTCACAGGCTTGGGTTTTCGATCTTTTTTAATACCGTACTTGATGATTCTCAGGACTCGCAGCCTGGGCTTTTTTTAAAGAATTTTGTGTAGCCAAAGTGGCCATCATCCAGAAAAGTAATTTAGCCATATTTGGCTACATATTAGATAAGAAAGTAGAAAAAAGAAAACAGAATCCTTCTATATTCTTGACTACCCGCTGGAACTATCATATAAACTTTGTGATTTGGAAAAAAAAATTCCTTCAAAATCTGGCCAATTTGGACCTTTTTTTCCATGGGAAAACCTTCATATGGGTGGAAATCACATCTTTCAGGTATTCCTGTTCTTCCCGCCTCCCACCCCAACACCCCCTCACTCCACAACTAGTTCAATAACTCAACACTTCTGAAACATTATCTAATCTCTCTTGGACTCTCACCCATTGGTCTCCACAACACAAATAATATAAATATTTCATTTTTCCTAAGTATATGTTGGGTTTCCTAGATCTCCAACGAACATGGAATATTGGGAAAAGAGTAAACACCGGAAAATGGAATGAATTTTTGTAATGGATGTTTTCAAAATGTATGCTCACTTATTAGGTTTTTTTGTTGGTTAGGTGCAGATTATAATCATAGTTTTTTTCCATATCGATGCAATCACATTCCTAAATAAAGGTTGGGGACTTCATTGTTGTAAACAATGTTGATTTATGGGATTCCATGTCTCATATTGAAAAAGTGCAGATTGGATGTGGGTGGTGTTGCATCAATGTTTCACCATCAATGACGGTGTTTGAATCCATGGCATAACAAAATCTATTTTGCCTAACTCCATAACAAGATGTTATGAGCTATTGATGGGCATCAATTGCTTTTGGCCTACAAAGGATGTCTCTTTAAAGGTTGGATGAGCATCAACATCACCAACCATGAAATGTGGATGCATCAACTAAAGCTACACGAAGGAATTCAACAAATTGTGAATGAAAAGAGTTTCATTTCTTGGACATGCCCCAACCTCCTCCATTGAAGATGAAACAACCTTCACCAAATTTGATGAAGACAACCAAAGTTGCAATAGTGGTTCCCACAATAGTGGTGATAGATCTAATGGACATAGTAGCATTACAATGAGCAACCTTTTGTATTCTTGGAAGAATTGTTCATGGCTACAACACAAAAGTTCTTTCATTAAGACATTGTAGTTGGAGAGGAATTGAATGTGATGTTGTAGATGTTGAAGGGGTTTTCATTGTTAGAGGGTAGTTAATTGCATGTGACCCAAGGGAAATAGTGCTTTATGATGATTTAGGTGAAGATCGTTTTGGATCGCTCATCTTGTATTGCCCAAATGACATATCAACAATAATGAATATTCAAAAATGGCCATTGTCATAAACAATTTTTCACGAACATTCTTTGAAAGTTCTTCTCAAATCATACAATGATAATCATATATATGATGTAGATGTTGAGAGAAATTTTGGTCTTAATAAAAAGCAATACACCTTTCACAAGAGAAAGAAAAAGGCCTTGGACTCTAATGCTTTCATGTCAAGGATGGATAAACTAGAAGGATGTTAATCCATAAACCTATGAGCATGAGCAAGTGAGCATGAATAGGTAAACAAGAACGAATCATTTTTAGAATATTTTATCCGTGTCAATAAAATATTAAGAGAATATTTTTTGACACGTAGGACAAAATCTTTGTTGATGTGGAGGAATATTTTGCCATGTGTCCAAGGATGAATGATATTTATGGATGAAAAAATGAATGAATTTTATTTTGAATGTTGCCAACAAATGTTATTTTTGTGGAAAATTGAACAAAAGAAACAAGGATCAAAACAATTTATGTTGGTTTCTTTCAAAATAAATCCACAAATGAAATATTCAAATCACAGTTTAAACCCATACTTCATATTTCCTCAATATGAAATATAGTCAATAACAAAACCTTAGGAATGTCAAAAAGATGACATTCGGTTACTCCCCCTTTAGCACTTGTTGGAAATCAGAATATGGGGAAAAGAATGGAAAAGAGCAATTGACAAAACAGATGAATGGGTTGTTTACAGCCTAACGATGGGCAAATGTGAAAATAAACAAAGAAATGTTTGCAATACTAAAACAAATTATAAACATTCTGAAGGAGGATATGGAAGACTACCATTGGGTGATGTTTACACATGTTGTGGATTTTTTTAACTCTCTCTTTGAAGTAAGAAGAGGGCCCAACAAGAAGTGCTAACTTAACCAAGATATACTTCCTATGGAACGCACAAATTTGAAAAAGTCGATTCCAAAACATTTTTTCACAAGTTTATTCAACGATTTGTTGATAGAGGATTTAGCAACCCTTGGAAACCTACTATCAATAGAATTCTTGAAACCGTGAAGACAATTTTATGCAACTCTAGACAAGCGAACCTAGTTGCCACAAGATTTAAAGAACAAAGTTTTAAAACAACCAATGAATTGTAAGATGATAGGGTTGGCCCCAAAACCACAAGACATGTATGGTAGTCGAAAAAAATACCATTGTTTGTAGTAAATTGTGGAACAATACAAATATTTAAATGAATATTGGTTGAAGTTGAACACTGAAATTGATTGTTGAAAAAATCGAATGAACTAATGTTGAAACAAAATGTCATAAAGAATATGACAAGCAACCACTAAAAACACTCACAAGCACCACCAAATTTGGATATGTTCCCAATGGTAGAAATAAGAAATTTCAAGACTATAGATGTAGATATGCAAGTAGTCATTAAATGATGGGGATATTTTAATCGCTTGTAGTATTATAAAATATATGGGATAGTGATGAAAACATTTATGACAAAATTTCTAAGCAACATGCAATGAAAACAATGTATAAGTATGGAAGATGTTCACAAGGAAATTCATCAAGCCATCAACTTAGCCACATGGCTTTCACAAGGTGAAAAATGCACCAAATTAAATACCTCCAATATGTGTAATCTCCAATTCCAATATTTATAATACACATCAGTTAAGATATAAGCATGTTTAGATTGTTCACACAATTGTTTAAATACATTCACTACATATTTAAAGATTTCTTGTGCATCCAAATATCAATTGAAGCTTGGAAAATGTTTTGAATGTTTCATACTTGATATGAAGGTCTACGTAGGAATGTAATGAAGTATAAGAATAATAGTTGCCAAAAACATGAATTGGACACATGGCATGAAAAAAATAATGCAAACAAAAAATGGAATGAAACCACATTAGGGCTAAAGGCCAATGAAGTGATCACAATTACATGTTACACACACCAAGCATGACACAAGTAGGAAACATAGTTGTTCTGCCAATTATAATGTTTGAATGTAGGTAGTCCCATCCAAATGGTCCAAAGAATGTTAGACAATTTTGAAAGATCATTGGATGTAGTAATTTAAGAATGACCCTATAAAAATCTAGCCTTTGGGAGATGTTTACAACTTTGTAACATTACATGAGTAGAATTTAATATCTTTCAGTTAACTTCCAAGTAGGAATCAAAGAAAACAAGTTCTAAGTTGAGTTGTTCATTTGCACAATGTCACGATATTCATATCCCAAGCACTTTTGTTGAACACCAAGAGATTTGAAGTATTACCCATCAGTAAAGAAAAAAAAGCTAAAGAGTATAAATGTAAAGTTCCAAGAAGAGGTTGGGTATTGGGCATCTTCTAACCATTTGCAAGATTGCAAAATATATGGGATAGTGATAAAAATGTTTTGCTCATAATTTTTGAATAACTTGCAACAACCTCTTGGAGACAATCCATGCCCAACACACCCAATGAATCAAAATTATAGAATGTGGTTTCACAAATAATGTGACTACCTACTCAGATTTCAAGCTAACAAAAAATTAAGCGAATTAATCTTGTTAAAAATGGCCATGGAACGCTTCTAACACTAAAGACGATGCATACAAACACCAATACTTGCTTACAGCCAAGAGTTGGATGTTCTTGTATCAACTAGTTTTATTATTAAAAATGATGAGGAAGAGGAGAGCTCCCCACCATACCTAGAAGATGCAATGACAAACTTAGAAGAAGAGACAACGAATTTGGAAGACACCACCTCAATGGCTACACCACAATCTACAACGGGTTCCAATGAACTCTATGATCCACTAATGGCACCTGGCTTAATTTAATATGTTTAGAACAACGTTTGGTGACACATCAAAAATTGGCAACAACTTCAAAGCCTAGTAGGAGAAATTAGCAAGTCTTTATTGATAGGGTTTTTTGAAGCTATGATCCACAAAAATATATATTTTGTATGAAAAAAATGTTTTTTGAACCAATATGCGTTTTTGAGTTAACAAAGTAATATGTTTACCATCTTTAAATAAAACATATGGGGAGAAAACAACTATAAAAATTGTTGCTTAAAGTAGACGATATTATTGGTTTCAAAATGAGCGTCACATTTTGAAATATTTAACAAAAGTGATATCCCAAATTTTGCATTTCATTTTCTTATAATAAAAAAGGATTTAAAATAGGATTTAAGATAATTGAGTGGCATGTATAACAAGGCATTACATGACCAATATCAAAAAATAAAAAAAGAGCCCGAAAGGATGAGCCAGCTTGAGAAATGAAAATGAATATAAACAAAATATATAATGATAGACATGCATCCAAACATCGCAAAGAAGTTAAAATTATTATCAAGAAACCCAAAAAAAATCCTGCATTGAATCTCAAACACTTGACTTCAACCTACCCTCTGCAATCAATTATTGTAGAAGACCATCAAATTGAATGGAATCACCACTTTAAATGAATAAAAAATTCCATTGTAAAAGATTTAATGATGGGAGGAAATCCAATATGCATTTTGCAACAATTCAAACCATTGAAAAGCTAGAAGAACATTGTTAAAGAATCAAGAAACATTCCACAAGCTTAATAAGGAAAACTGTGGAAACCATTGGCAGAATCATTGTAATCCTATTATGGGAGCCTCAAAACAATAGATCTGAAAAGATAAAATGAGAAGGATGAAACAATAGAACCCAAAAAACACTTTCAAGTTGTGTATTAAGTAATGAAGTATTGCATAGAAAGTGTTTAAACTTGTTTTTATTAGAGGATTTATATTTCAATAATAATTATGTAAGGATTGACATCCATGTTTGAATATATGTGAAGAAATTGGAAAGAAGGAAATGGAGCATATTAAAAAATACAAGAATCTAGATAATTAAAACTCCTCCTGCTAATATAATGAACTTGTTGGTTCAAGCACCACACAAGGAAGAATCAAAGGAATACTTAACTCTGCCTCAAAGCTTGGATTGCACTAAAGATGGTAAATTAGAAAGTAATAGTGAAGATCATTATTCACATAGGAAGATATTATGAAATGGGAAATTAGATGTCATAAAAAACTTTGAGGAACAATTTAAAATTGAAAGAATTTATTTAAGTGCACAAGGATAATTGTTACAACATGGGACCAAAAAAAGAATTGATGAAGTCCTTGAAGTCAACCAAGGATCACATGATCTGTTCAATAACACTTTCTTCGAAGTTGAAACACTAATCATTATATTATAGAATTCAAGGACAGATAAACAATGTATTGAAGGAATGTGGTGGAATAGAAATAAAAATATGAAATGCACTGAACAATATATTATTTTGGCAATGCATTAGCAACAGTGGAATATTCATGGAGTATTATAAATAGCTTCATAGTACCTTTGAACCTGTTGTAAAAGAAAGTTATATTTGAAACTTTTTTAAGTTTTTGTTGTCATGAACAAAACTTTTCAAATTCCATAAAATATATTTTTCCTCACACCTTGTTGATTTGTCTCCAAATCGAACAACTTGCAAATGTATATTTACAAAAGAGTTGTTTGATCAAGAAATCAAAACCTATTGAAACCCTTTAGAAATTAATTACAAGAATATAGTTCTTTTAGAGAGAGGCAAGATGCATAAGATGCACAAAAGAAATGAGATTTTGAAGAACTCATGCGAAGGGATTCAAAGAGCTACCACTTTAGAAAGAAAAAGAAAATAGAAAAGCCATGTTTTAATTAAATACAAATGCAATATAATGAAAGGCAAAAAGAGTCCAAAAACATCCTAAACACTAACTTCTCTCGCTTCATGATCAATGAATATCTCAACACCAAGATGGTAATGGGTCTTAAGTTCTAGAGATGGGGGGATGGAACATGAGTCCACCAACACAAGTGCAGAAGCCTTGGCATATGAAGGCAAGATAAAGCTCTAACAAGGACCATGAAGGAAATCAAGATGAACAAAGAATGGCACATGTTGTTTTCTCGATCTGCTAGCCTATCTGTCAACAAAAACCAAAACATTACAAAAAGTTGAAAACATTGAAAAATTTAAGTTGCATAAATAAAAGGATGTGGCCAAAATTGCTCACAATCAAGATTAATTATAACTTTCTTTTGAATGGGAAAATCGTCATCAAAGTTGAAGATAGGCTTGACAATATTTTTGCCTGACTTTGCATTTAAACATGGTTTCAAAACTTCATTAGAAATCTAAATCAGCCTTGAATGCAAGGATTGGCCTCCTAGTGTCCGACAAACACGAATAATATTCCTTATAAGAATAATCAAATGCAAAAGTTAGAGACAAAATAGGTTACAAAAATAACTTGGAATCTAAAAAAACAAAAGAGGGATGAATGCAAGTACTTGTCCCGTAATTAAGGTCCACAATTGTAGAATCTAATGGCAAGCAAACATTGATAAGAACCTGCAATGTGATCACATGGAACTCCTTTGTCACCTTAAAAGTTCGTCTAGTTTGGGATCTGGTCATTGAAGTCGCATTATTGTAGTTGTAAAGTACATCTTTAGCCTCGAGATTAATAGCCCTTCTGACTAGCTTGGCAAAAGGGGTGGAGAATGGAAATCTTGAAGAAAACACGACACTTGAAGTTGGATCTCTCACGAGAAGGGTGACATGGCTTACAAGATTAGTCTACAAGAAAAAGGCAAAATTCAAGTCAATCTTAACTTTCAGTGAATTCACAGTAAGAAAACATATAGAGAAAGAAAGATTCATGGTACTTGAGAAGATGGATCCTAATTACTCATCTGGGAGCTTGAGTTAACAATAATCCACTTCATGCAAACCTTCAATTGGTAGCCTTCCAAGAAGGAACAAATTTCCTTCAACATTCATAGGTCATTTACATACATGATAATGATGGCCCCTCTATCAAACAAAAACTTGTTTACAAAAAACATAATCGACTTGATAAAATTATCCACTTGCCTATTCCAAGGAGGAATGAAGGATAGTGGCTCAGAAACGTACGAAATTGAAAGATTGGATGGTACATCTTCTAGAACAAGGTCAACCTTACTCTTAGAAAACACCTAAAAATCACAAGTGTTTATAGGAAGGATTACACAAATTAATGTAGAAAAAATTCAAGATCAATCCAATCAACATCAAAGAGAAAAAAAAAATTTATAAATAATTGAGGGTAGTTGCAAAGTAGACAATCCATACAAACAAATAGGGGCAGTTTTTATGGGGGTACCTTGAAGTTTGGTATAATATGTGTTGAGGTTTGATTGAAACTTTTGAAAGGGACTCATTTAATTAAACTATAACACTTGAAGAATCAAATTGCAAATTGAAAATAAAATGCCATCATTTCATTACAAGGTAAACTTTTCAAATGATACAAGATGTGATGATCATAGTCCATAAAAAATGTTATGTACTTTTATTACATAATATTAAAAAATTAATTGTTGATTTTTTTTCCTAATTTGATTGTGAAGCTATTGTAATATTAAAATTAAGGTTTTCAATCAAATCTAATTTTTTAATTTATTAGAATTTTACAAGATTACCGATAGTTTAAAAAGTCCAAAGTTATTGAAATGGAAAAATTGATAAATGGTTTTTTGTAATAAATGAGATTACTACCCAACATAACATCTGCAAATTATAAAATTTCAAAAAATCCATGTTTTTGCTTCCAACTTTCCCTAGTTAATCAATCAGAACACATGTCATAATTTAAAAATTTGTAAAACAATTTGCACTTAGCATGTCTTGGAGCTTAAAAGTTCCATTTGTGGCTAAAGAATTTTTTCAACTTTTGGTGTCAAAAGTTGGAGGTCAAACGCACAAAAATTGCTTTAGCCCCTTTATGAAGTTTTGGACTTGGAACTTGGAATTTCCAACACATGCCGAACACAAGTTTTTTGCATTTGGCCTCCAACTTTCGGCATTGAAAGTTGAAGGCTAAGTGCAAAAAACTTTGCCTTGACTCCTTTAAGAACTTCGGAGCTCCAAGCTTGGAAACTCCAAAAGGGGCCAATGTAAAAACTTTTTCCCTTAGCCTCCAACTTTAAGCGCCAAAAGTTGGAGGCCAAACGCAAAATGTTTTGCCTTGGCCTCCCTTAAAACTCCTAAGGTTGGAGCTTGAGAGCTTCAAGAGAGGCAAAAGAAAATTTTCTTGCTTCAGCCAAGCTCCTAAAAATCCTAAAAAGTTATAGAACTTCAAAATTCTACAAAAACTTAAAACAAACAAACATAAAAGAAAAAGCTTGAAAGAGAAAGAATGAAAACAAGAAATTGGAAAAGCTTGAAAAACTTACCTCAAGTTGTGTTGTTTATGTGTCCTCAACCTCCTACAAGAACAAGAACACAAGGAATATATATGTAAAAATTTCAAACAAAATATTATGCTTTCCAACACATTTAAAAAAAAAATCTAACCTTGGAAGCACAATTTCAAGCAGAGTTCCATCTTCTCTTCATTCAAAAAACATCTTTTCATTCATACTTGCTGCAAGGCCGAATGGACATAACTTAGATCCTATCAACTTGTTATGGGAAGTTCTGTTGTGCATCAAAGAACAAAATGCGCTTCTCTTAGACCTCTAAAACAATGGGATTTTCTACTAGAAACAAGAAAATTATGTTTTATATACTAGGTAATATGCACTATATTTTTAAAAAATTGTTCCTGCCTCTTCAACCTAATCACCCCTCGTGGAGAAGAAATTGCGCCACATATCTTCCATTAACTGCAACTTCTTCTTGGCTGACATTTTTATATTTTGTCTTCATTACTTTGGATTTATTTGTCGAAAAATTTGCTTTCACCTTTTTCATCTTGGAGTTCTATAGTTTTTTTTAACAACACCCTCTTCCTACATCTGAAAATGTAGTTTCTTTTTCTTGAACTATAACATTCGACTAAAGACAATAGCTATTCCCTTTTCTACAAACTCCAGCATCTATTGCAAGAAATGACATCTATTATTTTCTTTTGTAGACTTGAACACACATATTTACAAATATACAAATAAAAATATATAGTAATTGGAAAATAAAAAGGTAATTAGGGTTTGACTAATAGTTATAAATCATAATTAGAACTCAATATTCAAAATTAACTATTTGTTTATTTAATAATTTTTTTTTGAACTATATTGAATTTGCATCTATTTATTGTAGCTATTATGTTCAAATTTTTTTCAATTCCAAATATTTTTATATGTTGATTCGCCATATGAAAGCCACTTTTGAAGGGTTATTTAATCCTATAATTTATGTTTTAACCTAATTAACCTAATTTAACCTCTGCACTACAAATTAAATTTGCCACCAATCATGCATACCAAATTTCCCAAGATTTCATCAAGGCCCATAAATATTTGTGCTAAAACATAGACATTTTCAAGAGCACATGAATTTCTTTCCTTATAACAAGTTCCATTCCATAATATATATCTCCAACGTATTCTAAAATCTTTTTCCTTTTCACCAACTTGGAAATGACATTACAAATTCCATTGTTTTTTTCCCTTTGAAAAAAACACATCACTTAAATGGTGATGTGAAAATATGTGGTTCCAACTTTGCCAAGTGTATTATTTGTGAATCATTGAAGGATTTGATATCCAAAATTTGCAAGAATAGTGCAAGTGCAAAGAAAAATGAAATGAAATTATGGAAACACAGTTCATTCATCAAGAATAATGTGGATGTTTTTATCACATTTGGAGAATTGAATCAATACAATCCAAAGAAGAGTATTTTTATATCATCCATGACAAGATGGACCATTCCCTAATTGCTCTTCCAAGACTTGTTGTCAAAAATAAAATGGTTTCAAGTTTGGGTAAGCTCCTTTAATCACTTTGATTAGTGTGATTGCTCATGGTCATGGAGATGAGGCGTTTACTTAATATTCCAATGAATTCTAGCATAATGATCCAAATTTTATAATTAGGTCATTATTGTGATTACTTCGAACCTTGGAAGAGTTTGTTAATGAATTGAGGATTATATTTGAGCTTGAACCATAAAATGCATTCTTTCAAAGATTAATGCATGGAGGTTCTTGTCATTTAATTGCATTGGAAGTGTTAGAGAAATTCATTGGTGTTAAACCATTGCTTAGAAAGTTAATTCTCCAAATGGGCAATTGTGTGAAAGACAACAAGAATTGTCAATTGTTTACATTATTACCTCTCTTAATTATAAGAGAAGTTTTTGAAGAAATGAAACTAGGGTTTCTAGTTGTTGGCCACACCACAAAAGACATAGATGGAGATTTTGGATATCTTTCCAAAAAATTAAGGGAGTAAGATAATTATGTATTGGCTAAGTTAATGAAAACATTCATGGTTTCACAAAATCATCCCTTCATTCTTCAACTTATCCAAGACATCTTGGATTTCAAGACATGGGTCAAAGGATGTTTGAAAGATAGGCTAGAAATCTAATTGTTTGGCTTTACATACATGCATTTGTTTCATTTTTTTTGTTGATTCGGTTGGGTGGCTTGTTATGCAATACAAAATGTCCCCTATTTATGCCATATGGAGTCCTAAAGATGACCCTCCAATTCGATTGTGACAAGTGAATGACTTAGATCATTTGAAGCTACCACAAGGCTTTACTTCCAAATCCTATATGGGGGAATGATGCCATTAAATTGATTGAGAAGGAAAAACTTTATCAACATCGAACTTTCTAAATATGTGGAATTTTAGAAAATCGGAATGTGCAAGGATGAAACCTATGCTAAAATGTTTGGTCCATACTTGGATTATCAAAAAACCATCCTTGAGTTGTTATACTTTTGCCAATTCAAAATTCAACCCTGTTGGAAGGTTTTTGCCCTTTAAGTAATTGGAGATTTAATCATGTGCAAGGTGTTACTGCCCCCATTGTTGATTTTGATCTTGAAAACCTAGTTATCATTCCATATTGTTGTCCTAAAGACATGTCACCATTATTAAAGATAGTTTTACCACCACTAGGAAATGCATTTTAATTCACTCTGGGTTTCACTAGATTTTAAGTGAATTTGGACATTTTTACCTATTGAAATTGTTTAACCCCCTAGTGAACGAAGACCAATTGCTACGAACAATGATTTGTTTCACTAGTATCTAGTGAAACAAGGTTACTCTCAAATGAAATAAAAATTTACCAAACCATTCACTTGCTACTTAATTAACTAACCAGTGTGCAAATCAATTAAATTTTAATTATTTAATATATAATATTATTGATAATTTCATAATTTTTAAAGCTTATTATTTATTAACACGTGCCACTACCTACATTAGGTTAAAAACCTAGCCTAATTAAGTAGGTAGGCCACATAATCAACCTAAACACCTATTCTAAGAATTCGATAGGAGAATATTTGGTCAACATACCATTGTTGACCACACACAACACCACTTATGAGGTTTGATCCCTTGACCTTTAGAACGGAGGCAAACACCTTTACCATCAAACCACCTTGCTTGTTGTGATTATATGTTGCATTACATTCTATTTATTAACTACTTCATTTTAAACATTACAAAAAAATAAACTTTGAAAATTCATATATTATTGAGATTTTGTTCAAATGAAATGATTTGAATTTACTTTTTTTTAAAAATTCAATAATGACATAATTACATTTATTTCTTTTTGAAAGTTTAAAATCATTTGAACAAAAACAAAGTTGAATATCATAATTTAATAACATTTCAATGACCATTCTTTTGAAAAAAAAAAAGGTTAATAAATGGATTTTTTTGGTTAATATAATAATATTACCTATGTTAAGTTACTTTCAATTATTATATGATTATTTTTCATTAATTTAAATTATTTCACCCTACATTATTTATGTTTATTTATGGCTATTTTCAATTACTTTTGGTTATTTTTTACTATTTCACCCTAGGCTACTTTTGGTTATTCTAAGCTACTTTTGGCTATTTTAGTTATTTCACCTTAAGTTATTTTCAACTCTTGTAAGTTTTTTTGGTTATTCTATGTTAATTTTTTGCTATTGTAAATTATTTCAATTTAAATTACTTGTAGTTATTATAAGTTACTTTTGGCTATTGAAGGCTATTTCACCTTATGTTATTATCGACAATTTTAGGTTATTATAAACTATTTCACCTTAAGCTATTTTTGTCTATTATAAATTATTTCACCCTAGATTATTTTTGGCGATCCAAAACAACTATAATATATGGTTATTGGTGGTTATTTTATTAATGGTCATTAATAGTTATTCTATTGGTGGCTATTGGTGGTTATTCTAATAATGGCTCTTGGTGGCTATTATATTAATGGCTACTCGTGACTATTATATTAATGGCTATTGGTGGCTATTATATTAATGGCTACTCATAGCTATTATATTAATGGCTATTGGTGGCTATTATATTAATGGCTATGAGTAGCTATTATATTAATGGCTATTGGTGGCTATTATATTAATGGCTATGAGTAGCTATTATATTATTGGCTATTGGTGGCTATTATATTAATGGCTATGAGTAGCTATTATATTATTGGCTATTGGTGGCTATTATATTAATGGCTACTCGTGGCTATTATATTAATGACTATTAATGGTTATTCTATTAATGACTATTAGTGGCTATTCTATTAATGGTTATTGGTGGTTATTCTATTAATGGCTATTGGTG
>Ga0209208_10005213_pt1 | contig 18164 bp, 12 predicted proteins | sample S1TSphfallax_3_FD_187694 | JGI IMG/M metagenome (GOLD analysis project Ga0209208, IMG submission 187694) | Host-associated microbial communities from peat moss isolated from Minnesota, USA - S1T2_Fd - Sphagnum fallax MG (SPAdes) (version 2) | ecosystem: Host-associated > Plants > Peat moss >... | reverse complement strand
AACTGTCTTATGAAAATCGAATTGAGATTGCATCTTGAACTTTGTTACACATTCTCATTTACATTGAATGTAGGAAGCAAACATTGAGTGGAACATATTTTGCATAATTTTAACTAAATTCAATTTAAAAAAAAAAAGAGAAAGCCACCAAACATTGGTCTAAACTACTTCTGAGGTCTAGAAGTAGAGTTGGGAGGCTATCTAAAACTAGTGCTGGGAGGTTTGACATAAATAGTTAAGTGTGTACAAACTACAAACCTTGGGGGTACATATATGTACACGATCAAGTTGGTATTTAGGGGTGTATATACAGATCATAAGTGACTAGTAGGTGAATGCTCTTTTCCTTTTCCTTTAAATCCTTTACTCCGTCACCGGGAAGAGTTCGTTGTTAATTCTCTACAAGTTTAATGCTTTCCTGCAACAACAAACTGTTAGAAGGGAGTGAACAAATTTAGCTCTCTGTAAGAGAATCCTTAATTTTACACACCATCGAAGCAAATATGAAATAGGCCAAACTTCAAAGGTTTTAAATTGACAAGTACAAATCTGCCAATCATTCTGATCAATTACTCTGTGATCTTCATTATACTTTAAGCTTTCACAAGATGGTATGCATTGATCACAAATGTTTTAGAAATTGGAAGCCCAAGCTCAGCACCAAGTTATTGATCATGCATGATACCTGATCATGATACATGCTTGGCTGGAATGTGGCTGGATTTCAGTGACCTTATTATTATCACTCATGGCTACTGGGTGGGGACGTGGGGACCCACCTTTTTATTAACTACTCATGGGCTATTGGGTGGGTAACAAGCTCACAGGTTTTCATAATTGAGAAATTCCTCCTCTTCATTCAGTCATATAGCTTTAAAAGTCCAAAACTTTTTATGCAATAAATGATTGCAAAATCCTTTGTCCCTCAATGAAAGTAAGAAAAAGCTTCTAGGGTAATTTATGTCTTTTTATACTTATACACACTACTCATGCGGCCAAAATTCTGAATTCAAACATCTGCCCATCACCTTCATCACTCACTGCAACTAGAGAAAGGATTTCTACATTGGGTGATCAGAATGCTCTAATAAAATTCACAATAGTCCAAAAATCCTTTAAATTTTGTTGTTGGGCAATACTTATAGCACAAAGACAGGAAGAAAAGTGGTCAATGAGCTCAGAAGCTCTCTGACTAATTCATCACATGAGGACAGTGATGATATAATTTCTCATGTTCTGATATGATCCATCACAGAGGTGATCATCCTAGGAACTGATTGATCACAGCTAAGTAGAACTTGGTTAGAACTGATTGATGACAGAGGTTATAACTATGTTTTGACTAGAACTGACTGATCCAGCTATGACACAAATCCATATTTTGAGTAGAGCTTTTTGTAGGGTAAAGGTTTAGGAGGGGGCCATTCCCAAAAAAAGGGGTCCAAGAGGAGCTAGTTGCTGAGTCCACCCCCCATTTTGGGAACTTGTACCACCTAGGGGCTTTACCCATCATCAAGCAAGCACGACGAATGTTATTGTAAACCTGAACATAATTGAAGTATGAGAGGCATAAGAATTGGAGGGTTCTTAAGCCACTGACTAAGACTGGGAGGGGTCTCATGCCTAACGGTCTTAAGGAATAAGTATAAGACCCCACCTAGAAAAGAAGAGGGATTTTGTCAAATGTAAGGTGCCCTCCAAATACACTAGGAAATTCTCTGAGTGCTTTACTATTACAGTGGTGTCACGATGCACGGGAGGTTGTTGTTCTCTTCAATATAAGAGAGAGAGAGAGAGAGACACACACACACACACACACAAAGTTGAAGACAGGTGAGGTTGAAGTGGCTCTAGGGGAGTTGCAAGGGCTCTAAGGGATTGCAGCAACTGATGAGGTGTTCGATTCATAGTCAGCCTGGTGTTGTCAGTAGGTAGGCCAGAATCTTTTGGGTTTGTTTTGCATTGTGGTTCCTTTTTCCTTTCCATCTGTGCTGTTGTTGTTCCCGGGCAAACGAAACTGTGTACCTAATTTGAAAAATGTAAATGGATTTGTAAAGGACCCAAAATCAAAAAGGAAAAAAACTGAAGAGAACTCTTCAAAACAATTCAAAGGCTGCCATTCTAAAAATCTCATCAGCCACATATGCTTTTTTTTTGACCCTTTTTTCACACCTAGTCACAAGCCTATTCCACAGACCCTTTGATATTTATGTGTACTTTTAAAGCTAATTGTATACGTATATTTTTTTGGCGAATTTTTGCCACTTGGCCACAAAAAAAATTCCAGTGTGACTCATATAAATGTGACTCATACACTTTTTTAAGAAAAAGAAGTACCAAAGTGCCAGATTTCAAGGGTTTTTTTTGAAATAGCCATATTTAGACAATATATAGGTTATAACACGTCACTAAGATATAAAAACATTCTTAAAGATTTCTTCTTTGTTGTATGACCTGCAGTAGAATTTGGCTAAATCCTCTTGCGGATGATTGCCACCTTGACTCCATCTTGACAAAATTGGAAATAAAAACCCTGGGGGACTCACTTGTGAAAAAAACATTAAAAAACAAATGCGGTTTACTCACTTGTGCGAGACATGCTTTGTGAGCGAGACGAGTGGCGATTGCCGAATGGAGTGCGCATTCATTGCTGTCGAGCTTTCTGCAAGAATCTCTCTTTGATCTCTCTTTCCTCGTCTCCCACCTCCTCTTCACACGGTGGTGACTAGTGCCTTCGCGCTCTCGTGTTGTGCAATTCCCCAGTTTTCTGACAGTGCAACTAAGCACAGGATTAGAATTTTTTTTTTCGGGGGCAAGGGCAACTTTGTTATCTATCAATTCCCCATATTTCCACACCCAAAAAAATGAAAAAAGAAACTCGCTTTTGAAACCTTCCGGAACAAGAGAAAAAAAAGAGTTGGAGGAGATACTTTGCCACTTTCAAAATTTCCATACTCTTTTGTCCTACAAACGAACAATCACAAGATTCTCTTCTGTCTCGAAATCTTTCGATCTCTCTCGCGCGTGTCCTACGAAAGGATTTTTATTTTTTTTATTTTCTTTTCCCCCTTGCCTGAGCGTGGGTAGAATTTAGAAGAGAAATCTTGAAGAGATTTTGAGACTTGTGTGTGTGTGTGTGTGTGTGTGTTTTTTCTTGTGCAATAGGAGTAGATTCGTCTTCTTCTTGTTCATGCGTGCAAAGATTTGGTCTTTTGTTGTCGTCTGCTTAAGTATCACAAGCGCTTTCTTTTCTTTCTTCTCTTTTCTTGGGGTGCTTTCCTCTTTCCAAAGGTGGAGAGGTACTTGAGAGGTACTTGTTCATGTGTGACACTACTTGGTGAATGTTTGCTCGCGCATGCTCGCTCGCGAAATCCGCCGTCCCGATTTCCTCAGCTTTGAAGAAAGATCTTGGCTCCCTTTGAAGAGAGATCTTGGCTCGAGGGAGACGTCAAGCTCGGAGACAAAGAATAACTAGGCGAGAAACAATAAGGGGAAAGAGAGAGGAGTGCTTGTGTGTGTGAGAGAGAGAGAGATCATGAGTGGGTTTTGTTGCTTTAGAAGAGGGAAGGTGGACGCCAACGATGAGCGAGAAAACACCTCTAGATTGAAAGCAACAGCAACGGAGAAGAGTAAAGTCCGAGGAGATGACGCACCAACTGTAGCCAAGGGAGTAAGCACAGCGAAATCAGGCGGAGCAGCACAGCAGCATCAGCAGAGCCCGGTACTATTGGAACTCTTCACATCGCAAGGATCCAGTTCGTGTCCACCAGCTGATGTGAAGTTTGCAAGGCTAGGACAAGGCCAAGCCAAAGACATAGCAGGAGATGTCCCTGTCATAACTCTGGCATACCATGTAGATTACTGGAATCATCTGGGATGGCAAGATCCCTTTGCAAAGAGCATGTGGACGTTGAGGCAGAGATCATATGGACAATCCCTTGAGCAGGACAGTATCTATACACCAGAGCTGGTTGTGCAAGGAAGAGCCCATTGTGTTGCCACTGATTCAGACTCAGCTACCTCGCTCATACAATCAGCACAGCGAGTCCCCGCTCCTCTTATCCATGTAATTCTTCTTCACTCCCTTCCTCAGGCAGAAATCCTTGGAATTTTTTCTTGCAGGGACTGGATCAAATCCTTGTGCGCTCTTTTTGTTTTTGGCTGAAGATGATCGATTGCAAAGTGGTGTGCACACTGCCTGCATGGATCAATCACAATTGTTAAATCTTTTCCTCAAACATTTTCATCTGGTTCTGAAACAGGTGACATTTGAGAGCACAGAACCATCGACGTTGCAGGTGTCAGTCACAGTTTCAACCAAGAAGAAAACAACTGATGAAACCGTGGATGTCATGGTTGCCTTGTATGAGAATGGACTCGTAACTGAATGCACAGCAGGGGAGAATAGAGGGAAGCTGCTCACTAATGAGTATGTGGTAAGGGGGTTAGAGACAGCATGCACACTGCAGGAAGGGGTGCCAAAGAAACCGGTCTCAGGGCAAGTGCTCTTCGAGCTATGGCCAGGGTTTTCAACATCAACTACTGGAATTGTCGTTTTCTTGCAGAATCCTACAAGCAAGGAAATCTATGGGGCAGAGCATTTTCAGCTACCTGTCACTCTTTGATTTTGCTGTCCAGGTAACCCTAGTTTATTCAGCGCTCACCCTCAGAGATAAAATTGGTATTCTTGGAAGTCAAATAAGAGATCAAGGGCTTTGAATTATCTCAATGTGCCCGTGCTTTTCAACAAAGATTAACATGGAGCTAGCAAATAAACTTGTCAAGAGAAGACAGATTGATCATGCAGATGTGTATCATTTCCTTTTTCTTTTCACCAGTTGTGCTGTAGGCGATAGCAAACAAATACTGCATTAGTTGCTTTTGGTTTAATCACTCTCAATTTTTAGGGTTTTGGACTCTTTCCTGAACTCAAGGCTGTTGTTTCCCTTTTGAATATTTGCCTCTTCAAGTGACTGTACCTTTAGAGTGAGCTTCACAATTCAATGTTCTTCGAATAAGTCCATCCAAATTCTACACAGGTCCCTCTTCGATCTCTACAACTAGAGTGCTGTCAAAATGTTAGCACCATCAGAGAACCTGGATTGCTGGAAGAAGGCACTGACCTTTCAGGGATGGATCAGAGAGTTTTTCAGCAGCTTCACTTCCATCTCCAATGTTGATAGTCCATTTGGATCTGCAGTGTTCATCTTAGTGCAATTTGTTAATTGCCAGATTCCTTACTGTTACTGTTCAAATCTCATCACTACAAGTCTTAAATGAGAGCCTGACAAGCTTAGAAATTAGCTCTTGAAAGAAGTTTTGCCTCACTTGAAAGGGGCTTCTTACTTAGTAGGTAAAAACATTGACCTTGCAAATGTTACTTTGTGCTGCATGAGTACCCAGATGTTCTTGAGATATGTTTATTGTGGACATTACATCGATGGAGAAATTTGATGCTGGGGGCGTTTCATACCCTGTCTGGGTCATTTGCTGCTAACTGCAATAATTGAGTCCTGGTCCAATAAGATAGTCTCCAAAGTTTCCTCACAGTTGTCAAGGCATTCCTCTCCCTTTGTTCAGGAGAACCTGAACATTCTCTTCACCCCTGAGAAGATTCTGCATCTGGCCTTGCCACACAGAAACCAGAGTATTGGGTTCAGCTGTGGTTGCATCTCCTGTGCTTGTAAAGGAGCACTAATCCCCTGTCCAAGGCTTCAAGTTCTCTGTTCACTGATCCCTTATGGTCTACCTCTTGTGGTGGTCGGATTTGTTGCAGCATAGTGGACAACTGCTCTAGCACTTGCAGAAATGCTGCAGGACCACCTAGTGTATATGTTTAATTCCTCCTTTGGCCTGGGTTGATAGTGCTGAAACCCTGCTGGAATGATAGCTGTTGCTCCTTACACAGTAAGTCACATCTCTGGTGGGGACAATTGCTTTCCTGAATGGTTTTATTGAAGATGCCAGAGAGTGACTGATAGCATCAGAGCCTATCTGTCACTGAAAGCCAGAGGAAGTCCAGCCAAAGACTTCATGTTTCTTCAATTTGGAGACTCCAAGACAAAACAATCTCAGCTAGTGCTTTGGGCTGATGGTTTCCACTATGTGAAATTGGACTCTCTCTCTCTCTCCCTCTTTCATGGCTCTCCTTAAACTCTAGATTCTGGAATCTCATGGTCCTTTAACAAGTTTGGCAACTTTCTCCTCAAGCTTTGTTGCTTGCTAGATCAAGCAGAAAGGCTCAAGGCACGAGTTGGGTGGGCTGCCAAAAGAATCCAGCAGCCAATATCAAGAATTTATGTGTTGTCGTGTGGGCATTTGATTGCTGATCTGAAATTCGGTTAGATCAGGTTCAGTACAGTTGCAGTGACAAGAACTGCATGGGCACTTGGGAAAAAAATAAGCCTTGGTATAATTCTCAATCAAGAATCATGAAGAAAATTTTCATTAGTACACTTGCCTTCGAACCTGTACAAATAAAAGTATCCACCTTGCAATACCTAATGGTGGAGACATCCTGAGTACAATTGCTGCCTCAGAGCTTGTCCAAACAAGGATGGATATCACAACAATACCAGACCACACAATGAGTATGTAACATTTGGTGCTCCTTGAGAGAAACCACCAATTCTCCAGATGGTGATGAGGTCTGATGCAACTTTTGCGATTTACACTAATGTTGACTGCACATGTTGGAAGTTACTGTCTTAAAAACTTAATCTTCAAGTTAGGATTTCTTGGGCAGCATGAAACAAAAATCACACAACAGCATCTACACACCAGAATCAGAAATTATTGCAGGCAAATAATTCAAAATACTGAGTGCCTAGGATGATACAAAACGTTGCTTCCTTGCTTGCAAAACAAAACAGTAATCCCATATCATTTGAATCCCTTCTGAGCAAGGTATACATATATTGATTTCCAAAACTTCCTTTAACCATTGAGGGACCGAACTAATTTGAGGAGTGTCTACTCAAGGGTGTGGACAGTGCTTCGCACTCTAAACCCTAAACCTGGGCTTCTTGTCCGCTGCAAAATGAAAAGGGGATTTTCACCGGATGCTTACCCCTCAAATCAAAGCACCGATGCTCAGACCTCCTCAAATTTAGTTTCCATTACATTCTTGTAAAGTGTATTTGAGGGGTTTACATGTCTTCCAGAAAGAAGAGCAATGTCTCTCGCGGTTCGCCGTGCTTCGTAAACGAGTCCCAATGCACCTGGTCGCCTCCTTTTTATTATGTGAACGAATTTTCACGCATGGTCCGCTTCTACCTTAAAATTCTTTATCAAAACTTCAAACGGAATGTAGTCGGGTTGTGCAGAGGTGAAACGAACTCAAACGGTACAACAGCTTGACTACCCAAAGGCTGTCCGAGGAATTACCATTTCCAAGCATATCTGGGATTCCACCGAAGCGGATGGATCAGCTTCTGTGGGTCAAATATATCCGCATTCTTGCCGCTTCCAGACTAATCCATTTATCACTGGTGGGATGTGATTCAAGAGTGATAAAACTGCCAAGAAAAGGGTGTCAAAGAAGCAGAAATTCAGGGTGCTGCGGGGAGAGATTCGTGAGATGAAGAAGAGGAAGAATCGAACTAGGAAAGCTAGTATGACTCCAGGGGAAACGCTTGTCTCACGCATTGCCATGGCTGGTTTCGCCTCGCTCACATTCGTGATCCTGTCCTTTGGGTGTGGTTCCATAAATTTCCAAAGAATGATTGATGACCCTATTGCATGACAAGCGTGGTTGCTCGATCCTTCAATGCACAGTGCTGACACAATTTGCTGTCATAGTCAGAAAGAACTTTGCCTCACACAATAACATGGTTCTTTTCACCTTACTGGCCTTCTTCATAGGACTGTCATTTTGGGTCTGGTTCCAAAATCTCCAGTGCAGAATGCCATTTTGGCTGCTGGATCTTGCAATGCACAGTGGTGACACAACTGGCTGTCAAATTCTCGTGGAACAAATTCTCAGAAACCAACGTTGCCAATGTCTGGACATTTAATATTTGAATATTTCTGATGGACCAGTCTACAGATACTTGTGTCAACGCTCTCAATGAATTAACTACTCGTATCTTGTTTCCAGACAGACCAATTTATTGTTGCCTTCATGTAGTTGCCTAGATCTCTTTTGAAGGTGGCTAGAAACTCATCACACACACATTGTCTATCAGATCAACATTGAATTCCTTTGCATCCACCTTTCTTGAGGTTGATTCCTTCCAGGGTCTATAGAGGTAGTGGAATTGGAGTATACCATTATATTGTATGCTCCTGGATTCTTTATGCAATGCCTCTCTTGGATCTTCTAATGCAAAATGGTACTGGAGCTGAATAAGAAGGTACCTTTGCAGAACCTGACTCAGAGTCGGAAATTCTGTGCAAAGAGAAGCTTTGTGCCCTGATGACACTTGGTTACAAAAACAACTATTTGATTGTGGGGAGGTGGGGGATCTATGGAGGTATGATCCAAAGCATGCATCTGCACTGGAAGAAGCAGATGACAGTCCAGGTATGCTTTGAGACTCTTGCCAAAGGGAAGCTGCAGGGAATGGGTGAGCAGCTGGAGAGGCTAATTGGAGGTATAATGGTACACATCCATGAAGCAATCAAAACTATAGTCATGTGGCAAGGCCAAAACTACAAGTGTCCAAACAGTCTCATCCCACATATTTTTGACCTCTTCAACAAGCATAAGATAAATCATTTTCTGTTGATTTTTTTTGAGTTGTGATGCTGCAAGTCAGATGTATATGCTGGTCAGCTGTGAAATAATGTCCATGTGATGTCCCCACAAGTTTTTTTGAAGTCAATGCATGAGCAACCTGTTGTCTCCCTCAATGATAACATCAGCCAATGGGAGGACCTTACAGAGTGACAGGCTCACATGGTCAACGAGGGAGCAAATAGAGCAGACCGGGATGCTGAAATCCAAAATGGTCCAGTTACTGATCCTCAACAGTCCATAGTCCATCAAGAAAGAGAAGCTGACAAGGAGAGCGACTCCACAGATGCTGTAAAAGCCAATGAACCTAATTTCAAGGATTGGGGAGATGAGAGTGAGTCCAACTCAGAGAATGATATATCTTCCTCTGATGAGTCTGATAAGTACATTTCTTCATCAGATAGTGAGATGAGAAAAGCAATTTGGACAACAAACATGTCTTAGGCTCAGAAGGTGTGCAGAGGTCTGCAGACTGATAACAGGGCTTGGTGTTCAATGCTTAGGAGATCAAGACCCTTCTATTGACAACCTTGGCCTCGAAGCAAAGATGAATATTTAATAACCAAGGCAGCAGCAAATCTCTGGTGTTTGATGTGGCACACCTTGATAGGAAAGTTATGTCTATGGTTCCTGTTAACCTAAAGAATGTGCATGGGAACAAAGTAAGGGGTGGGGCCAAAGGTAGGAAATGACAAACAGGGGGGGAGGGGGGTGGGGTGGGGTTGTTAGTACAGTTATATTGTTAGTACAAGAGTTTGTCAGCTAATATTGTGACTTCATTGTTGGTGAGATACTTGCTTTCTCTCATGCAAGCATCCACCATGGGCATGGTAGACATGTTGCCAGCCAATTTCTGTATGCATGCTCTTTCTTTGTATGTACATCTCTTGATGCCTCAATCACAAACAAAGGCGAGGTTTAAGACTTTGTGTTTCCAGGAACCTTAATCACCATGTGGAGTGACTGTCATCATGTTCTACATTTATCTGTGGGCCTTAATTCACTTTCACACTGACTGGAAGGTAACTTACTTGGCCAAACTAGCATCTTCACTGGGGTAGTTCTGTTTGTGAGGAGCACATGGACTGATAAATTCTCAAAGAGAAACAGATGCCCTTTTCAGCCTGAATTTCTTCATTGTGATTCCAGAGTGTTACTCCACAGTTGCAGGAAGCTGGCAACAACCTGATAGGTATATTGTGCTGAATGCTGGAGAATGGAATCAAAACTGAAACAGGTTCTGGGTGAGGAGTAAATGACGGTCCTCCCTTTCTTAGTTCAGTATCTCAAGTTATGCACACAGCTGGCAACCACATTATCGATGCTCAAGTGCTTTCACATCAGCAAGCAGTAAATGACCACAAGTTCTGTTTCAAAGGTTCTAAAATCTCACTTTATTTTTGTCACACTCACAGATTTTCCAACTGGGAAGTGAACATCTTGCTGTATTTTGCTGGAATATTGGGTTCTATTTGTGAACTTGGTTCTTGATAGGCAAGCTGCAGCCAGCATGACATGAATATGGTAACTGTGTTAGAGATCTCACTAGTTGATTGGCCATTGTGATCATTGCAAGTTGAAAATAGAAAGGTGGGTATCAAACATGTTTCACTTTTCACTGGTACTTTTTTAGCTCCAGGTTGAGCATCCCCAGACTAGTTAACTAAGATATTGGGTGAAGAGAAGGGAGAACTAGGTCCAGTCATGGTTCCCATGCAGGTATACAAATTAGCCTTGGATGCCACAAACAAATCCTGAACTACACTTCTACTACGTGTTCCCTTGTTGCTCTGTTGATTCCAAAAAGTCACAGTAAAGTCTCATTCTTTGTGAATGTGAATCTTTTGGAAGTTCAGTCATGTCGAAATCCTTTTTGAGGAGAGTCCGCAACTTGGTAGCGAGAACCAAATTTGGTGTGACCACAATCCCATCACCCACTATATTGGGAAAATGATGAAATTATCATTATCAAGAATTTGGATGTATATGGTTGGACTTGCTTTGGTTTGTTTAAAGTTGATGTGATGAAGAAAGGTGTCCAATCTTTCATACCATGCCCTTGAAGATTGGTGTAAGCCATAGATGGACTTTTGTAATTTACAAACTTGTTGAAGGTTTGATTTTGGGATGTCTAAACTTTCAAGAAGTTTCATATATATGTCTTCATGTGGGATTCCATGTAGGATAGTTGTTTTCATATCAAATTGGTGAACCTCAAAATCAAAATGTGCAGCTAATGCTAATAATATTCTTATGGAATTTATTTTTACTATCAGGGAAAACATTTCTCCAAAATCTAGGCTTGCAATCTATGTAAACCCTTTTGCCACAAGGCATGCTTTATATTTACTTATATTACCATTTGGATCATATTTTATTTTGAACACCCATTTGCTAGAGACAAGTTTTTATCCTTGCGCAAAGTGGTAAGGATCTAAATGTTATTTTGCTATAAGGAATCTAACTTTGATTGGATGACCTTTTCCTAGTGTAAAGCATCTGACCCACTAAGGGCTTCCATATATGTGGTGGGTTCTAAATTTGAAAAACTTTGATGAAATAAAACTTTAGGATGTTTCTTAGTATTTGGGGTCAATTTTTCTTGAAATGTTTCTATAAGTCTATTGGGCTTTTTAATGACGTTTTGTGTTCATTTGGGATTTTGTTTCAAATTTCTTCTTTCATATGTTGTTAATATTTCAAGCATAGATTGGACCTCATGCTGTTCATCATTATTACTTAATTTGGAAATTTCTTCAATGATATTAGGATTTGGGTTAAGTACATGATTATTGGAGATGGAAAATTATTAGAATTAATTAGTGATGTAGTTGAGTTTATTAGTGTGATGTGACTAGGTGATGGGTTCATAGGTTGAATTGAAGAAGGTAAAGGAAAAGGTAAATTGGGAATAATATTCAAATTTATAAGTTGAGGAAGACCTATGAAACTTTTGAGAAAATTTTGATTTAAAAGGAAGTCATGCATTCGATTAACTAGTTTTATATGTATATCGTTGTGTGGTGAATGGACAGAGGTTTCATCAAAAGTAACATCTCTAGAAATTATAATTTGTATTGTGGATTTAACTTGAAGTCTATATACTTTAGATCGTTCACTATATTCAAAATAAATGCACTCATGGGAATGTGATTCTAATGTGTGTTGAAACTCTTTACGAATTAATGCATAGGGTATACATCCAAATATTCTCAAATGTGTAAAAGTAGGGGAAATTTTTGTCCAAACTTTATAAGGGCTTTTATTTGTTAAAATGACTTTTGTTGGACATCTATTTTAAAGGTAGTTGGCAGTTAGTTGTGCTTCCCACCAATAAGACTTTTGTAAGAAAGAATGGAAGAGCATAGTGAAGATTACCCCAATCAATGTCATGTTCTTCCTTTCACAAATTCCATTTTGTTGAAGGGTATCAGGTGTGGTGAATTGGCATCAAATACCATGATTTTGACAAAAGATATTGAACTCATTAGACTTATATTCACCACCATTATCACTTCTCAACATTGTTATTTTTTTCCCGATTTGATTTTCAACTTCTACTTTATATTGTTAAAATTTGGAAAATACTTCAACTTTAGTTTTTAAAAGATAAATTTTGGTGTATCTAAATCTACCATCTATGAAGGTAATGAAATATGTACACCTTGAAAAAGTAGTTCTTAAAGGACCACATAAATCACTATGTATTAATTTAAAAATATCTTGAGCCTTAAAGGCTCTTTCTTTAGAAAATTTAATGCGGTGTTGCTTGTCTTTAATATAAGATGAACAAATTAATAATGTTTTCTCATCAAAGGATCCAATCCTTTAGACATAAATTAAATTTCTTTTAGTTTGGGCTTATTTATATGACCTAGCCTCGTATGCCATAGATTTGCTATGTTGAGGTGTGTGAAATTTAATTTGGTTTGTATTTTATTTTTTTGTTTGTTTGTAATACCCAATTTTTAAAAATCTACTTCCAAGATACATTTAGCAATTTGTTGACCATGTGAGTTTTTAAGAAAACAATTACCATATTTGATGAAGATTTCACCACCATCAAATTGCTTTGTTGAAAAAAGGTTTTTTTGGATTCCCAACACAATAGTTACTTCTTTTATAGTACCATCATTTAGTTTTATGGAAACTTCCCCTTATCCAATTATTTCATGGGTTGAATTATCCCCTAAATAAACAAATTGGTTTTTCTCCCACTTACTATATGACATAAATGATTCAATGTCATGGGTCATGTGGTTTATTGCACCGATATCAACATACTAAGTGTTATCACTACCGTCAACAATTATCAAAGTTGTTGCATACAATTGATTATGTTTGGTAGCTATATTGGATTGCATATTACTTGCCTTTTCTTCAGCAAGATGTACTTTACAAAAATCAATTCCATGACCCATTTTCTTGCATTTGAAACACTGAATTTTCGTTCTTGGTGGTTCAAATCTTGGGTTATTACTTGTTGAGGGATTAAAATTGTCCATACCTTTGAAGGATTGTTGGAGAAAAGGTGGTATAATCTTTGGGTCCTTCCTTCAGGGTAGTATGGCCCTTTGCCAACATACAAGGTTGACATATTTCAGTTGTATGAATTAAATTTTACATTAACACTTCTTCTTGAAAAGGTATGTGATGAAAAATTGCAAAGTAATGTTAGGTTGCCTCCACATGGATGTTATAAATGTCTTATATGATAAGGGCATAGATCACATTAAAAATAAAACTACATCATCAATTGTTATTGGAACATTGACAATTGACAATTGTTCTAGTAAGGATCAAAAAGATTGAATATGTTTGATGACACTTTCACCTTCTCTCATTTTTTAAGTTTGTAAATTATCTCTTAAAAACATTTTGGTGATTGCATTTTGATTTTCAAACATTTTAATTAATTCTTGCCAAGCATCATGTGATGTAGTTTTTGATTGTACATTGGAAATAATGTTGTTATCTAAGCAATTATTAGTGACTTGAATGGCTATTGTATCCTTGTCACCCATTCTACAATACTACTTACTTTTGTGGCTAATAAGACTATAGTTCTTGCAGCTTTGAACAACTATAGGAACAATGGGTTTTGCTTGTGTACCATTGACATAAGGCCATTAAATTTTCCAAACTTAAATAACAAAGTTAATCTATGTTTCCATATGTTGAAATAAGTTCCATCAAATTTTAGAATATGACTAATGTCAATTTGTGTTCATTGACATCTTTTGTTAAATTCTCCAAATTTTTAATTTATTAATTTTTAATCAAGGCATTTAGATTCCAATTTAATTTTTTGGAATTATTTATTTGTAACATAATATGTTCATTGAAACATTTAACAAATGTTGTACAAGTATTTCCTTCTTTGGAAAATGTGTTGTATGTGTCGAGGTTTAATTCAACACCAATTTCTCCCATTGCTTGTTGATCCATGCTAGGAGTATCAAATCTACAATATTAAATCTACAGTTCGTTTATTTTTTTAAAGATGAGAGAAATGCATATCAACATGATTTGACTAAGAAATTATTTTCATTACTTTAAATGTTTCAGTTATGATATCGTGTTGGAAAAGTAAAGTAGAGGAAATGAATTGATTTTTATTGATAAAAGCTTCTTCTTTTATTTTTAAGGAAGGAACACAACCTTTAGTATTTAAAGGTCTAGAAGAGTTGTGTCTTTCTATAAATGTCTCTTTATTGTAACTAACTATGTACAAATTATTGAACTACTATAATTATATGTATCTAACAATGAAGAGTTAAAAAATCTATGTGTTTGATCTACGTAAAACAATCATTGGTACATCTTGTGATCTTTAGAAGTACTTGTTAGGATTTTATATTAAATAGTTTATACATTCATACATCGAAGGATTGTTGTGTTTTCCCTTCTCATGTCTATTGGTTCTTTTTTTATGATCCTTATACTTCGATTATTACAAATTCAACAATGTAAGAGTTTGGTTATCCTCTTTCACTCAAAGTTGTTTTCTCAATCTTGTTTTTGTTGTACTCAACATGGTATTAGAGCAAATACCAAATAAATTTCTTGTAACATCAAGAGAATTCAAATTTTGATTGGAATCTAAATAAATCAATGGCTTTTGTACATCCATCTTTTAAAGATAAAGCAATTTACACCTTCAATCAATACACACATAAAATATGTCTTGTAGGTCTTGTATATTATTATCACAAACTATTCATAGAATCGTGCAATTATTTATGTTACAAGAAGTTTTTCAAATCACAAAACAAAACTAAGAAAAAGGAATTATGGTATAACAAAATGGGATCTTGCCATAAAGTTTGATAACATGACATAAAAATCTTTTAATCTTTAAAAAAAAAAAAATTCAATTCAAGGTTTCTAATTTACATAACATCACAAAATTTTATGGAACCTTTTTTCACGTTTGGAAATATAACATAAAACTAGTTTTAAAATCTAAAAAAATATTAATAATTGTTGAGGGTTTGGAAATTGAACTTATCTCTTGTCTTGCCACTCCTGGTGGCACTATTCATCATTTACCTCCCTTTGAACTAGGGAATAAAGATGAATTTCAACAAAAATGATACACATGCATTAATAATTACTGTGAATTGTCTAGACAATAGTCAAGTATTTCATATTAGTTCTTGTAACACATATGAGGAAACATGGGATGAGGTTTTCAATTTGTTTGAAGTACATGATTCGATGACAAAAATGTATTTAATGGAACAATTAACAAAATTGAAAATGAAGGAAAATGAAACTATGACGAAGCATGTGCATAATTTCAAAAGTTTTTCAAATAATTGTTTGTTGTCGGAAACCCGATGAAGGATGAAGACATAGTGTTCACTTTGATGCGAAGCATGCCACCTTTTTTCTATAGTTTTCTTGTTTCCATAAGAGATCAAACCCTCACCTTACAAACATTGATCACCTATTTTAATACAAGAAAAAAAATTATTGAAAAGTTTGGACAATAATTTTGAAGCAATGACAAGCGGTTTGTTAGGCCTTACATTCAAAGGGAGGCCTTGGTCTAACAATCAACAAGCCCCTTTTAATTCACATTTTCAAAGCCAAAAAATTGGGAAGCCTACCAATAATCCAAGAGGGGATACATTTTCAAGATCCTTTTCTTACAATGGGAAAAAAAATCCAAATCCACTTTCCAAAAAATGTTTTTATTGTGGTAAAGATAACCACATTCTAAAGAAGTGCCATAAACGACAAATATATGAAGCAAATTGGGGTGTTCTATTGCAACAACCCCAATAAAAACCAAATGTTCTATATAGCAACAATGTAAGCTTAGACCGATTCCACAACTAATTATTGGATTGTTGATTTGGGTGCTACTTGGCATATGGCTTATACACAAATCACATTTGTTACATATGCAAATTTGTCACAAGGGTAATTTGTTGTATGATAATGAATGATTGGGTAGAAAAAAATGGAATCAGGTGAGGACTTTAGAAGCATAGGGTGTCTTCAAGTGAGCTTTCAATCAACATATGTAAGTGTCAAATACCCTTATCCAATCACTTGGCAGTGCATCGAGGGCATGTGAAGGCAAAGATCTAATTCCAATTGCATGTTTGGATCTTAGAAGTAGTATGAGGCTTGTAGTTCAATTATGCAAATGAGCCCAAGTGATGTTAGAGTGCAATTTCGCCATTTAGGTATGAGGTGGACAAAAATATCTTACAAATTACAACATGTGCATTGTATTGTTTTGGCCTGTTTTGGCTAACTAATGGTAATAAAAAAATTATGATTTTATAACTTGACCATTGTTTACTGTCCAACCATGTTCATACATCTTTTTTTCTTTTGACAAATAGCCAATGCATATGCCACCTCCAATTTACTTGCCAAGTATTGATTTTGAACATTGAAGTGATTTTTTAGCTATGTTTTTTGAACTAGACAAATATGCACATTGGAGATCATACCTCCAATGCACAACATTTACCTTGCACTACCCCATGCACAACAAATGCTAGCATTCTGTTTAAACATCATGAAATCATTGTTAGCCCTAGATTCACACATTTCATATACTAATACATGTGCTAAATTTTGCTGCAAACTGCAAGAACTTTACTTGGACCAAGTAGATCATGTGCAGATTGAAAAATTAGAATGTGTAAAATATGCTCCTTGTTAAGCTCCTATTCACACCTTTTTAAAGAAATAAAATTGGTTGCAACTATCTAAAAGGTACCCCAAAATAAATGAGGGTTTGTACTGTACTAGGAAATTTGCAGCTACTAAATGCTTGTGTGGGCTCAACACGTTCAAATTCAAAATGCAAAGGTTGTTAGGCCTTCCCTAAAAACCAATTTTTCTAGACTTGGAAGGTGATACTACACATGGAGAGTAAAGCATTGGGGAGGCTTGTGGCATCCCATAACAATTAACATTTCTAAGGCAAGACCAATAGAAGGCTATTTGCTTGAGTAAGGTACAAATGGAGCATGACGAAAATGTAATCATCAGTGACGATGATGGTACAATGGGTCACGATGAAGCAGTAGTGGATGCTGATCCCAAAGAAACAACACCCAACCCCTACATTTTAGCATGTAATATGCGTCTTGCTCAACTCAAACAACGACTCACAGAAGTTGAAGGAAGTGCCCAAGAATTGTGAGTTCCTCATAGACTTGTCTTCACATGCATAAATGGAAAGGCCCAGACACAGTTCTGTAATGGATCGTGTAATCTCCATAGCTTGCATTCTATGAAAAAGTTGGACATCCGGCTATGTGCATGAGTTTTGTGTATACACCTACCAAATAGTTTGAACACTCTTCAATAATCTTTGTTTTAGTGTTAAGTTGTAGCTACTCTCCAAATTCCAATCTATTCTAAATTCTTCATGGGGTTAGGGTTTACAGTTTGAAATCATTGTTTTTGGCGCCGCCATGAAATAGGGTTTTTGGTGATCTTTTACTAGATGCATAGCTTTAAATTAGGTTTGTATGCTAGTTAATGTCATGTGCTTATTGATACAATCTTAGTCCAAACTAATTGCACCTTTGCTATGTTTTGGAAACACTGGGTCGTTTGGCAGTCGTCACTTCATGAACTCAACAACCATGCGAAGGGGGAAGAAGACAAATAAGAAGTCCACCCAAAATGTGGTGGATGGGAGAACACTTGGACACCAAAGCAATAGGAGGAGCACTAGGACTGTTGGAAAACCACATCATCATGTGGTGGAAAAGGAGGGGTCATTGGCATTAGTAGCATCTAATGAAGGTGACACTTCTAGTAACAACGACTACAACTCAAAAGAAGAGGACTTAGAAGGTTTTGAATTGCCAGTTGCATCTTCAATTATGAAGGAACAAATTAAGGCACCTAACAAGCGGACCCCCACACCAAATGTAATGTACCCCCC
>Ga0209208_10005212_pt1 | contig 18166 bp, 11 predicted proteins | sample S1TSphfallax_3_FD_187694 | JGI IMG/M metagenome (GOLD analysis project Ga0209208, IMG submission 187694) | Host-associated microbial communities from peat moss isolated from Minnesota, USA - S1T2_Fd - Sphagnum fallax MG (SPAdes) (version 2) | ecosystem: Host-associated > Plants > Peat moss >... | reverse complement strand
ACTTGACAAAATTGAAAAAAAAAGAAAAAAAAAAGAACCATGCTTTCAATTGATGATGTATTAAGTGAATCTTGGGTCAATCTAACCCATCATTGCCTATGTCAGGTTCAAATTGATCATATTATTGTTTTTACTCATGGGTTTTGCCTTGCACAAATAAAGTTATTCACAAAGATAACCAAGTTCAGGACCAGTACCTTCAATTTGGTTTGGAAACTGAAGTTGGCCAAACTGAGGAGCAGAAACCAACCCTGGAATTGGTCTGGAAGATGAAGGACGTAAGAACACAAGTTTGCTGTGACAAAGTACAGTCCTACCACAGAGTAAGTTCAACTCTTTTTACTGTCAAAAATTAAAGTTGACACTATTCTAAGTTTATCACTGCTGACACTAATTACTCATACGAGTTTTCAGATTCTGTGCAACAAATGTTATTTAGTACACTATTTGAATTTGTTTTATTGACTTTCATTAAAATTTACTCACTTACAGAACACCTAATAATTGTGGATGAAACTGAAAATTGACAATGAAATCAAGGTCCAAACTAAGGACCACTTGAAGGATAACTTTAATGTAAAATCCTATAAGTCTGTGAATTACTCACGATTTTTGTATTAGGTCCAGTGTTTTCTTTTCATTTTTGTGATGTAGAGCAAGTGGTAATCATCCCACAAATAATTTAGCTTTCTCGGCTAACAGTTTTGAGAAAACTGTCCAAACAGTAGAAAACTAACAGAAAAACTGATTAGGTCCTTTGATGGGTTAAACCATGGGTGTGTTTTTTGCACAATATGTTAATGCATGTTGAATAGGGTAAGCAGGCCCATTACCAAACACAGGCCTACCATCAGATGTCCCCATGGCACAAAGTGTAGTTGGTAAACGGGCACTCACACACTTTGAGTGTTCAAGACGATGCCTATAATGGAACAGTCGGTTTGGGAAAAATACTTTGGTTTAAGGAAAACTTCCAAACATAATTTTTCATTTGTCTTTGTTCATGAGTTTGAAAGGATACCATTCCAAAAAAAACCTTAAGAAGGTTTCATGTGCAATCATGTTTGGTAATGGGGTATGAAGTTCATTGAGCATAATAGATCATAAAATCAGGGCACATACTAAGCTACAATGTGAGTGTTTGGGTATGGGTCTAATTTTGGTCCAAGTTCCAAAACAATCACCTCACAAGAATATTGTGGTGTTTGACCATGGGGTAAATTTGAACAATTCCAACATCAAATTTCAATAGCATAGTTTGGTGGTGGGTCATTTGACCCAAGATTCAAAGACACACCAACTATACAAAACAACAAAGTGTTTGGTTATGAGGGTTAGCTTGGCTTTTAAAAGGCATGGAGGTGATCATTAATGGTCAAAATACCTTAATAGGAGTACAATGCAAAAAAAACAACAATGCAATTAAACAACCCCAACACACTAGAATCCTTGGATCTTGCAAATAAAGAGTTTTATTACAAAAGCAAATAAGGACCCAAATGGGCACTTTGCATTCCTGCCAAAACATCCAAAACAATATGCAAGGTGATCAGCAAATAAATTATCAAAGGAGAAATTTTTAACCTTAAATTGAAATCTCAAGTATGTCATCCTTACCAACTTAGGTAGAAAAGGTTTTCAAAACAATTTTTAAAATCTTGTTTCCTATGTATGATGTGAAACCATACAAACCATAAGCTTTACAACCAATTTTAAATGTCGAACAAGTAATAGATATAGGGCATGACTTAGAGTTGCAGAAGTTTGTAATAGAAACAAAGTATGGAGAAGAACTAAAATCAAGTTAGAAGTTGGACCTAATGTTCCAAAAACAAAAATAAATATAAAACATGCAAATGAGCCAAGATCAAATGAGAAACTAGAATTAAGGTTACAAATAATAATAATAATAAAATAGGAAAAAAAGGAAAGGTCAAGTTTGAAAAGACCTAAAAGTACAACAAAAGGGAAATGAAATGGGGACTAAAGTTATAAACATAATTTACAATGAAAAGTTGTAGTCATATATTAGTGATGCATTTGACTAGTAGATGATGACGTGGTAATAGGAAGAGGATTTTTTTTTTCATTGCAAGTTTTCATCCGTGTAGCATCCAAGATTGATGACAAAATAATTTAGATGTCCAAGATATCATTTGAAAATATGACTAAGATAAAGTCATTTCAAATATGGCTAAAGAATAACTATGAAAATGATGTGTCATTACAAAAACAATGTGCTCATCCAATTATTTTACAAGGATTCAAAAATTACTATTAGTAATTTAATATGAGTACAAATGAACAAAACAAACTACAACATGTAAGAAACTAATTTTCATTAATATTATACATATAGGTAATATAAAACCTTTATAACATTGAATTTCAGAATTTTAATTAATATTTTAATATTAATCAATTAATATAAAAATGAAATATTTAGATTAAATATATACCTCATATTTAATATGACCAATATTAACAAGTTATATATATATATATATAATTGACTTGATCCATTAATAAATATTTTCTATGGATAAACTATATGGATTCATATGTTTAAATTAAAAGTTATTAGTAAAATTATGATATATTGAAAAACAAATTGAATTATATAAATTCATAAACCAAATGAATGTCTAGAATATGAAAGATATACATTTTTTATTCATGTATTAACCATAAAAAAAATTTCATTACAAATCATGTGTTTGAATTTATTTTTCCAAATATGGTCATCGAAATGTTATTCAATAACAAAATTCAAATAACTTTCTTTTGAACTAAATTTAAATTTTTTAAAAATAAACTATATAGTTGTGTACATTATTGACTTGGAAATTTATGAATATTTTTTTCAACTTTTTTATTTGGACAAATTATCAATAAGATATGAATTATTAAATTTGAAGCTTTGTGTAATGTTTAAATGAAGTATGGTCTAAATAGAATAAATATCAAATTATTTACACAACAAGCGGGGTGGTTTGGTGGTAAAGGAATTGAACTCCATCCTTGGGGTCCAAAAATCAAACTTCATAAATGACATTTGTTGTGGTCAATATTGGAATATTGAATGAAATATTCCATACTTACCTAGATTACCTAGGTTAAGTGGTTACTTAGGCATGCTTAAGTAGGCAAATTAAGTGGTTTACTTATCCACTTAAATTAAGTTTTAAACTTAGTTTAAGTGGTGACATGTGTCAACATTGATAGGATGAAAAATAATGAGATTAAAAATAATTGAAATAAAAATATATCTTATTATTTATATTATATATAATAAATCTAAGCTTAAAAAATTATAAATTTAAAAAATAATGTTCCCCAAGTTTTTGGGTCCAATTTGTAATAATAAATAATAATTAAACTATCACTAAACTATCATTAATGACTTCACATATGTCCTTTATGATTGGAATACTAACCATAAACTCAATCATATACTTGAAACTTTTTACTAGTGTACTGGTTCAAAACCACACATCCAAATTTGAGCATTGCACAAGCAAAAGGTTTGGAAATTTTTAAATAACAAGGGTAAATTATAAATAGTTATAAAAAATTTAATGATAACTTGCAAATTTTGTACACTCAAAATAATTATAGTGCAAAACATGTATGTAATTTAAACAAAACAAGCATCCAAGTAGGAAGATAATTAAAAGCTTGAGTTTTGGCCAAGAGGGGTTCAAACCATATTTACAACATCATTCCCAAATTTCAGCAATGGTTAATTATGAACTATGTAATGAATGTAACAAATGGAATTATGTTAGGGTTTTACATCTTCAAAGGTGAGAAATTAAAAAATGATTATATCAAATTCTACAAAACAAATACATGTGTGGCACATAATACAAAAAGAACATGGATGACATGTTTTATGTTTAAGGTTTTTTTTCTTTTTTTTCAAATGGTCAATTCTAAGTGGGATCTTTAAAACCAATCGTCATTTATTAATTATAAATGAACATGGATCCCATATTACCCTAAAATCATTAAAACAAACACAAGCCTTTGGTTTAAATATGATCACCCTACCCTCTCACACCTCACGTGCACTACAACCCTTAGATGTAGCTTGTTTCAAACAATTATTGAAACAACATTTAAGAAGGAAAGCAATGAAACCATGGCCAATAGAAATTATATAAAATTAAACAAGATCACTTTGATTACATGGGTGGACAAGGCTTCAAACTAGTCACCCACAAAACAAAATATCAAATTTGGATTTAGGGTTTGTGGAATATGGCCTTTAGACCTTAAGACAATGGAACGTAAGACTAGCCTTTCAAACACATACATAACATTAATAACAAGTGACAATGAAGAAGGTGAGGAGGATTACAATTCAAATGATGAAACTAAAAGTTATCAACAATGGGAAAAACAATATACTACAATAGAATTACTAAATATAGTTGGAATCGTTCAAGAAATAATACCAACAGATAATCCCATATCATGAACTAAAAAACCAACTTGATACTCTATGGAGATGTTTCATAGCCCTATTGCAAGACCATTGGAATCAAATGAGCCTATAACAAATCTTATTGGGATTACTAAAATTAACCTAAGGGAATTCAATGAACCTACAATCAACCTTGCAAATTTTGGTGGATAGTTGTGACCATAAATCCAAGATTCTTTTAATGTGACCCAAGAGATTGTGAGGCTACACAAGTTGTTGTCTTTGCCCCATTTACATGTTAAACAAACCAAGGGCAAAGAATGATTAGTAAATTATTCCAAATCACACATAACTTGTAATTAGCACATAGATATCTTATAGAAGAAGGCCATGAGTAGAGCAACAATAAAAGACATTAGAAAAGTGAGGTGAAAAAAGAAAGAAGAAAAACAATTCAAGAAAGTTGAAGAAATGATTGGGCTTGGAAAAATAGTTCATAGTTTAATGGGAAAACGTGCAAAAACTAACTATTTTTCAGGATTATAGATGTTGTAAAAGAAATTGGTGACCACTTTCACAACAACTTCAAACCTAGATTTGGGGCACTTCCACTATATACAAGTATTAACCTAAGGTTGACAACATTAGCTCAACAAATAGTTAGGCAACAAGCAAAAGAAAGGTAGACAATAGAAGGTCATGTTGCAACAAGGCTATAACCATCTACAAAATAAATCAAGGACAAGGGGGTGTAGGGGGGTTCCATGAGCCTTGAAGGTTGAACAATAGCATATGGACCAAGTGTTTTGAAGGTTGAATTACAAAAAGAACGCTAATAGTTGCAATAGGACCAAGAGTTTGAAAAGTCAAACTATTGCAATAAAACCAAGAGCTTGAAAAATTGAATAGCTACAACATGACCAAAAGTTTGAAAAGTTGAATTGAAGCAAGACTAGGAGCTTGAAAAGTCAAACTATTGCAACAAGTCCAAGAGCTTGGAAAATCGAATTGCTATAGCAAAACCAAAAGTTTGAAAAGTCAAATTGAAGTGGGATAAGGAACTTGAAAAGTCGAACTATAATAGGAATAAAAATTTCACAAAAAAACAAGCAAAATGAACAAGAAGACCAGGATCAAGAGTTTCAAGGAAAAACAAGCAAAAGGATTAGGACTAAAAATTTCAAGGAGGAAAAAACAAGATGACTAAAAAGAAAGACACAAACCTAGTTTGGGTTGAAAGCACAAAAAGAAGGAGAGAGCAATTCAATTTAGTTGTAAGTCAAAGTTTAAAGGAACCACTATGGCCATAGTTCACATAAACGAGCCAAGAACATGAAAGAGAATTTTGAAAAAAAATAGGCAAATGGAAAACCACACCCACAATTTGCGACAATGCTTTCAAGTGGTGAAAGTTTTAAAGTTATATTGGTTAAATCAACCATGACCATAGATTAGACAACCTTGTTTTTGTGTACATTTCATCCATTGAATAAAATATGAATGTTAACACACCATATGATGTCCAATTGAAAGCACATTTAGTTTGGTGATGAGATTTTTAAAAATGTTTATGAGGAGTGAAATGTATGGTTATAGGGAATCAGATATGAATGCATGGAATGTTCTAGTGTTTGGTAAGTTTTGTTTTTAAAAATAGGACACCTCCATCTTTTAAGGGGCATATCTTGCTCAGTTTGTAACCAAATCACACGGTTCAAGTGGCCTCAATTGCACCCACCACCCAAAGGAGGGCTATAATTTATCTTTGGCATTATCAAAATCAATGATCCATTAAGCCATTAAGTGTTTGGTGTTTTCCCTGGTGTATTGAGGTCAAATAAAAAAAGATGTATTTTTTCAAATGTGAACTTTATCATATTTAAACACCATTTAGCCAAATAGGTACTATCATTAACTATTGATGAACCTTTAGTCACCAAAGCTAAAAAGTAATATGGTTTTCTTTTGAGTTCTTAAACATTAACATTGATATGATTGAAAATCCATATTTGGTACTATGGTTTTGCTAAACCTATCACAAGTGTCCAAAGACACAATATGGGTGATTGAATTATCTATGATTGAATTATTTGAAACACCAATCACTAAATGTATTGTGCAATTTTTTAATGGTACAAAATGGCATGTTGCTTTAGAAAACACTGTAAAAAGTGTGATAACAATCTTATGAACTAGAAGCTATGTCAAATCCCAATGAAAAGTATCAAATTTTGTACATATATTTATGCATTGCCATGTGAAAATCATGGCAATTGTGAAACTTTGTGTTAAATGATTAATATGAATGTTAAGGAAGTCAAAATACATATTAATTTCATTCCTATGTTTTGGTTTTAGTAAAGCACTTTTGAACTTGGACAATAGCTAAATAGCAAATAAAGACAATTTTTCAAAGAACTAATAAATATTCTTTTAATAAAGAAGTCCTAGTGGTAAAACAATTATAATTACATACTACCCACACTCAAAAAGCATTCACATTGTAAAAGATGTGAAACTTGAAATTTTTAAAAATTCAAAGTATGTTCTAAATTTTGAAATTTTCAAGAGTCTTTTACCACAAGTACATGACATGTAAACAAAGTTGTAACTTACAATACAAGAAATTAAAACCTAAAGCAATAGCATATTTTGATATGATTTGAAATTAATATCATTTTTCAAATAAAGCTACATACATTACATCAAAACATATTTTTCATGACTAAGACAATTTATGACTCATGTCCAAACTTAATCGTGTAATCATATGTGAACAATAGTCATTGGTATTTATATGACTATAATCATAGATACCAATATATGACTACATGACTAATAGGCATTTAAAAAGACATGATATGTGTCATAATTTAAGGCTTGAGACATCCAAAATTATCCTACGTAAACCAACCTAGTCCACTAGCATGAGTAGGCTTAAATTAACTTAGATAATCTAAAAAAAGGCCTTAGGCAAATTATGTTTGAGTTTAACCCTAGGTAAGCCTATGTTAACTTAGGTAGGTTTATGTGAGCCTAAATGAATTTGGGTTTAGCCCCTATTAACCTAGGTAGGCCTATGCGAGCATGAATGAACTTAGGTTTAGCCTTGATTAATTTAAGTTTAACTTCAAATAACCTAAGTTTAATCTTGATTAATTTAGGTTTTTGCTAGGTTTTGTCTTTGGTTAACCCAAATTAAACCTAGGTTTTGTTCAGGTTTACTTTGCATTAACTAAAATTTAGCCTAGGTTTAACCTTGGTTAATTTATGTTTTAATCTAAATTTAACTTAAGTTTTACTTTAATTACCTTAAATTAAACAGTTGAGGATTAATTTATATTTTATTAAGGTTTGACCTACAAGGTTAGCATGGGTTTTGCTTTGATTAACCTTAATTAAACCAAACTTTGACCTACATTCAATTGAAGTTTAACCACTTTAATGAAAGTCAAATTTAACCATGATTTAATTGAAGTTTAACCGATGTAACCAAGGTCTAATCAATTTAACCAAGGTTTAACCATGGTTTAATTAAGTTTTAATGAAGTTTTGACCATTTCATTAAGGTTTAGCCAATTTATCCATGTAGCCAATTTAACCAAGTTGTAGCCAATTTAGCAATGTAACCAATTAAACCAAGGTTTAGCTAAGGTTTAGCCAATTTAATGGAAATATAACTAATTTAGTCAAAGTTTTACCAATTTAACCATGTAGCCAATTAAAACAAGATTTAGTTAAAGTTTAGCCAATTTAATGGAGGTCTAGCTAATTTAGCCAAAGTTTTACCAATTTAACCATTTAGCCAGTTTAAGCAAGGTTAGCTAATTTAACCAAGGTTTAACCAAAATTTAAAGAATTGAATGAGGTTTAGCCAAGTTTTAGCCTACATTTAACCAAGGTCAACTTAGGTTTAGCCAAGGTTAATTAAAGTTGACCTAGGTTAATTAAAGTTAACTTGGGTTTAGTCGCCATTAACTTAGGCTTAACCTTTGATTTAACCTAGGCTTAACTTTTGATTTAACCTAGGTCTAATCAATATTAACCTAGGTTAACATTTAGCCTAAATTTAACATTTTTGGGTCTATATTCAGCCTATTTTTTAATGAATTTAGCCTAGGTTTGAACAAATTCAACCTAAGTCAACCCTAAATTTAACCTACATTAGCCTAAGCTAGCCTTGGTCAACCTCGGTCAACAACTTAACCTAGGTTAGCATAAACTAGCCTTGGTTAAGCTAGGTCCATATAGACTAGCCTCAATATTCTAGAAGTTAATTTAGGTTAGGCTAAGTTAGCCTAGGTTAAGGTTAGGCTAACCTTAGTCAACCTAGGCTAATTTGGAAGGTGTAATGTAACCTAAGTGAACCTAGGGAAACTTAGATTAGTTGTTGGATGTCTTCCATGACTATGGTAAGAAATGATTATAATCATGGAGATAGTAATCACAATAGCATATGCAACTACGGGCACGGATATGAATCATGACATTTACGACATGTGGACATTTGGACTACATATAGTCATGTACGTAGTCACATTTGGCATATATGCATTCCTAAAAGTCATGTTTTGGTGTAGTGATATTTGCACACTTTTGAAAATTCATATTTATAAATAATTTGCACATAAAAATTAAAATCCTTTCTATGCAAAAGTCATGAGAACTCCAAAAGGATTACAAATAATGATTCCTTTAAGTGGGATTAGCCCCTGAAGCATCATTGTTTTGAATAGGTGCCATTATGGAAGGGTAAGAAAATTTATTTTGAATTTATATATGGTCTAATATGCATATTATATATGCACTCATAATGTTATGGAGTTAACCATAGGCTAACCATATGGTTCTCAAGTTGTACTTTGGCCAATTGCTATTTAATTGCAACCAATTCCTTCTTTTGAATTTTCAAGTTTTGTTACACATCGGTCAATTCTAAAGTACAAGTTTATAACTAACTACCTATTTCTTGTAAGTCTTTCTTGGTTTGACCACATTCATCACTTAGGTTGGTGAGTCCTTCCTAAAAATTTGACTACGTAATGGCATTTTGAGCAACTTGTGCAAAATACACACAAATATTTATTATTCAAGTCAACTTTGGTTATGATTCTTTTTGATGCCCACAACCAACTTCTTCTAAATTTGTGTTTTCATCCTCCTCTAATTTAACAATCAAAACTCATGCATAAGTTTGTGTTTTTTCCTTGGATGGAAAAATAGTTGGTTTAAGATTTAACATGTCACTATGAAAAATTACATCTGTTGAAACCACATTACCTTGCAACTAAAACTCAAAAAACAACTCATATACAACTATTATGCAACTACCTTTGGTTATTACAACTATTGTGCAACTATTCTTTTAGAAATACAATATATTCATAAATAAATTGCCACATTAAAAAATCAATTAATTGTATTATAGTTGCAAGTGAATTGAAAATGGATCTTCTATATGTTAATTTATACACATCATACACACATATGTAGTCAACCATGTTTGACTTTTCAGGAGTTGCATTGTAATTGCATGTCATAACTACTTTAAAATTATTATAAATGTGTCACTAAAGCAACAACTATGTTGCAACTAGTGTACAATGTACATACATGCAATCATGCCACGTGTCCACATTTCCACCACCCACTATAGGATACATTTACAACTAGTTTTTGATTATGATTCTCATTGACACAATTAGTATGGCCACTAGTGCACCACTACTAAAGTACTATTATTCAACTATGTTATGATTATAACAACTACTTATAACTTAATAAAAATACATATTCATCAGTTATTTATATCTTCATCAAATGTGTTTCATTTTGAGTGATTTAAAATGTTATGGGAACATTGCCTCAAGTTTCTCCAAAAGTTAGATTCGTGAGCCTTCACATACATAAGAATTAATACACATCATCCTTGAAAACTACAAAGAAAAATCTTCATTCACCTATGAAGCCCAAACATGTTAAAATGTTGTAAAAAACTAGTAGGATTTTTCTCCTTACAAAACTCAATTGTTTAAACTTTTTAATGTGCCATTTTGGGATAAATTAAAAAAAATTTAACCCAATGGCAAAACATAAGGTAGGTAAGTAAGTAGGACCCATAAGCCAGTACAAGAAACCATGGTGGAAGAACCCACCCAGGACCTAAAAGTTCCATCTGAGGTTATTAGGGAGGAGGAACAAGAGGATTCTAAAGAACAAGCAGACCAGGAGAACCACGATGATCATGAAAATGAAGAGTAGCAACCAACCATAGTCCTTTTCACTCCAGAACAATTGGAGGTTCTACTCAAAATGAATAGGCCCAATTTTAGTGAGTTGGTTGTGGCCCTCAAAGGAAGATCATTGAAAGGAAATAATTAAATAATATATTCGTTGGACTAATTATAAAAATAGTTGTAAATAAGTTGCAAAAAATAAAGACATTTAGAATCCATTTGTTAAATGGACGATTGAAATATGAAGGAATATATTCATCAAGCTAGTTGTAAAATAGTTGTAAATAAATTGCAAAGGATTGGGATAGAATCCATTCACATCAAATGGATGAATGAAATAATAAAAGAATATATTTATTAAATTAATTGTAAAATAATCGTAGATAAGTTATAGAATATAAGAACATAATTCATTCATCAATTGGATGAATGAAATAATTAAATATTATATTCGTCAAAGTAGTTGTAAAATAATTATAAATAAGTTACAAAAGGTACTAACATACATCATTTGTTGACAAATGGATGAAAAGCCACATTGGCATTTTGCTCACCACATTGGAATGTGCATGAGAATTTGACGTGGAAATTAGTTGCAAAGAAGTTGCATATAGTTGCACGTGAGTTGCACTGTATATATGATATTGTATACAACATAGGTTGTCCATTGCAACTTGTATGTTAGTGCTCATTCAAGGTCGTATAAACAAAATGAGATGCAAGTGTTCATTCCAACTCAAAAACCCAATTGCAAGCTTAGTTGTAAAACCCTATATTTTCTCATAGTGATGTATAAATAATTACATGGATAAAAAATTTAAGAACTTTGATCAAACCTGAAGGTTTAGTAATGGTTTAATTTACCATGCATAGGTTATAAAGTGTTAGTTTTGGTTTGATAACCTAATTACATTTGTAGTTTCTTAGTAATAATATTAACTCTAAAGCCACCATCTAAAAGAACATCTTCAAATAAGTTCCTTCCTATTTGAACCTATATAATTTTATGATGATCAATTGTTATTAATCGACTATAGGTTCAGGGGAAACAAATTTTGATGGTAATAGGTTAAAAATGTAATGTTTGATGTCAAATATTACTTTTAATAATTGACTCAAGATGAGAATATACTTGGTATCCAAGGCTTGTGTGCTAATATCTTTTAGTATTTCTTCCAAATAGTCCAATTTCTTTAAGGTGTACCAAAATCCTATCACATTGTCACCTTTTTTTGTATTTTTTACTTAATCTTTTTTTATCATGTAAATACAAATTTATGGTTGATTATGATGCAATTTAGAATTGTAATGTAGATATGGTACTTATGAAATATTTGACACTTTTGACTCATTAGTTTTGATGGGGATCACAATATAAAAAATAAAAAAAAGGATGTAGTAAGGACAAGGTCTTTTTCATCCTAGGTGGTACGCCTTAAAGGATTTTCACTCGAAAGTTTTTATTTTTTTCATTAGTTCCAAGTTCATTAGTTGTGAAAACATTTCACTAGTTTGATTACTTTCAATCATTTGATTAACATTGGTAGTTTTAAGCAATCTTGCCCAAGTCAATTACAATGGCTCACTTGGAGTCATAGTTGTTTGTTTTTCATTTTTGCCATGTTGTAGCTATCTTACAATTTCCACAAATGAATCACATAGACGCTCTTCCATTTGCCAATATGTTGTTCCTTTGGCTTCACCTAAAACTAAAATTGATTTGTGTTATGGCACTAAAATTGCTTTGGTTTTAACAACATTCTATACTTTAGCCTTCTACAATAATTTCCAGATCAATGATTAATATTAAAACAAATGATACAAAGATAATGCAAAGGTGTTCTAACAAGTTTAACATGTTGCACAATGGTTCCTATTACTAGTTTTATAGATTTTACCTTGGCAATTGGTACTATTAAAAACTCTTTTTTTTAATTATGATAGGTATCAAGAGTATGGTTTGTTTTACCACAATTAGTGTAGGTTGAAGTGGATTTAGCTTTATAACAACATGTATTATTAATTTTACTATTGCATTAATCTTTGGTGTGGTTAGTAAATTAAAACATTGTAACTCACACTAACAAGTCGACTTTCTCATAAACTATTGTAGCTTTTTTATGTTCGATCAAGGTATTTCATTTCATACCTACTATTGCAAGTTTGTTGGGTATTGCAACTTCATGTATGGGTGCAAACAAAATAAATAGAGCCACAATGTGTCATAATGCTTAAAACTATTATTTTATATCTTTGAAAAATCACAAGATGAGCATAATGAATTGAATTTTCAATTTTTTTTCCTTTTAAAATTCCATTACTTATAAAGTTTCATTGTTCAAAACTTGATGCAAATTGATAATGCTTCAAGAATACTTTTGCATGTTCACAACAACTATCACAATGATTTTTTTTTCAAATGTTTTTTTCCCTTATCAAATGTGCACAATTCCTTTTCAAAATTAAAGAGGATCTTAACATCGATGATTATAAAAGCAAAAACATTTGAAATTGGTAAAATTCATTTAAAGACACATTTGAAAATATTTGTTTCAAACGTGTTTTTGACCGTCAAAATTATGAATTTTGAAAATGTGTTTTTAACAAAAGTTATTCATTTTCATATAATTTAAAGTGTGGATGCATTATATATTAATGATATAGACCAAGCTATAGTAAAATATAATTATATTCAAAACACAACTGTAAATTAGTTATGAAAAATGTAGAAATTAGGAAAATCGACCAATATAGGAATGCCATGTGAGTAAGAACTTAGTCAAAGTAGCCACCCAAGGGATGCACACTCTTTAAGACTACAGTTTTTTATGTTTGAAAGATCATAAGGGAAACATAATAATTTGGATTTTCATTAAAAAATTCAGAATATTTTCCATTAATTGCAAAGTTTACATGTTCAAAGTTTGCCACAAATCAAAAATGTTTTTGCATGTTCAAGCATTCAAACTGTGGGAATGGATAATCCTTTTTTTTCCTTCAAACATTCGTTTTTTACCAAATGTGCATCATTCCTTTTGAATTGTTTTTTATAATTGATTTAAGCACATTTGGTTCAAACATGTTTTTGACCTTGAAAATTATGGATTTTGAAAATGTGGCCTTAATAAAAATTGTTCATATTTATGTGATGGAGGCCATGAATACAAAATATATATGATATAAAATCAACTTATAGTCAAAATGTATTTATTTTTAACATGCAATGTAAAATTATGTATTTAAAATATAAAATTTTAAGTTATAAACCAACATAGAAATGACATGTGTCATGTGAAGTCTTTGGAAAATAACTTTTACCTTAGTGCCCTAGTTAGGTGCAATCACATTAATAGGAGCCACATCAAATGTAATGTTTTTTTTTAACATTAAAAATAATTAGAAATAGACTTTATTTTTTTGAAACTTATATATATATTACATAAACCTTGATATAATAATATAAAAAAATTGAATTAAAAAAAAATATATTCTTAAAAATATTCCCCCAAAAGCAATCCCAAAAATAGTCAAATGTGGTTCATGTCATCCCGTTTGCACCCAACTTTTTTTATCATGTTTTCACTCATGTGTCAAATAAAATCCTTGTATAATTTTAACCTTGTATGATTTGAAACCCCATCCTTTAAGAGTTGGTTTAATCTATTATCAACAAAGGGGCAACATTTGAATTAATGTCCCACGTTTTGTCAATAAGAACATGTTATAGTTTCAACACCATGATTTCCTCTTGAAATTGATGTATTTTGAGGAACTTGTAACCTTTCTTCTTGACTAGGAATCGGTTTGGTTGGGCAAGTGGTAGGTTGGTATGTTAGCCCTTGTCGAACAACAACTTTAGTATTGTTTGGGGCTCAATTGGTTGCAAATGAAGCATGGAAATTAATTGATTAGAAGGTCTTTGATCAATGTGATGAAGTTTCTTTAATTAGTTTGAGTTGGATTCATTCCATTTCCGAATTTTTGGTCACCAAATCAATGTTTGAATTTTGTTCAATTCATAACTTAGTTAGTAAATATTATTGTTTGTGTTGGTGCATTTATTTTGAGTATGAAATAACTAGGGGTTGTAGATTGCCACTACTACCGTGTTAAAACAACTTCATCAAAATTTTGAATAGGTTCATTGTTGCCACCATTGTGAGGATTCACTACACATTGTTGGGACGAGATTTATGGTGTCACTTGGTGAATGTTTAAGGGTATGGTTGATTCTTTCTACATAATCTATTTGGACACAATTTGATGTTGGATGCCAACTTCTACCCATTGTGTTGCCTCTATGAATGGTGTATTCACCAATTCATTTCCCACATGTTGCACTTGTTGCTTGTCTTGTATTTATGCAAGTTGACGTATAACTTGTTTTAAATGTTTCCTTTAAGATTTCTTCTAATTACTTTTGACATTTCTTGAAATCAGTAGGTTCTAGGAAGGATGTTGCATTATTTTTAAACACAATTTTGGATTGATTCTGTTAAACAATAAAAATTAAAGACAACCTTTTTGACAAATAGGATGTTTGGTTTCCTTAAAAAAAATTTGCACTAATTTAATCCTATTCTTTAATATTTTCAAAATAAAACATAAATAACAACATTATCTTTTGAGAAACTTAAATCTAAATGTGCACATAAACAATTTAAAACATGATTCCAACCAAAGATGTAAATGTTAGTGCTTATAATTTTGATCCATTGCATGGTCACCAAATGTTAATGGGATTTTTGCTTGTTTCCCATTAATTTTTAAAATAATTTTTACTTCCACAATAGGTTTTGATCCACAACAAGAGGTACATACAATAGAAAAAATCTTAATTTTATGTAATAATTAGAACTTCAAAACAAAAAATGTATTCATAAGTTGCAAAATCACAATAAAAAATTGAAATAGTAATTCCATGTTCTCATTGTCTTCCTTTATATACATGTTAATTTAAATTCATATAGATTGATTAGTACCATTTCAATAGTAACTAGTTGGTATAGACATAAATAGTCCAAAAATTTCATAACTAACTAACTACTTGTTCACAACTAGTTGTTTTGTCGATTACTTGTTTTGCTAATCTACCTATTAATCAATTACCTGGTTTTGTCACTTGTTACAAACAAAATCTAGGTAACAAAGTTTTTTCTTGAGTTGTTAAAGTTTGTTCCTTTTAATTTTTATGTAGTTTTTTAGGTTGATTTTTCAACTCATGTTGGAGTTTTTTTTTAAGTTAACAAATGATTGAACATTGTTGTTGCCCCACATTTTCTAAATTAATAAGTTTTTCCCCCTTGAATTTTGATATTATTTTTTGGTTTAATTTTCACTATGTACAAAGGTATGAAACCCAACATTGTTGTGCCCCACATTTTTTGAAGTGCCGAGTTTTGCTCCCTTGCATTATAATGTAATGTTTTGGTTGATTTTTCATCATGTACAAAGGTATGCAACCCAACATTGTTGTGCCCCACATTTTTTGAAACGCCAAGTTTTGCTCTCTTGAGTTCTTATGTAGTTTTTTGGTTTGATTTTTCACCATGTACAAAGGTATGCAACCCAACATTATTGTTGTTATTGGAGTGGGCACTAAATGCATGTGTTTGTAGTTGTTGAGGATTAGGCTAGGTATGCTCGTGAATAAACTGATGACAACAAATAAAATTCATATGTTTTTGTTGGAAGTAGCTTGGTTGACATGTATGCAAAATGTGGCATTTAAAAAATGTGACAGAATGATTACACATTTTTTTTAGTTTAGAAAGGTCTAATGGAATTACCAAGTACAACAATGGTCATTGTTAAACATGTTCCATTGGTCCTTAGGTGGAGACCATTTTAAACTACTCAAAATCCAAAAATTTGGCATTCAAAACCCACCTAAAGTGGAAAATCAACACCCAAAACTCACCCATAACCCACTTATAACACCATCAATAAAACAGTTCAAGAAACCATCTAAAACCCACCGATAACACTACCATTAAAACCACCATTAAAACCAAGCAATGTTACTACTGGAAACCCCAACTATGATGGACAATGGTTTATTGGGCAAGAAATATGGGGGAAAAAAAAACCCCTTGCCCAAAATATTAGTCACCCACAATTTTCAAATATTTATTAATAGCAAAAAATAATAGTGAGGGTTTCCATTAAAATTCCCGTTGTCCTGGTATGTCACATGGTTAAAACCATTCAACCACTAGAGTTGGTGGTTTGGAGCAACACAAGACCACCCAAATAAAATTGGGCGGTATTGCTTAGTGGTTTAATTACATGATTTCTAGTAGTGAAAGCGTTTATAACATGCTTACTAGTACTTATTGTGCTCAATTGAAAATTAAAATTTCATGGATACATAGACACTTCAAATTTTGCTTTGGGAACTACGTTAGGTCAAAATCAAGATAACATTACTCATAAAACTTTTTAATATGCAAGTAGGCTAATGAACAATGCAAAAAGAAATTATCCAACCATTGAGAAAGAGTCATTAGTAATGATTTATATTGTGAAAAAAATTAGAGATTATGTATTGGACAATAGCTTCATTTTCTTGATTTGGGGGGATCACCATCACTAGAATGACTGAAGCATTGATGGATCCTAGCATAAATGGTATCGCCATTACTAGAATGATTGAATCTCATGGATGCTTCAAAAGTGATGGCAATCCTACTCTAAACAACTGCCCATGATTACTATTGAAGATCAACAGTTGCCCAAGAATCTTCAGGTAAATTTTCAACAAATTTCATTTGGCTTTTCAGTTTATTTAAAGCTAGTTTTCACTTTGTTTGTTGTTTTTTACAGTGTTCTGTGTCAACCTGCTCTTTGATCATGGTGGTTGAGTAGCTAGATGAGAAGGAGAATACAATGCGGGTTCATTCTAGCGGGCTTCACAATTTAAGGAGGGTAATTGCTTCTAGTCATTTGGGGCACAATCCCTTTTGAGCAAGGTGTTGGATGTGTGTGATGAAGAAGAGTTTTGGAATTCTGTTGAGGGTTCTGCAACCTTGAGAGATCTTGTGAAGTATATGATAGAAGGCCATGCACTGTCATTCATGTTTGGGGGTAATTCATTTCATAACCTAACCAATTGCAATATGACACTCTCTATTTCAGATGCTAGTGTAGCAGCTAGTTTCTTGAGAGGTATGCAAGGTGGTCCAAAGGACTATGCTAACCACAATTTGTTTTCATTTTTTGCTTTTTTGAGTTGAAGGTTTCACCATAATTTTTAGTGGATTCAAACTTTCAAGACAATGCTAGTTGTGCAATTTGTACTGATGAATGTGAGTAAAACTTTGACCTCCTTGTAGTCCTGGAAATATTCATCGTGATGTGTTTACGATGTAATAATTCTAGATAATGTGTTTTTACCTTGTAATTCTGAAATTGTGTAGTTTCAACTACATTTGCGCTTTTTAAAGAACATGTCTTTTAAATATTCAAATTCAAAAGTTATCAGGGATTTTTTTTTTTTTCA
>Ga0209208_10005211_pt1 | contig 18166 bp, 17 predicted proteins | sample S1TSphfallax_3_FD_187694 | JGI IMG/M metagenome (GOLD analysis project Ga0209208, IMG submission 187694) | Host-associated microbial communities from peat moss isolated from Minnesota, USA - S1T2_Fd - Sphagnum fallax MG (SPAdes) (version 2) | ecosystem: Host-associated > Plants > Peat moss >... | reverse complement strand
TTTAAAATAGGCATTATATTTTTTTTAAAACATTGTCAAGTTCTTTCACCTAACATGTGAGAGTATGTTGTTAAGCAAATAAGGCAACTTGCAAGGTGTGCATCACCTTTCCTCCATTTTTATTCTTAGTAACCACCTGAAAGAAAAATTCATGGGATGTTGCATCATTTGTTTCAACACGTAGGTTGCACCAGTAACAAATCTTGGTGGGTATAGTGGATCAAATAGGTCGGAGGATTAAGATGAAACACTTGTGAATGTGAGTGACAAGGAAATATGATGTGCAAGTAGATGCATTGATGGGAGCAGCAAAGGAAGGTGGTCATCTTAGGAAGCTTCTTAATATTCACACATGTCCAAGTCAAACAATTCTAGTGTATGCCACCATTCTTCAACAACAGTGATTCTTACAAGACTATGTTTGAAACAAATGGGCTAAGGTAATTTGATTTGTTGACTTAATCATTCCCATTTCATGAGATCATAGTAACTATTTCTATGTTACTTTGTCATGTTTCATCAATTTCTACTTGCCAATCAATGCCAAGTGCAAATCCAGCACAAGTTTTTAATTGAACATTTGAAAAATCACAAATGGTATGTAATTGGTGTGGTACTAATGTAATGTAAGTGTCTTGTGTTTTTTGTAGGAGAATGTCGTTGATGTTCATATTTAACTTGAGGAGAAGATTCCTTCTTACATGCATTACCATTACATGGTATTTTTTTTGCATGAGAAGGACTTCGGAGTACATGTTGAGGGGTCATAGGTTGTGCAATTCATTGACCATATCTTTTCAATTTTGTTGTTTTGGTGAGATCCTCTTTATCTCCATAAGGGTGTTTTCCATAATCAAATTTGGAGCTTAAAACCTTTCAGGAATTTGTAAGTGTGTGAAAAACATGATAGATTGCATGTGTTGTTTTCACTGTTGCAAGAAGATGTTCCAAAGGTAGCCATTATTTTCATTAATGACCTGGTTGTGGTTTTTCTTCCTACCATGTGGTCAAAGATTTTACACAGTTTTATCAATGTTTATAATTAGTTGTTAGAACAATAGGTTGAGGGTCAGATTTCAATCTGGACAATCCAGTGGTGCTATAGCTATGAATCCTTCTGACAGATTAACATTTTGTATAAAAGTTCTCAACATTTTTGAAAAAAATTCAGCCCTGGAAAGATGCATGAAAAAAAAACTTAAAATGGAATGTCTTGGAGATAAATGTCATGTATGTGCTTTTAGTGATGCACAAAAAGCCTCAAGAGGTTTAAACAATAGACAAAAAATATTTTTGTTTCATGGGAAGTCTAAGATCCTTGCTTTGATCTTTAGGGGTTGCATTTTTTATTGATTTGTGGGTCTTGTTGATTGAGTGGATGCATGCATACACTAAACTGGCTTTTGATCTTTTGTTTGATGTGGTGTGTTTATGTGAAGTTTGAAAAGGCAAAGAGGGTTGGAAATGTGTTGACTACCATAGTTGTAGGAGAGTTTTTGGAGAAAAAGGTGGTGGCAAGACTAGCAGATGGAGTTGATTTACAATTGGAACCTTTCGTCTTGGAAGAAGATGACCACATGCATACTTTCTTTTCTGCTTTATCCAAAAGTACAAAGCGAAAACCTTTTTACCACCACCACCTTCAGAAGAACATGATCCACCACTAAGCTAGTCAATTGTGTTGATTTATTTGAGACAAAAGTCACAACAAGACTGTAAGTAGTCCATTGTCGATCATTACTACATGAATTTGTGGTAATTCTTCAATTTTATGTTCAACTAATAGGCATAAGGTGAAATTAGGTTTTTATATGTTATGGTGTGAGGTTTTTTGGTAGGTATAAGTAAGTGCGTGTCTTAAAAGAATAGAAGGAAGATATTTTTTTGTTTTTGGACCAATTGATTTTAGTATAGTAATGTATTAAATCATTGCAAGATTTTTGAAAAGGCAACAACATTCAATGTTTATTAGTGGCAACATAGTTGGCAAGCAAGGGGTATCAATGTACCAAATGTAAGTCACATGTACAACTACTAGTCACCACAATTGATAACATCTTACATTCATTGTGTAGGTAGAATGGGTTGTAGACTGATAAACATTAGTGCAATTTGTACTAACAAGCTCAAATTTTGTTGATTGCATATGCCATAACTTATGGAGATAGTATGTTTTGTTTTAGTTGATGGATGATGAAATGGGCTTGAGAACTACTTCCAATAAAGTAAAATGTAATAGTTGGTGGTCATATCAAGTGCTAACGTGCTATCTTATTATTATTAATTTTTTTAGGAACATTTTGATTCCTTGGTTGGAAAGGTCAAAGGTGAATCATCAATGTGTTGTGTTAATGTAAACATAGTCTAATAAAGTATGGGAGAAATCAATGAAGTTATCTAGTTTCTAAACAATTGTCCCATACATGGCTAGGAAATCTGGTGATTGAATGTAGGTAATTGAAATAAGACCTTAAATCAAGATTTGCACAAGTATATGTTAATGATAATGGTTGTAATTCACAAGCTTTGTAAAGTCATTATTGTCACGACTAGTTGGGTTATATCCAAATGCCATCTAGACCTAGGGTAATGGTCAATTATGTATAATTAATTAACATAGTTTGGCAAAGCTGAAGTAGTTTCACAACATTTTGCACACTATTTGCCCTTGTCCTAATTTCTAAAATGACCTTTGTTACTCAGTTTGCATAAACAAAAATACAACAATAATATGCCATGATTCAAATCTACATAAAGCTTATGGGGTTTTTTTCCAGCAATTCCACTACATTTGTAATGCATAATTGAAACACTTTCCAAGTGTTGTTTAGGTTTCAGGGTTTACATGGTAATGTCTGTTTAGTCTTCAGAGTTTCAGTGCCAAAAGCATCTCCAGCAGTGTTCAGTATGTGGCCCTGCACAAATATTTCTTGCATCCAAGTTTGGTTATCTACTTTTTTCCAACCCCACCAATAAATCTAAAACTGAGGCTACAAATAGGTGGGAGCCTGCTAACAACAAACCACCTGGATGTATCAGAAACAAGGAGTAGCAGTTAGATCACATTTATACCAAAGTCTTTGTCATGCAAAATGGCTGGGCCAAAACCATTTTGCTAAGCCAAACCAACATGTCTTGACTTTTCTTCATCCAATTTTAATTGGCAAGATCACATACTTAGCATTGGTGAAGTTGCTCTAACATACCAAGATGATGCAAAAGGGAAATCAAATAGTTAGGTTGTCATGCTTTTGTTTCATGATTGTGAGATTAGAATAGTTTACAACAGATGTTGCAATTAGATGAAGTGAAGGACACCAATGAGGTAATAAATGCAATATGAACATGAACTTTGAAAGCAACCCTTCCTTTGCAATGGACTTGGTACCAACATAATGAGAAGATCACTATGGAGTAGTACTAGAAAGAGAGTGGGCCAACAGATTCACACCCATCAATTTACAGCCAACATTTTGTGAAGCAATCAAAGCATAGATAGAATCCAGCCTTTTACTCCAAAAAACATGATATACCCAACTGCAGTGCACAATTCAGAACTTTTAATTCACCAACCCAAAAACAACCCCACTACACATTAGTCAACATTAACACCACTCTAACAATGTCTCATGAAAGGGAAAGGATCCTTCTGCAACTGCCATGTGCAATAAATTGCCCAAAAACCCAATTAACATGTGCATCCCCATATAATAACATTTGACAACAATATGTAACTAAAGCATTTCTAGACATGGTTACTCACTCCTAAAATTTTGGAGAACCACAAGATGAATGAAGAGCAACTGGATAACTCATTGACAAAGAAAAGTTGGTGCACATGTCATAGAGAAAATCTTGCAGAAAAGTGGAGAGGCCATATATAGGTGTAAGGATCAGAAATCCAGTTTCCAAAGAAATGCAGAAGATGTTTGCATGAAAAACCAAAGCAGATCAATTAGGGAAAACTGTGGGCAAATGTACAAAGAAAGTGTTATACCACCACAGTCCTCAAAGAATTTGTGTGCACTCCCTAGTCTACATCAATGGTTTACCTGAATTCTTCTTTTTCTCCCCGTCCTAGAATTGAAAACTTGTAGACCAGGTGCATTTGGTCTGACTCAAACTTCCGGTAAGAAGATCATCGATTTGCATAAAAGAGTTGACCACCCCCCACCCTGTAAAGTGAACCCCCAAAAAGAAAAGAGTACATTCCTGATTGTCTAAAGACTTGAATAGGTTCCCAAGCTAAAAAGTTGAATTGATGACGTCTCCAACATTTTGAAGAGTCTGAGTTAAAAGAGTCTTCAATTGGCAGTCCAGTTTTGGACACCAAACAGGAGATGAACGTAAACTGTTGGGGACAGAGTGCTGAGATCAAGGGGAAATGAAATGACCCCCCTCCCTTTCATCACAGCAGGAAATGTATGAACCCCATTTTGGTACTGAAATCAAAGAATTTGAATCCCATTTGTAAGCACTAAAAATCAGGGAAACCCTTCTTGGGGCAGCAGAATTTAGGGACCAGTTTGGAGGCCATGGGCATACCAGGCAATTTAGGTGGGTGGTAACTCTGTAACTGCTGAACAGGAGTCCACAATTGTGAGGCATTTGTCTAATGTTGAACCATCCACAAGATGGTGATTCCACAGCTTCACAAGCAATAGCATCAAACACCTGTTTCATGAAGAAGACACCCAAGTAAAATTGGAATTGGTATGCAAATCCTCTTCATAAGTCAATACTAGAACATTGACCATTGCCCGTAACTGAAACAGTTTGGTACTGATGAGGTGAGAAATCTTGAAACCCGCCAATTTTAACTACATGGGAAGTTGCTGTATCTGGGACAAATTTGCTTACCTCCGTAAGGATGGTTTGCTTGCAAAATATTGTGAATGCAGCGTTGTAAATGCCTCACATGCCCATTGGCAATGCCCATCTGCAACCACCCTGCCAAACATGCAACCAAAATAAGAGGACATACTGATGACCTGATAATCAGGAAAAAAATCCTTCTCCTGTTCAAGTCAGAATGATCAAGAGGACCAAAAAGCCAGTCTCACAGGAACAACATATATACAAATCCAATGGCATATTTGGGAATCAAATAATTGCTGCTTCAATTGATTTCACCAAAGAAAGTGATCTAAAAATCTTCAGGGTATGTATACCCTTGATTCCCTTGGTCTATAATATGAAGCTAGTTGTCCTCTAAGTGTTATTTGTGAGTGTTAGTGGATCAGAGAACTAAAGACCCCTGTCGTAGATCTTCTCAATTTGCTTTTTCAAGTGGGAGAATCTGGCATCATACCGCTGCTTCCGCACAAAGGAGTTCCAGAGGTGCATGACATCTTTCTCATCATTTGAAACATCCACAAAATCATCCAACATCTGCACACAACATATGAGTTTACACAACTGTAAGCTGCTGGCTCCAATCTTGCACATGCAGTGAGATGCCATTAAACATGGCATCCCCCAACATGACATCCTTCTGATAAATTTTCAAGAACCATTTGAGAGAGGAAGGAAAAAAGGGAGAAAGTATCCCACCCTGCGATCTTCAAGAACGGCCAGCTCTTCATCCACATCATCTTCACTGTCTCTGTCTGACAAAACAGCTTCTGGTGCCATGGGCTGCAACACCACTCAAAACAAACCTGTAAAGTTCAATACACAAGCTGCTGGATTCTCAAGAAACTCAACCCACATCAGTTTCCAGGCTATTTTCTACACACTTCTTTGATCACCTATGCACCCATTTGTATACAAGTTTCTCTTATATCCTAGAAGGTGAGATGGACTCCTTTACCAGAGAAAAGTTTAATCTTGTTGGTGAAGGTTCTACTCATGTGTACATCAAATCCTAGAAATCTGGATATAGAACAGGGTTTAGGGTTTAGGGCTTAATGTTTAGGATTTAGGGAGAATGGTTGAAGGAAGCAAAAAATGCATTCAACACCATGAAGCTGGACTTCTGATCTTCAGCATCATATAAGGTGCACCAACAAAAAACATTCCACATTTGTAGATCCTGACAGTGTACATGAAACGAGATGTATGTATCCTGGAGAGCCCTTCCATGAATTCTGGAAGAGAGGCTGCCTAGACGATCACTGTGCTAAATTCCAGATTGACAACTTTCAGATTGAAAACTGAATCTGCAGGAAGGTCAAGTATCAGATGAGATAAAAAATGACCAATTACCTGTCCTGTATGAGAGTGGTAGAAAGGCCGTTTTAGGAGTTGAAGCCGGCTGTTTTTGCACAAAGAATGCATACAGCTTATCAGTAAAAATTATAACTTTGCATTCATCAGTTCCATCAGAATGTGGTCTACTCAGGAATCAATCTACCATAAGCCAGCCCAGCATGAATGTGTGAGAATGACCAGAAAATATCAATGTCACTACAGAGAGAATGACCAGAAAACCCCCAACTTTATATTCTAACAAGAAAAAAGAGCATGAAGATTATGGAAGGCAAAGACGAGAAGAATGTTTTCTGTAGCATACTTGCGAGCTTCAGCAGCTTCAGGAGTTGCTTGTCGGGTTTTTTCAGCACGGATTCGGACTGGAGGAGCGGATGGAAGCCCAAGTTCATCAAAAGGAGCACTGGCTGTTGCAACCTGCCCATGGGCATCAATTGGGGGTGACTCATCTTCACGAGCCAGACCTCTTCTTGCATCACTAGAACGGGATTCAAGTCGCTGCCGCTTCACTGAAAGAACAATCTTCTCAGTCTCTGTAAGTGCTACAAACCCATCCCTTTCTTTTGTCTTCTCACCTCTAATCCTAGGCTTTTGGGGCTTCTGTCCAGAAGCATCTGAGGCTAAACGATTCAAAGGAATGTTTCGGTCCCTTGCAACCAGTGGCTCTGGGTTCCTACTACTCCCATCCACAAGGTCTCGGCCAATTTGACCCGGTAGATATCCTCCATCACCCCTCAGTGGATTGCTCTTGGAACCACGCCGAAGAGGACCATTGCGTGACCTATGACACACAACCATTGAAGTCTCTAAACCATGAAAATGCCTTCTCACCCCTTAATTTATGCACCATGTCCATGAACAAACCATCCTTGGATAAATAATGAGTGAGATTTAAGAGTTGCACCAATGGGTCAGATCCAAAAGCTGGCATCGTTGACAATAGCAAATGTCAGAATGCTTTTTGTGTACAAAACTGCATCAAAAGACCAATTTGTGAAGTTACTTACCAAAACATCCAGTTTCTAGTCCGTAAATCAGGTTCTAATTCCCGAATGTTACCCTGCATTCAAGAAAATGAACATATGAGAAGGAGAATCTAACACTCTGTAAACAGAAGTCATATTTCAGTTAATCTATAAATGTGTCCTAAAAAACCTTTTGCATGTCAAAAACTGAACCAGTAAATGCCATGAAACAGAACAGAACACCAGTTTCAGGATCATTTCAAACATCAAAACACAGGTTTGACCAAATGAGGAGATTGTGGTTGGCTTTCAGAAGTCACAAACAACTACTATCAGGAAGTGCTAAATGAACATGACCATCAAGGCTGTTCCTTTCAAATCTAGAGCCCACAATGCAGGCTAAATAGGTTCACCAGACCTACATAATAATGTGTCTCTATGGGCCAAGAAGCTCAAATACATGGTTGTACTGGGTAGGGTGCTTTGGAAAACAGGAATGATAGTCTTTGTCTCAGATGGGCATCCACCCCACAAAATGCAAATCCTAAAACTCAAATGGAGTAGGCTGTAGGAATTGGGAATAGATAGATGGATTCAATTTCACCTCAGGCCCTAGCAGGTCTGTCCGGCATGTCACGTTTACAATTTGTGTTTCTGCAGCAGGCTGGCCAACCACCAAAATTCCAGAAACTAGCAGGGTTTTAGTCACATCCTAAAGGCGCTAAAAAGATTTGTAAGATGAAAAGAGATAAAAGAAAATGGTGACATTGTGCAAACTAGAAACAAACAGTGTCCACAAGAAAAGAGCTCTGATGATCACTGCACATGACATTTGAGCATGTGTGACATACCAAATATTCGAAATTAAATAGGTCATGGGTACAGTTCAGGTGACAGCGTAAGCCCTGCATCCAAAGTTGAGTGATGCATCATATTAAGGCATTGGTGCTGTTGAACATGAGCAACAAATGTCCAGAAGTTCTTCTAGACCTATCTGTTCACACTCCTGTATTGGAATTAGCCTGATGTAACTTCAGTTATTTAGCAGCTAAATTACATCTGCAGGGAATGCAACTGATGGATATGTCTAGAGGCCACTTCCATGAGGAAATTGAGCAAATGATCACTAGTAACATGAGAATATAGCGAGCCAAAGAATGTGTTCATGCCAGTGGCCACTAACCTTGAAGGAGAAGCACCGAACCAAACAGAAGGGGCATGAAAATTCCTCTGTTACTGCAGACCCAATCCACACAATTGCAGTTTAACAGATGGGTTAACAAAGAAGACAAAATATAATCTTGCAGGGAATAGAGGGAGTTACAAGGAGATGGGCAGGAGCATACCTTCAGTTTTTTCACAACGATTTGAGTAGTAAAGGTAGTGGAACTCCACATTGCCTCTGTGGTTTCTGTACCATAAAATTCCCCAACCACACAAAAGAACTTCTAGTGTAAATGGTGCTGCTGTCTGGTTTGAAGAGCATCCCAAGTTGCAAAAGAAAATACAGTACAGAATCTTCAGCTGATATTTTGTACACCTCATGAATTTCACAATACCTGGAGTTTTCCAAGGGAACAGCATATGGAAGCTTAGCATGGGCTCCACTATCTGCCTGAGCAGATGAAGCACTATTTCCAAATTCTTTGCAAACAACATGCACTTGCAACCTAATCTGCGTCAGAACAACAAGTTTTCAAACTCATCAATCTAACCAGAAACAAGTGTACAAGAAACAATCACAAAATGCAGACTTCCTGTTCACATGATAGAGGATAGAGCATGAAAGTCAATGTTTCAACATGGCATTGACTTGTGCGGATTGAAAGGATGGACAGAAGGAGGCTAGATACAGACCACATTTCGTATAGGTGTGTCCCGGAAAGGCGTCATTTTGATTACTGGTCCCATCGCTGTATCAGCATGCTACCAACCCATCAAACCCAAGGATTAGCAAAACAAAAAGTTCCAATCCACTTCACAAAACCCAACAAAACACAACAAAGAAAAAGACCAGGATACCTACAGGACTAACATTACAAGTCTAGAGATAGCATGAATCAATCTGGACACATCATGAATTATCATATTTATTCCAAGACCTATCTGGTTAATCTTATGGCATTCAACCTGAAAATCTTTATCTTGGTGGGTCATCCAGGACAGAGCTCAAGTCATTTTATCACAAAACCTGTGAAGCAGTATACCTGCAGCTTGCCTTGTGCAAAATCTGGACATGACACAGCCTCAACAGGGAGCCCATTGAGTGTAAACAGTGATGTTCCGCCATTAGCATTTTTCAGCAAATGATTGCAAAGAGATGCCATGCTCAGCTTCCCCCACACCACTTGGCCACTGCAATCCGCTGAAAAGTGAACACATCACTCAGTGACAAAATCCTCCTGCTTTTCAATAAAACAGGAAGCAGACACAGACCATCAACTCTACTAACCCTCAACACAATTGCAATCAGATAGCTCAATGTGAATCAGACAGAAGCCATATAGCATCTGGCAACCATTCCCTTCCTCCCAAAAACTCTCATTCTTTCAAATTTCTCTGTTCATGCAAAGGGACACATCCAGGTAGCCCTTTGCAATAATACATCGGCCCCAAATCCTAAAAGCACACTTGGGACTCACTGTTTCACACACACAAAAAAAAGGAACACAGTGAACAATGCAAAAGCTTAAACAGACAACGAGGCCAGAATTATGGTTACTGGTTTCACCTAATGCTCGTACTTGTTGTGTGGCTGCATCAAGAACATTTGCTGGATCCACTGTAGGCATAACAAACAGAGTTCAGATTTGGAATCAAAAGCCCCACATAAATCCAAAGATTGTAAATAGGATACAGCCTACTGCAAAATTTGGAGTTCCATCATTGTTATAGTCAAAACTCTGATATTTCTGCAGTTTTCTCACTCTAAGTAGGAAAGAGAGAATATAAAAGCAAGAAGAAAAATCATCTCTCATGGCTCAACACTTTTTGTAAAGGAGAGTAGTACCAAATGCAAAGATTAAAATAAGATCGCCATTCTTTGCCTTCAGAACTAGCTTCTGCAGCTCTGGCAAAAGGAAGGTAATCGGAGCACTAAGAAGCTTGGAGTCCAATATTGGCACCCGTGATACTTTGACAGTTTTGCTCAATGAATACACCTGCTATCCAATTTTGCAAAATTGCTGAGTAGCATTTTAAACACATGCCAAAGCCCTGAATTCTGACAAAATTGTTGAGAAAACAATTGAAAAGATTTCATGAGATTTTGAAACTGGCAGAAAATCTCCAATTTTAGTACCACTCCCATCATTGAATGGAATCAAAACCACAGGAGTTGCCAATTTAGGGGTGCCCGGACTGCTGTAAGTGGCAATGTAGCATCTTGGTTTTGGCAAATACAGAACCCCTTTGTTAGTACAGAGGATCAGTTATGGACAGATGAGAACCTCACTGAAGGATATTCCATGTCACACAGTCTCCATCAACCATTGGGTGGTTGGCAAAAAAAAAAATTCCCTGACAAATAACTGTGCAAAACATAAATAGAATGGAGAATCATACTTCTTGTGGAAAGCACATCTGGCTGGTCACCATCACAAAGACAGGTAGATATTGATGTCGTGCTGCCATGCTTGGCCCTGGATCAATGCATAACTTGTCATTTGTCCACAAATTGAGTCCCACTGGATCAAGGAACCGCTTCATCTGCACTGTAACTTGAAGCCTGCTCCAAGCAAAGTAAAGCCCTCATGAGCACCAAGTTCTACAATTCCATATCAAATCCTTCCACAAGATCCAGAAATGTGGTGGGGGAAAAGAGATGCCTACCGCCTTTGTCGCAGTGCACATATCTTGTAATTGAGACATCGCTGAAGAAACACTGGCTGCAAATACAAACACCCACAAGCTAAAAGTCAAAAGACCAATCAACACAGATTTAGGGTTGATGATACCATGGCCAAAGATAGCACTTGAGGACACCTAATTAACAGGGATGAAACAACCCATTGGAAGATAAATGGTACTTGCCAAATAACTGATACACAGTGACAACATTTTAGGGTTTAAGGTTTAGGGTTGGCAGCATGGCAGTATTATAGCAAATGGAAGCCAGGCAAGGGCAAGAAAGTAAGAACAAGAAACTGAATAGTAGTGAAAGGGGGGTTGCTAGATGGATAGTTTACTCGTTGAGAGAAGCGTGATCGAATGATGTTGTAGAGTTCAACTGGTTTGCAGTACAAAGCCAAGCTCTTGGCAGCAGCTTTCTCATCAATTGGACCCCCATCTCTTGAGCCCACATTTCGACAAGGCCCACCCATGTCTGTTATTGGCTCTCCATTCCTCAAAGGAATACCATTTCTCTTTGGGTGCAACATTCATTCTCCTGCATCATCATTGTCATATTCTTTAAAAGCCCGACAACCTAAGCAACATTGCATGGCTTTTTTCCTTCCCTTATCCATCATCTTGAACAAAGTATATACATATATATAGAAACTCAAATGAAGCTTTAAAGAGGAAAAAGACAATCAAGGCCAAATGAAGCTTTTGAAGACAAAAAGAGAATATCAAGCCAAATGAAAGCTTCAAAGAGGAATAGACACAATCCTATGTGGTTTTTTTTCTGGGGTTTTCATATTACATCCGGGGTTGTTGGATTTGCATCTTTTTGAATTCCACACTTTTGCAGTTAATCTTGAACCAAACAGAAAGTGAGCAAATGACTTGGGGTTTCAAAATGTGGAGCAAAATCCATCTCTCTTCTGAGTTCTGTGTGATTTTGAACATGATGGGTCTATGGGATTTGAACATGATGGGTCTGCTTCTTCTTTCTGCGGGAAGATAGATGCCCACTTCAAGTACAAAAAAGAAAATTTAAATATTGTAGTTGGTTTCTTTTTTAGGCCTCCTGTATATACTTGTGCCCACAATCTGATTCATAACCTCCAAGGATTGTAACAAAAATGAAAACAAACGTACCGACTCAGCAAACCGGATCTCCATAGCCAGCCAGAGAAACCTGCAAGTGGAGGAGATGCAAAGAACGCACACTGGAATCCAAGAACATAAGAAAGTCGCAAAAAGGAGACACCCACGCTTTTTGCCTCCCTCTTTACCTCCTCCACCAACTCTCCCACATGTCAAAAAGGAACCCCGCAGTCTCAGTCTCCTCCTCCTCCTCGTCCCAGGCTCCGCCCTACACACCAAAGGAAGGAAGAGCCCCTCGCCTACTCGAAAGCCAATGGAAACCCAAAACAAAAAAAGAAAAAAACAACAGAAATCCCACAAAACCCACAACAAAAACCGGAAAAAAAAAAAAGGTGTTATGATAAGTGGATGCGAAGATTTAAGAGAAGATTACGAAGGGTCAGGAATAAATAGAATAAGAAAAGAAAAACAACGACAGAAAAACATACAAACACAGCGAAGGGCTGAAGAAGACAGAAAAATCAAAAAGACAAATCCATCATCACAGAGGGCCACCCAATAAAACAAACACAAATGATTGAGGGGGAAAAGAAAAACACACCCAAGAGAAAAGAGAGAGAGAGGGAGGGAAGAAGGGAGGAAGAAGTGGAGTGAAGGGATGTGTTCCAACACACACTTGCTATTCTAGGACTTGAGAAGGAGATAAAGAATAATAGAAAAAAGAATAACCACATGCATGGGTCATGTGGAAGAAGAGAAGGAGATGAAGAAGAAGAAGAAGAAGAAGAAGGTAATGATGATGATTGTGTTGGTGGCAACTGCCATGGGCGGATTGATGGGTGGGTAGGTGGGTGGGTGGTAGCCAAAGTATGTGAAGAGGAGAGGGGAAGCTGAAGAAGAAACAACGACAGGAGCGATGAAAAGAAAAAGGTGGTTTGTATTCCCAACCCCCTTTTCTTCTGTTATGGTTGCTCTTCTCGAACCTCTCCTCTTCTTTTTCTTCTTCTTCTTCTTCCCTCGCTCCTCTCTCGCTTTTGCTTCTCTCTCTCTTTCTGGGCGTCTCTCTCCGCTTGTGTGCTCCTAACCCTATTCATACAAGCGAGGCTTGTCAGTGGTAGGTGTGTCAGTGCGAACAGGAGCAGTATTTGTTTGGGTGTCAGTGTGAACAGGAGTCATATACCTTAATGTGTTACAGTGTAAATAGGAATGTTACTTCCGTGTGTTTGGTTCGTGTGAAACAGGAGTGAATATAACTTAGGGTGGATCAGTGTGAAGAGGAATCATGGTGATGTGTGTTTCGTTAGTGTGAACAGGAGTAAAACTATACCACATAGGCGGTGTGTCAGTGTAAATAGGAATATTGGCTAGGTATGCTTGGTTAGTGTGAACAGGAGTAAAAAAATATACCTTGGCGGTATGTCATCGTAAATAGGAATATGCGATAGGTGTGTTTGGTCAGTGTGAACAGGAGTAAAATATACCTTTGGCGGTGAGTCAGTGTAAACAGGAAATTGATGATTGAGTATGTTACTAGTGTAAAAAGAGATGTGACACTTGGGTACACTGTTCTTGGGTGTCGTAGATTAGTTTGTTTGTGTTATTAGTGTGAACAGGAGCAAAATTGGTACACCAGACCCTACCCCTATCCGGGAGCCTTAAAGTAACAGAACCAAAAATGGATGAAACTTAGTTCTGTAATGACAGCAGGAGGAGGAGGAGGAGGAAGAGCCCCCAAATTTTAAAAAAAACATCCAAACGCACTGTTATAAAACCCACCTCCACTTGAAGATGCCATCCAATCATCCATCCAATCATCCATCAAAATAGCCATCCATTCATCCATCATGCATGGGTCATTAAAAGAATTGGATGGAATCTGTTACTGTACTAAGAAATGGTTTTTTTTGCCAGGCCGCCTCCTCCTCCTCCTCTTTCATGTGTTTTTTGTGTTTTGTGTACAAAGTTTGATTACTCAATAAGAACATACCTATTATGTTATAAATTCCAAGGGATAAATTAGTTAATTAATTAATTAATTAGTAAAAATAAAATAATGACATGTTATGTTAACTTCCAAGGAATATATATATATATATATTTTATTTTTAAAAAATGTGTGGGTAATGATGTCCATGGGTGAGGGCATTGCCAAAATAAAGGGGCCTATTATGATGAGGTGGTAAACCCAAGTTGAGCCCGGCATTTTGGGGAACAATGTTCCCCCACTCCACGGGCTTTATACCCCTTCTTGTAAGGATGATGAGGCTAATGCTATCCTCAACCTAAAGTTAGGTACATCATGTGGTGTGACTTGGATGATTCTTTATTTCTTTTGGTCTATTTTTTAAGAGTGGGAAGGATCTTATGCATACAATTAGGCAAGAATTCTCCCCTCACATTACATTCTCTAAGAGGAGACATAACATCCTTTGCTTTTGCTTTTTTTTTTTTGTGGATATTCATAGAAATTAATGTAGCCTTTGTTGTTGGCTTGGCTCAAGTGCACCAAATTGTTGTTACCCAACTAATTTTTCCTTTTAAAATGATTTAAAAAATGTAACTGAATTATAATAATAACAAAAACTAACTACTCAAAATTCCAATAACTCCTAATAATTGCGTTTTTTGGTCTAAAATTTTCCAAATTGACTTCATTAAAATCCTCCTCATGGATGGAGGGCTTTACACCAATACCAAGACCACACTCAATTTCCCCTACAATTTGTAGTTTTCTTCTTCATTGTAAGTTGAAATGTTATGAAACCCAAACTAAGTGCACCGCTACTTGATCATCAAAAGGGCTTTCCAATGGTACCAAGAGTGCAACAAAAGGCACCGTGGTTTGGAAGATCTCACTCAACGTGACAAACAAAAACAAACGACTTTCCTTCCTTTGTTTGTCGATATATAACATGCCGTCTAACTACTGTAGTACCTTTTGAAGTTGGGCATCTTGTTTGTCGAATAATTATTTTATATTGACGTTTTGATTTCAGCATAAATGTTTTTTTTGAATTTTTGGCAAATTTTTTTTTTAAATTAAAAAATATTCAGCAAATGCCTGAAATCATTTAATGTACATGCAATAATATACATACTAAAACCCTAAAACTACCATGTGACAACTTTCTTGAACCCTATGAAATTTCGACATCAATAAATAATAATTTAAAAAAAAATTCAGCAGGAAGAGACCTTAATATTTTTTTCTAAATTTTTCATTTAAAAAAAGGAGAATTTAAAATTCACACCTTTTTTGGTTAAATTCACACCCTTTCTTGGCATGTAAAATATATATTGTAAAAAAATTGTATAATATAAATTCCTAAGTCAAATGCACATCAGGGGGGTGGGGCAGACACACTCAAATTTAATCTGCATATAATCGGACACGCGAAGAAAAGGTGTGAATTTAACTAAAAAAAGGTGTGAATTAAAAAAAATTCCTTAAAAAAATTATATAATTTTTGCCAAAACTGGAAAGGTACTCTAGTGAAATTTCTTCAAGTTCTCTACTCTACTTATGTAGATTGCATGGCTTAGAGAACAACAAGAAAATAGATTTGATCAACATGACCTTTTCAAAATGGACAAAAGACCCTGGACGGTTATTAGGATGGTTCTTAAGATTTGTAATCCTGATTCTCAAAAGCCAAAGAATGGAAAAATCAAAATAACTTCCTATTAAAAAAAATGTCAATTCTGTACAGGTTTTTTTAATGAGAACCGCCGGTTCTTTAAAGGGTTTCAACTAAAAGGGGTGACAATTTTTTCAATTTTGATGTTTTTGGAGAACCAAAATCTTAACCAAATTCTGTGATTTCAAAAAAAAATAGTTAATTAATTAAAACTGGGAATCAACAATTTTTTTAATAAATTCAAATAACCACACAACACTGGTCCTAACATATGGAAACTCAGTAACCTAATTTGATCACTAAATACAAACTAATTGTAACATCCTAGAGGAGTTGAAAGCCTATGCCAAGCAGAGAATCCTCACTGTCAAGGCCTCTCTACTTTCATCAAGAAATGTTTTTTTGCTGAAATTTGTTTTGCATTCCCTGAAAGAAGCATTCCTTCCAACTAGGTAAGTACCATTTCAAATACATGGCAAGTTCAACATTTCAGTGTCAAATAATTATTTTATTTTGAAGATTCTGTGTTGAAAATTTGAATATTTCATAATATTTTTTGAATATTCTCTATGTTCCCTCAAAAAAACTATGTTCCCTCAAATGCAATCTTTATTTTTGAAAATTTCAACATTTCAACATTAGTTGTTTGTGCTTAGTTGGAAAAGAGTAAGATCCTTTCTTTTCTCCTGATTATTGCCCCAAGCTAATGGACAAGCATGTCTAGATTTTGGGTGCACCCATCCAATTGATGGGTTGTTCTGAAGTCTACTCATCTACTTGTCGAGTTTTTTCTCAAAATATAAATGCTGGATAACTGATTTAATCATGTCTCTATATCATTGTATTTATTTGGGTTGTCTCTTGCCTTTTTGTATCACGAGGTTTCATATCACCATGAAATGTAAAAAACAATTCATAAGATTAATTTTTGATAAACATTAAAATATTTAGCTTCAATTCCTTTGAATCTTATTCAAATCAGATTATTAAAAAACTAATTTGAAAGATTATGCAAGAATTGATTAAAATAAAACACACCAATTTTAAAATTTTAATATGAAATTCGCTTTTGAGATATAAATGTTTAAAATTAATTTGATGTTATTTTAAAAACTTCAATAAGGTGTTGATGAAGATTTAATAACAAAAAATTATAATGAAATAAAATCTTAATTGATTAATTTGTTTGTATTGTTGTCACCTCTTATGTTATAAAAATTTATTATTGCCCTAAGACATTAAGACAGTAGACATGCATGTATAACACCCAATGCTGATTTGAAATGGTCAATTTATTCTCATGTGTAGATGAAGGGATTGGATTGGTGTGAGTTTTTTTTTTTTTTTTTCTTCACGTTTCATATTTTAATTTTGATTATATATTTTAAATAATTTAATTTATGTTGAAATGGTACAAGTACTACAATATCATCCTATCTTCTATGGCACCCATTAGGGAGGGGGGCCATTCTTTCCTATTGTCCATTTTCAAGAGTTCAAATTGTAACAACTCAGCTTCCTTCTTGTCTATTCCACCATAGTCCATCACACCCATATTCAAGACATTTTTTCTTTTAGTTTTGAATTCTTAACCTCCCATCTTCAAACCCTAGTTCTTTTTGTGTAACCTCACAAATGTGTAGCTTGGTCCTTATGTGGTTTCCTTATCAACTTTTAAGATCTCGTCTTTTTTTTATGCACACTCATTTGAACTTGTTTTGGTTCAAGTTTTCAAAGTCTTGTTGGCCAAGGGAATTTGAGAATCTCCAAGGACAATGGCTCATTACCAACTTTCTCTCCAAATTTTTTTAAGAGGTGTTGGTCTCATACCATCAACTTGCATTGCTTTAATAACTAACATTCCTAGAATATTGAGCCCTTATTGCCTCACCCTTGCATCAAGGTTTGTGCTAAACCATCACCCTTTGCTTCTCAAAGTTATGGCCTTTGTAGACAATTGTGATCTTCCATTTCAACAACATTTATTGACAGTTTGTGACCTCTTATTTCCTCTAACTCAAACATGCATTCCTCATTTGGAGTGATTTCATGTCCTAGTATCACCCAATGTTTTACTATGCACATATTTTAGTCATCTTATATTTTGTTTTTAATTTTAGTAAGCATGGAGTTGAAAAGGAAATCAAGATTGTTATATTAAAGTTGGATCACTTGCATTGTGGGATGGGACATTCAAGAGTAGTTCCTTCAATGTTTTTTAACAATTTACTTCGTGACATGTAAGATCAACAAATTTTGTGGTCAATGCAACTTCAATTTTCAACTAATTCATAAGACATAAATGGAAGAATAAAAACAAAATAAGAAACCTAATTTGATAATGATTCTTATGATTTTTCAATATAGCATGTGTTAACACTTCACATGATCACAATACAAATATAAATTAATTATTCTTAA
>Ga0209208_10005209_pt1 | contig 18167 bp, 17 predicted proteins | sample S1TSphfallax_3_FD_187694 | JGI IMG/M metagenome (GOLD analysis project Ga0209208, IMG submission 187694) | Host-associated microbial communities from peat moss isolated from Minnesota, USA - S1T2_Fd - Sphagnum fallax MG (SPAdes) (version 2) | ecosystem: Host-associated > Plants > Peat moss >... | reverse complement strand
AATGGGAGTTCAACAGCCGGAATGATGGCTGGGATTCCTGATAGAGCTTGAGGTAGTAACATCCAAACATTGTGAGCTGTATGCTTTCTCATCTTCTTTGTCCAGCCCATTTGTAAACTACCATTTATTGCCTGTCTTATCTGGCACTTTTTTCAATTCCTTTTGTGCACAAATGTCTAACATCATGTTTGTGTCTCTGGGGATCCATGAATTGAATCTAGCAGACGCAGGAAGTCTTGCCTGGTATGCAACAGATTGGTTGTGGGTGCGTGGCAGCCTTATCAACAGGTTGATCATCCACACTGTCTTTTTATTCAGATTGCAGTTTGTTGATTACTCTTTGGATTTGTTAACTTGCAGATTGTTTGCTTAACTTGTGGCTGTAAACCTGGGTGCTCATGACAAATTTTATGCAGCAATGGTGTCAAAAATGGCAGTTATTGGGAGAAAACTGAGACCCTAGTGAATTCTTGGCATACCTGCATTATGTTTTGTATCCACTTTCTGACAAGTAAAGTTCTATTGAGTGCTTACTGCACCTTCATAGCAAATAGTGGGGTTGTGTTCTGTGGATTGAATGTCTGTGTCTGTTTCTATCTTGTTGGCCCATCTGATCATGGAGCCACTGGGCTGAAAATCCGCATTTCAACTAAGTTTTAATTTTGGGGATAATAAAGTTAACTGTAAAGTCACCCTGTCTTCAAATCTCTCGGTGTTAAGAAACACCCCCTGCAACATAAATTGTTGTTACTCAATCACAATAATGCTAAATCTACTAAAAACAAGTCTTCATGCCCGAAAGAACAAATACTATCACCTCTCCTTAAGGCCATAAACAAGTGTTGATCATCCCTTTTCCCTTTTATACCTTGTTGCAAATGGAAGGAGAGCACACAATGGAACATCATTTAATTTATTCCTTCACGCATTCCTTGTTCTAATTATGGACAACATGTGCAAGCACCGTTTCTCATCTCAATTATAGATAGAGTTTGCATATATCTATGAAAGGGTTCTTACCAAGTTATGCGATTTATTTGGCTTTGCTGGCCTTACTTATGGTCAGTTCACACTTGCAAGTAAGGACAATGATAAACTATCATTTTACGATTGGTGTTCACATATGGAAATTATTTTTAGTAAGGCGTTCACATGTCTTGGTGATGTGGCATGTTGTTTATAAGTTAGCAACAATGAATATAGTGAAATAGTAATGTAATGGTAAGCTATCACAACATCAATAAAATCTTCCAATTTCGTACATTTTGGAATTATGTACTTGTGATAGTTTATTAATTGACAACCTAGAGAATCTTTTCCCTTTTTAGCTTTCTTCTACCGATTCTTCTATCTTTTCTTTTGCCCCTGTTTTTTGGGGGCTTTTCTACCTATTTTTATGTTCATCAAACCTACTAACATTGATCACTTTGCTAATTTGCATGTGTTACACTACTACTGCAATGCATCATGGATTTGTATACTAGAAGCCAACCCTTTTACACAATGCCTAAAACACTCATTGGGATTATGAACAATTGACTTAGCCACTTCTAAAGAAAATTTGGGTATCCAGTTGAAATCACAAGCCTCAAAAACAAATATACCACCTAGGCATACCACTACAAGCACATTGTAGCTATCCACCTTACTTGGAGAAATTGATGAAAAAAGGGAAAAATTAATCGTGCTCACCACACTCTACACTTGTTTCTGGTCTACTTCCGTGTCTTTTCCCCAATCGTAATCATGAGCCCAAACATGAAAGTGTGTGGCTTGTGCTAGTTTGGCTCGTGTTGTTGAGCACACATTGTAACATACTTTTACAAAGTATGTATTTTAAAACCAATCTACTGAATTTCCAATGACAAAAATTACTCAAATTTCAATAACTCTCACACATTAGGTCTGAAAATAACGAAACAACCTTAATGCACCAATATTTCATTCAGGGCTTTCCAATCATATGGAGATCATCACAACCCCAATTTCGCTAGAATTGAATTTTCAATGTTTATTAAAAAATTTGTCATGAAAATACTCGAATTCAATAACTAAATTGCATTGCAGGCCTAAACATACCAAAATAACCTTGGCACACCCCTACTCATCTAGGGCTTTCCAGCAATAGGTACCAAGAACATGGGCAAGGGCTCCCTTTTGGGAATTCTCAACATAGCAAAACAAACAAACAAACTTCCATAATATTATTAGGATTATATTAGGGCCTGATCAGGTTTTGTTTTTGGAAATACCCCACCTAAAAAGAGGAAATATCCAACTGATGAAGGTGGCTTGCAAATCAAACTTTTGTTTTTCTGCCAGTGCTTTATGTTGGGTGCTTCAAAGCAGGTTGGAATGGGTCTTTCTCCAAAAGAAATTGGGGTCAATCTTGGTTCTCAGATAATACATTTTATTTGTCCAGACTGGTAGGGGAAGCTCATTTGGCTCTTTGAGAAAACCTTCAATATAGTTGAGCAGAAGGCTTATGACATCCACAAAAAGTTACAGCCTGTGGTGCATCCCCATCACTTCCTACTTCGCATCTTAAACAAGATCTTTAAAATCTCATAACTATTGTGATTTTCAGCAGTCTGATACTTGTTAAGTTTGAACACTAGACTTGTAACCTCCCACTTGCTGATTTTCCTAGAAAGCAAGCAAAGAAAGAACCACTGTTTTGAATGGGAGTTTCTGAGAGGCAAGATTGGTACTGATAATATCATTTCGTGAACAACCTCCAGTCCTTGCCAATGCTCATGAAATTTGAAGTAGGTCTGCACCAGCATTGCTCTCAAGAGGCAATAGGCCACAACAGCCTCTCACATCCATTCCTTCTGCCCAAGCAGCACCCTGATCACCCTTTCCTCAGCTTCTTCTCTTCACATCATATCACCTTCCTTTTCCTGTGGCACACAAGCTTGTGACCACACCTGTGCCTTCACAAGTTCAAGACCTCCCACCTCCAGCAACAACAATTGGAAATGGTACGTTTGGAATCTTATGAAGGCTTCACCTGCTTTCCTCATTTCAATAGCTGTACATGCATCCATTCAGGTTCAAATGTGTCCCCAGACAGACCTTCCAAAATCATGATAGGTGTGGTCTTAGCATCCAAACTTCAAAACACTGTCATGTTATTTTCAATATGAACAGCACAGTTCCTACTTGAGCAATTCATATGAGAGTACAGATAAGTAAAATGAAATTGAGTACAAGATTCCTTGAGTACAAAATTTTTAAAACTAAAGCCTCCCAAATTATGGGAATCACACAGGTTTCACCTTTTAGGTAATGGAAAAGAAATGGTTACACTTGAGACCCATGAGGCTGTGGCAGGTGTCACACCATGCCCAACTTCTCTAAATGATCAGAACAGTAATGGCAGCTTGACATTCTGCTCAGCACTGATGATTTAAATATGGGCTAAGGAACAAATGTGAAGGTCAATGAAATGGTGGGAATCATTTGGGATGAGGCTACTTTCTACCAAACAGCCCAAAAACAGACTTCAAGGCATTAACTGCATTCTCATTGATGAAGGGCTCATCATACTTGTTGACAAGGGACAAAAAGCCCGGTGATGCCCTCACATTCCCCAAATCTGGATCTTGTCGCACGGTCTGCATGTAACATCAAGTATCCAATGCAACCATTAATTCTCCTTGAAAATGGACCCAACAGGAACAGTGAGCTCCCTTCATCTCTTTCTCTTAGCTTCCAATCCACTACTGAAAAGAATCAATGGTATTGCAAAGAAAGCTGCACAAAACTCTTTTGAAGATAACCATTGTATTCAGTTCCTGCTAACTGAAAACAAACATGAAAAAAACGAGCACTGTCATCACAGTGTGAGAGTCATGAACAATGTATCAGACCATCACCTTCATCATGAATGGCAATAACTCTCTGGCATTACTACTCTCTGCCTTCATCAGCTTGTGACACTGGGTGTAGATAAGTACGCAACAATTTCTTCTAAACTTAGGGCAAATAACTACAGAAATTTTTTTGTCCTGAGATTCTGTTCACAATCTTGGAAGCAACAGGAAGACTTGGCTAGCACTTGAGATGCATAGCTAATAAAAAAGCAGGACACACAAATGCTTGCAAATAATTACTTCAATTTTGCACTTCATTCTGAGGGTCTTAAGAATACTTGCCTTAGGCCAATACACCTGCAGAAAAGTTGGGTAGTAGATAATTCAAAGGTTTGGTTCAAAGTACTAGAATTGTGTCTCAAAAACCAAGAAATGCAAGTGTTCATCCACAAAGATCCATGGATTCTCTGACATGAAGGAGCATCACATCTAGTAAGGGAGGAGAGGAAGCAGACAGACCATGACCAGAATATAAGATCTAGATGCACAAGGAATTGGCAGCACAGCTGGTGAAAAGGAGTGAAATAGCTCACCGTGTAATCATCAAACCCAGCTTCCAGTGCTTGTTCAAGAGCTGACAGTGCAGCATCAATCTGCTACCAAATACAACCACACCACTTTTACATATCCAGGTCATTGTCCTCTGTCCTGATGCTTATAATCAGCATAATAACAGCAAGTTGATCTCATCAAGTCATTGACTCAAGGTGGCCACAAAGATCAAATAAATTGAGATCATTCATTTCAAAATCCATACTCAAAAAGCATCTTTGCCACACTCAGACCCGAGTAATGGAGTTAAAATTGGATGATGCAAAGGACAAAAAATTGACCTGTTTGAGTTGAGAGTAGCAACAAGCCACGTTATAGCTGGCAACTGCTTCTTCTCGGGCTGCTGGCTTCAGTCCCAATACTGTCTCAAATTTCTCTAATGCTGCCTCATATTTTGCTGCACTGCCAAGAGAAATGGTCCAAAGTTTCAGTCTTTTCCAGAGTGTGGCAGAATAGTAACCCATAAACCATCAAGAAAAGCCAAAGAGTTGGCAGAAAGGCAGTTGGCAACAAGGGTTTTTGGACACATCCAGAAATGCTCTTAATTTTGTATGAACTACACCATGTGATCCACTGTTGAACATGGGCAGAAAAATCTTAGTGTCAGGAGATAGAATGCTAGTCCTCTGACCACCAAGATAGACAGAAAAAGACATGGTCCTTGAAGACAAAAAAATAGCATGGGAAGAAACATAGATATATCCAAATTACTTGTACAACTTGAGGCCCTCAGTAAGCTCTTCTTCTCTCTGCTTCTTCAACTCCATTTTGCGTAAATAATTCTGGACCTGGCCCCCAGTAGTTCCTCCTCAATTGTTAACAATGGAATAATTCTGTTTGTTGATCTTCATTTATTCAAGATGTTGTGCAAGCAAAACATACAAGAGAGCACACTTACTTGAATCTCTCGAATGCCCTCTCCTATTGATCCTGCATTCCGTTCAGCTGACAATACCTCAGCTGAAACTCCTCTATCTTCTCGGACACCTGCCTTGCACACATCATCATTCACAGCAGTTCCACTCTCCACATCAAGGAGGATAGATGACTGTGCAGCATTACATTCCATTGTAATGTGCAGCAGTAACTAATCCACTCTACGTGCATAACACCAAGGCTTTCGGATCAGGACAAACCGTATCTCTTCTCCATTTTCATGGCAAGGGTGCCAATTCGCTGGCGTACTGTGTACATTGTGCGTCCATATTCTGCTGCTGGCCACATCTCATTTCCAAATACAGCACTGCAAGTCAGCAGCCACATGGTTTTCAGAATCATCAGCCAGGTTGACTACTGGGAGAGATTGGATAAAGTTTTTGACACACCAGATGTACTTCCAAATTGGAGGCTAAGACAAGAGAGCTGCTGGAAATTATCTTCTTTTCCAGATCCATGGTAACATTAAAGAATGTGATTTGAACTTGCTGTCCGCTTCCCCTTAGGTGAAATCCTTTGATATGTGATCTTGTTGTCGTTGTTGTTCTTCTTCTTCCGCAATGCAGTTCATTCTCAACATCGCCATTCTTTCTTTGTAACTCTCCTCTTCAGGTCTGACCTTTCAGCAGACTCTCTTCCTTCCTAGACTGGAAATTGGGAAATCTTTAGCCACATACAATGAATGCCGACGCTTACTCACCTGGTCGCGATCACTCTGTCGCCGGGCGTGAGCATCTTCGTCTTGTCCGCGCTTCCACCCGGCGCAATGGCGTCGATGTACGTGCCCCCGTCGGATCCCTTGTAAAATTTGATCCCAAATGGCTTCTCCAGCTCCACCTCGTACACCTCATTGGCCCCCGCGCCTTTGGAACTGCTAGAGCTCATAGTAACAGGCGCGAATCCATTAGTGCTCCCGACTCGTCCTCCGCCTAGTCTTCCTCTCCCTCCTCGCTTCACAATAGCCTCCTCCCTCAGCAAACATAGCCTGTGCGTTCCCTCGTTTCCTAAAAATTCTGTAACTAACTTCTTCACATCCTTTCTCATTTGCACCAAGACTTGCCAACCGCCGCCTGCGGCTGCTGCTGCTGCTGTTCCTCCTCCTCCTCCTGCAGCAGACCAGGGATGCAGCTGCTGCTGCCACATTTGTTGTTGCACATTTGCTTTCACAGAAGAAGAGGAGGACGAAGAAGAAGAAGAAGAAGGGAGGACCGCTATGGCGGTGTGGTACATCACGTCCATAACAGCGAGAGCCATGGCAACTGCTGCAAATACGAGAAGGCAATTGCCGAGGGAGGGAGGGGGGGCATCAAGCACGCATTTGTCACCACCACCACCATATCCACGAATTGCAAAGCAAATGGGCCATATTTCACGCAACAGGCACCAAACCCGACGATTTTACGTGGACGTAAAATCCGTCTCCGTTTTTTTTAATTAAAAATATTCCCCTGATGCCTGAGGGGTATCTACCGGATACTCATCAAAGTATTATGGGGGAAAAACAATGGTAGGCATTTAGAAAAATGTAATGATTTAAAACAATCTAATGCTTGTCATTACAATTCTTTTTGGGAAACACTTGTTGGCCAATGATATATATATATATATATTTATTTATTTTATTTTTAAATTTTAAATTTTAAAAAAAATTTAACGTTGCATCATTGATTGGCATCCCAAGAAGGCTTTTTTAAACATTAATTGATAACAACACAAGTGGGACATTTTTTAAATAATTGTAATTTTTGTTACTAGGTAATTAGCAACCTACAAGACCAAGCCTTCTTCTGAATATGGCAAACTTAGTCCAAAACCAAATTAGTGTTGTTGTTGTTGTTGTTGCAATCGGCCTAGGCTAGTTCCAGTTTTAAGCATTTATGTTTGTTTGTGAAGTTAGAGCAACCCCACCAGGGCTCGGTGTGTTATCCTTCAAAAATATTTCTCATGTCTAAGTTTTGTTGTTTACTTTGTTTCCAACCCGACCCATAAAACTGAAATTGGGACAGCAAATTTATTCATCTAATTTTAATTTGCAGGGTCACGTATTGAGCATCAGTGCGTATGTTTTGGCAAACATTCAATAGTAGCAACGAGTTAATGTTATACCCGGTTCAACGCATTTGTAATGTAATGCCCAACATTTTTTTTTAATTCACTTTTTTTTTATTGGACCAGCATATTGATTAATGTTGTAAGTATTTTTGTTACAAGTGATTTTTAAAAAAGAATTTGAGGTATTAATTAAAATCCTCTCTTCAACCTAAAGTTATAGGTTCAATCCTTTTCTCAAAAAAAAAAAATCACAAAAAAAAATGAATGAATTTTTTTATAAAATATTTAAATAGTTTTTAAAAAGTAATTGCCCTTACGAAATAACTTCCGTAAGCAAAAGAAAATTAAATGCTAGTCCCAAGAAAGTTCCTCCATGAAGTAATAAAATTCTTTGATGAAAAATACAATTTTCACATGGAAAAAATAATTTTTTTTTAGGGAAGAGCCCAAGTTCCTTGAGGAGAAAGGCACTTTTCTTAAGGAATAATGTACTTTCCTTGTGAAAAGGCCTAAATTTCTCGGGGAAACATATGTTTCGAATGTTTTTTAATCATAGTCATCTCATTTTATTTTTATATAGTCTTGCAACCTATCACTGGAAAGGTCTTAAAGAGAGTTCCAACTTTGTAGTTGGAAATATTTCAATCAAATTTCATATGCAAAAGTTATGATTTAAAAATAAATAAATTCAAACACATTTATTCCCAAGGGTAATTTAAGTTCTTTTTCCTTAATGGACATGATTGATCTCTAAGGGGAAAAGTTTAAGTTCCTCTCCATGACAACTAAAACTCCTCATCCTTAGGGACATGATTATTCCTCAAAGAAAAGCCAACTTCCTCAAAGAACAATAAATATTAATGTTGAACCTTGTTCCTAAACTTGCATCTGTGCCAATGATGGGAGACACAATTAGGAAACAAAGTGGTGTGGAAATTCATTGTAAATCATATTTCTAACATTCAATAAAAGGTGTTGGCCAGTGTCGGTGACACGTGATTGAGAACATCGATTGACATGATGGTTATTCCACACCTCCACATCATCACATTATGGCATTTTAAAAAAGATTTTGTGGTTCAAAATCCTTAAGGCCATTTGCCAAACATTTTTTTGGGTCATCACATGGAAAAAATTGTCGCAAAAAAAAAGGATTCAAAAGGTTTAAGTACACACTTGCAAATCCAAATTCAAGTAATCTAAATCAAAAAGACATTTCTTCCATTATCTCCAAAAAACCCCAAACTTGAAGCCCATCCCCCTTCAATTTTGTTTTCAACTTTTCTTTTCTTTTTTCAATTTTGTGATGTAGCCCTAGGGAAAGGCCCAAATTCCCCAAGGAAACATATGTTCTAAATGTTTTTACAATCATAACAATTTCATATTTGTTTTTATATAATCTTGCAACCTATTATTGGAAAGGCCTTAAAATGAAGTACAACTTTGTAGTTGAAAATGCATTAATTAGAACTTGTATGCAAAAGTTATGATCAAACAAACTTTCGAACACATTGTTTTTTATAGAAATGGCCACTCTTCAGGCAACTTAAGCCCTTAATGGTCATTCCCTGAGGCAATTTAAGTTCCTTCTCCTCAAAGAACATGATTGTTCCTCCAGGAAAAAAATTTAAGTTATTCCCCAAGGCAACTTAAACTCCTCTCCAAGGACATGATTATTCCCCAAGGAAAAGTCAACTTCCTTGAGGAACAATGAACTTCCTTCAAAGAAAATCTCAAGTTCCCCATAGAAACATATCTTTTGAATCTTTTAATAGTCACATCATCTCATATATGTTTTTATATAAACTTATGACTTATAATTGAAAAGGTCTTTAGGATATTTACAACTTTGTAGTTGGAAGCATTTCAATTAAAACTCATATGCAAAAGTTATGATCACATAAAATTTTGAACATGGTTAGTCCCCAAGGGAACACAATTTAAATTGCTCCCCTTGCACATGGTTGGCCCCTAAGGAGAAATGGGCCTAAATTGTCCCGAGGAAGAACCATGTTCCCCCAAGGAGTAAATGTGTTAAAAACTTTGTGTGAACATAACTTTTGTATATGAATTCTAATTAAAATGCTTCCAACTACAAAGTTGAAGTTTCCCTCAGGAGCTTTCCAATAGGTTGTAGTTTCATTTTTTTCAAAATGGGTGAATGCTAGTCACTAACCCAAAACTAATACTTATCAAATTGAATGGATATAAAATTTAGTCCTTATCAAATTTAGCTTCTTAATAGAATTTTTACTCTAAGTCGGTCTATGGCAAGTATACATTGTTACACCCATGTACATTCTTACACCCACAAATCGCATTTGGAAATGTTTATATGATATATAACATTATATGATTAGATTGATCAAGAAGCTTAAGGAGTAGAAGATTGATCATGAGTGAACACTTACAAAACCTTGTCAATAAAAAACCAAAAACTACGGTAAACAAATGAAATGGTTGATAAATTTTTTAAGTTTGTGACTTGGTCATTTCGAAGAATTAGAATAAACTTTACAAAGGGAAGTTCAACTTTTCTTTCCACCACATACATGATATTATTTTATTGTCAAATAAATGACCAACAACACAAGGTTTGAATTGGCTTGGACAAATAACTATTGTTTTTGAATTGCCACACAATGCTCTTGTTCATGACCCATTTCATCGTGCATTCAATACTTCAAGAAATTTTTACCATATTAAGCATATCAATTGAATAGATTCTAAAACATAATTATTTTTTATTTATTTTTGTGCAAAAGACACTAAAATCATCCAAAAGGACTTGCACGAAACCATTTAGTTACTTGTTGAATGTCTTGGTCACAACCTGGTAGTTAGAAGCTTTTTGGTGCATTACATAACCCAAATGACATAATTACATTATAAATAATGTTTCCCATTATGAGATGAAGGTTTTTTTTTTATAAATCTTCTTCTACCATTTTGACCTAATTGGAACCATTATACATCCATGAATAAATAGATTTTGTGTCTTATTAGAGTATCTAATATGGAGTCCAAAATGGCAATGGACACAAATCTTTATTGGTTTGTGCATTCAATTTTCAATAGTCCACACACATCCTCAATTTGCCAACCTTTTTTTGGCACAGTTACTAATGGCAACAACCATTATGTGTTTTATCAAATAGATGAATCATGCATGTGTTATAACGTCTTGTATAAGGTTTTTCACACTTTTAGAGCAAAAGTTTGATTCGTCCTACACCACCACTATTTAATTAATTAGCTTGGCATTTGCCATTAGATCAATCTTGTGTTCACAAATTTGTCATGGAATCCCCTTTCATTATTTATAATTCTACATGAACCCATTTTTGTAACTATTTAGGAATGCATCAACTCTTTTAATTCGATCATAGTCCATTAGTTACTAGGTTTTTTTATATCGTAATGTCAATTACGTCATCATAGATCAAGGCATCCCCTAGTTCATGTTGATAAACATGTTGTCGATAATACATTTTTTTTTCAATTTATATCATATCGCAAAATCAATTTTCCCATTGGCCATAACTTTGACAAAACATTGTATAACTTTTGTTTATCGTTATTTAATTATCCTTCATAATTGCACCTATCATCTACATGTTTTGGTCATTGTGATGGATTCAATTTCATTGTTTTGATGGTACTAAGAGACACTTGTTCTTAAAAATAATGGTTAGGACATTATTTTTGTAATCACAGTGAACTTTTACCTACTTCAACCATGGTCTTCCCAAAACATTGAATATGTTTCTTGTCCTTTGTCCATACTTAGGACAATCACAAAGATTTTGTATGTGAGTCCTAGCGAATCTATCTTCAAGTTTCAAATTAATCTTATTGGTTTTGGTTAACCATACGGACCAAAAAAGGAGTTGGTTGAGGCCTTTTCAATCCAAGTTTCTTTCTTAATCTTTTTGAAATGATGTTCATTCTAGATCCACCATTTAGTGGTTTACATTTTCTAATTCACACGCGAACAACAAATATTGTTTTTTCAAGATCTTTTGCTTATGTTTTAGATTATACAAACATGAATGATTTTTTTTTGTCTTGGTCCTATTGGCCAATGAATTCTCCAATATCTTCATCATTTGATGACAAATTTGTAACAACTTTCCCAACTTTATTTCAATTTCAAATTATAATATACAAGGCTACCAAAATTCCTTACTAGACATCACTTTATCGAAGGGATCAAATTTGGTTAGGATTGGGCCAATTGATTTGATTATTTCAAAATGGTCATGCCAAGGGTTTGCATAGGCTAGTACATGTTAAAAGCTTTCAAACCCTAGATGGTATTTTTTTGGAAATTTATTATTGTTTTGTAATATTTGCAGCAAATTCAAAAGCATTTATATGTACACTTGTCAAAGGTTGTCCCACCATTAGGAAATTTTCAACCAACTATATTGGTGAGATGGTAACAAATTAAGGTTTGGGTCGCTAGGCCAATGTGAATGGATGTTACATTAATTGGTTCACATTCATCAGTTTTAATGGTCATGGACTAGTTTAACACCACCAAAAGTGATTCAATGAACATATCAATTCATTTTTAGGCACATGTTTGGTGGATGATATATTGGATCCATGATGAAATTCATGTGTGTTTTGTTATGATGATTAACCACCATTAATTGTGGTCAATAAACATTATTACAAATTGTGGGTGTAATTCACTAATCCCTATTCACTAGACCATTGAATTCATTGCTTCTTCACTAGTCCCTGTTCACTACAACCAATGAATTCACTCAAAATCCAATGAAATCACTTGGTGTATAAGGACACATTTTGTTATAGTGAAGGTTGGACCTCCACAAACGATTTTGTTGACATTTTTGAAATTTTCCCATTTTCATGCATTTCAAAATGGAAGCCCAAGGATGATTTGGGATTTCAATTCATTGAATATGGAGAAACCCAGTGTAGATGAAAGGGAATTCACTATGGGGTTTTACATGCACATCATTGATGTGCTAAACATTTTCAAAGGAATTTCGTAAACAATTTTTGGGGCATTTTCCATTTGGAGTTATGAATTAAGAATAAATGGGGAAAAAAATCGATATTAAATCAAATTGATAACTTGATTTACAACCATTAAAACTTAGGAAAGAGGGATCAAATGACCTCCAAATTGTATACCATAGCTTAGGGTCAGTTTCCACATTGACAAAATGAATAATTGTTTTTTTCAAACATTACTAGGAAATGCGTCTTAGTTCATTTTGGATTTCATTAGATTTTGAATGAATTTGGACATTTTAACCTAGTGAAATTGTTTAACCCCCCAGTGAACGAGGACCAGTTGTTATGGACAATGATTTGTTTCACTGATACTTAGTGAAACAAGGTTACTTTCAAGTGAAATACAAATTTACCAAACCATTCACTTGTTAATTAATTAATTAACCGGTATGGGAATCAATTAAATTTTAATTATTTAATATATAATATTATTGATAGTTTCATGATTTTTAAAACCTACTATTTATTGACACATGTCACTACCTACGTTAGGTTAAAAACCTAGCCTAGGTAGGTAGATAGGCCACATAATCAACCTAGGGACCTATTCTAGGAATTTGATAAGAAAATATTCAATCAACATACCATTGTTGACCACACACAACACCACCCATGAGGTTTGATCCCTTGACTTTTGGAATGGAAGCAAACACCTTTACCATCAAGGCACCCCACTCGTTATGATAATATGTTACATTATCAAATACTTCATTGTAAACATTACAAATTTTTTGAAAATTCATATCTTATTGAGATTTTGTTCAAATGAGATGATTCAAGTTTTTTTTTTAAAAATTCAATAATGTACATAATTACATTTATTTCTTTTTGAAAGTTTAAAATCATTTGAATAAAAAAAAAGTTGAACATCATTATTCAATAACATTTCAATAACCATTTTTTTGAAAAAAAAAGTTTAATGAATGGATAATTTTTTTTGATAATATAATAATACTACCTATGTTAAACTATTTTCAATTATTATATGACTACTTTTCATTAATTTAAATTATTTCATCCTACATTATTTATAATTATTTATGGCTATTATTAATTACTTTTTATTATTTCACCCTAGGCTATTTTTTGTTATTATAAGTTTTTTTGGTTATTTTAGTTTATTTCACCTTAGGCTATTTTTAGCTATTGTAAGTTTTTTTGGTTATTTTATGTTATTTTTTTGTTACTATAAATTATTTTAGTTTAGATTACTTGTAGCTATTATAAGTTATTTTTGGCTATTGAAAGTTATTTCACCTTATGTTATTATTGACAATTTTAGGTTATTATAGGTTATTTCACCTTAAGTTATTTTTTTCTATTATTAATTATTTCACCCTAAATTATTCTTGACAATCCTAAACAATTATATTATATGTCTATTGGTTGTTCTTTTATTGGTTGTTCTTTTACATGGTTATTGGTGGTTATTATTGGCTATTGGTACCTATTTTATTTGTGGCTATTAATGATTTTTAGTGATTATATTATTAATAGTTATTGGTGGTTATTCTATTAATGTATATTGGTGGTTATTTTAGTAATGATTATTAGTGAATATTCTATTAATGGTTATTGGTAGCTATTCTATTGGTGGATATTGGTGATTATTAATTAGTATTTTATTAGTGGGTATTGGTGACTATTTTAATAATGACTGTTGGTAGTTATTGATGATTATTCCATTGTAAGCCATTGGTGGTTATTGATTGTTATTTTATTAATGTTTATTAATGGTTATTGTATTATAAGTTATTGTTGGTTATTATATGTTATATTACAACTATTGGTGATTATTGTATTATAAATTATTGTTTAATATTATATGTTATAATATCACAGGCTATTGGTAGTTATTATATTGTAGGGTATTGAAAATTATTTTTTATAGTTTATTATTTTTTATTCTAAGTTATTTTTACCTTATGTCATTATATTTTGTTTTAGATTATTTTAAGTTATTATACTTAGGATAAAATAATTTATAATAACATAAATAAAATGACCTTGAATAACTTAAATTATAACTTGAAATAACATATATTAATTTAAAATAAAATAACCTAAGGTATAGCCTAAAGTTAGTTAAATAATGTAATTTAAAATAACTTAAAAGCTTATAATAAATTAGTTAAAATACGTTAATGTAAAATAACATATAATAATTTAAGGTACAATAATTTATATTAACTTATAATAACATAAAATATAAGTTAAAATAATTAAGGTAGCTTAAAATAATATAAGATATATATCATAAAGTAACATTGATACAATATTTTTTAAAAACATAAAAATAAACCTATTTATTATAGTGAATTGTAATAGTGAATCATGTTAATTAATAATGAAACATGATGTCTACATAGTGATATGATATTGAAATCAGAAAAATTCAATGAAGTTATTTCACTTTTAAGGTCCCATAGTGATTTAAGTTAATAAATTGCACCGCACTTTTGTAGTAATGAAAAAAAAGAATTTTGAAAATTTGAAATTACATATATTTTTATAATTTACTATAATATTGTGGTATGAATAGATTAGAAATAGTGAAACTTATTTCTAATTAATTCATATCACAATATGAATAACTATTTCTAATCTATTCATACCACAAAAGTTACATTTAGATTACAACTTAGAAATATTGTGGTATGAATATATTAGAAATAATGTAACTTTTGAATTTGTTTTAGTCCCATCCTATATTTCCCAACACCATTTATTTTGTGGGAGTTAAGTAATGTGTTATGGGTTTGCATTCTATTAAAAAATTTAAAAATCAATAGTTTTTTAAAACCCTGAATATTACTTAACAAACCTAGGGGTGCACATCATTGTGATTGGTCCAAATGAAAATATTTAAATGGTGTCACAATAAAATACTATTTAAAATTCATGTTCATGGGTGGGGTGGGGGAATGCTTATCTTCATGTTGGATACTAATGCTTGCCCAAATGAAAGGCACCATTGAAATGTTTTGACTATGAAAATATGGAATATTTGTTCCAATAATGCAATGAAAAGAACCATTGTGTTAATTCTGTAAAACCAAAACTAACCTAACAAAATGAGTGTGATCATTACATTACGAAAGTCAATTAATTAGTTGCCATTAATTCTTATTAACTTCATGAATTCAAATGGTGAATGTAACTATATATGTACATATATATACAAAATCTTAAGCAAATAATTATACATAATTAATGTTATGAGTTTCTTTCACATTTCCAAAAGCAATAAAAAGATTCATCATAATTTTGGCTAACATTTTAAAATCATAACACTTCTTGGGACACATTGAAATTTCATATGAATAACCATGTTGCATGAAACAAAATCTAATGATCAAGTGCAAATTGAAAGTGTTTAAAAAAACAACTTAAAAGCTCTTTCCCAAAAGGTTTTGAACATGCATTTTGTCAAACTCACAATTGTTTTGGACAAATAGTGATTGAATTGAAACCTTCAAATCATATTTAAAACTTCAAATTATTTACAACATTGATGAATTTATAGGTTGATCATAAACAAAAATATTTCACATCATGTTTACAATTCTTTTGTGAAGTTTTCATTTTGAGTTGTGGAGAAAAATCTTAAGAACATTGGTGATAGGTTTTTATTTATAAATTTCTAACCTTAAATCACATAGTTGTACCAAATGGAACAATTTTCCTTAATTTTGACATCACCTATGATGAGCATTCGGCACCACGAAAGTTGTCTTGTTCCATCATTAACAACTTGTCAAACAAGTTCATAATTGTTCGATGCCTTCACACTATGAAAACAAATCCTATGACATTCCATCAATGTTAACCATGTCTCAATGTTCATAAGGATCAAAATTTTCTTTGAATGATGTAAAAGAATGTACACTTGAAATAATGTGAAGAAGCTTATTGGACTTCAAATTTCTTGTGGAAATAGTTTAGCTTGATAATTTTGTGTGTGCAAAAATTCACATTGTTGTGAATTAAGAAAGAAATGTTTAAAATGATGATTTTGTCGATGTTTTTATCACCATATTTTCTTAAGACTTGTTTTATGGGAACAACTATCCATTATTTTTTTAATAAGGTAGTAAAATGTAAAGAAAGATGTATGAGTTATGGATGAGTTATGGATGAGTGCCATTTTGTCTTGATGTTGTCATAGATGATAACAATATACAACTTTCATGTTATGGACAATTGACATTTGGGCTACATAAAATAAAAATTAAAAATTGTGTACCCATTGGATGATATTTTTAATATCTACAAAATCATTTCTCTTGAAAGTAATTAATAAAAGTTGCCCCATAAGGTGCATGGAATTGAATTAGGGTTCATCAACAATGTTTTTGTTTTCCATTTTGATGATGTAACTAAAGTGTTGATTATCCAAGGAAAAAAATATAGCCAAAATTGGCAATAAATGAAATACAAAAGTAAAAAAAAAATTCAAAATTCCCTTCTTTATTTGGCCAACCTACTCAAGTCTAAAGCTTAAATAGTTGGTTTGGTGATTGCTATTTTTTTTAATGTTTTACAAATCTGGCTATTAAAAAACCTGGCATCTTCTGTTTCTAATTTCGCCAAGACCCCCCCCAAACATATTGAATCGCCAGGGTCCAGCCTCATCCACGGTTTTTTTTGGTGTGGCAATTTTATGATATAGCCAAACTGATAATCATCCATAAGAAGATTTAGCCACATTTGACTATAGACCAGATAGGAAAGAAAAAACATAAAAAAAATCCATAAATATTTTGGCTACCTCCTCAAACGTGTTGTAGAAACCTGGCTATTAATTTATTTTCTTAAAAAAAATCTGAAAATTTAGGCTAAGTATATTTATGGATGTTTGTCACTCAAGCAACATCACAAAATTGGAAAGAAGAAGAAGAAGAAGAAGAAGAAGTTACTGTCATATATTTTGAATTTCGCCAAATTTGGCAAAATATATTTATGGATGATTGCCACTTAAGTAAGCAACATGACAAAATTGGACTTGAAAAAATAAATTTAACTTTCATATTTTGAATATCTCCAAATTTGGCAAAATATATTTATGTATGATTGCCATTTTGATCAACATCATAAAGTTGAATAAATAAATAAAAGAAAATATTTACTTTCATATTTTCAATATCACCAAATTTGGCTAAATATATATTTATGGATGATTGCCACTTAGCAACACCACAAAATTGGAAAATAAAAATAAAAATAACTTTCATATGCTGAAAATCTCCAAATTGTGCTAAATATATTTATAGATGATTGCCACTTGAACAACATCACAAAATTGATAAAAATAATAAAAATAATATTAATAATAATTTTTTTACTTTCATAATTTGAATATCTCCAAATAAAATATATTTGGAGCAACATCACAAAATTGAAAACAAGGGGGGTGTGTCACACACTTTGGCCTTTGCCATTTTACATTAAAAAAGTATCTCAAGGCAAAAGAAAAAATTACGAAAACTCAAATTATTTCACCAAAAAAAAAACTATAATCTTCCAAAATAAATCCTCTAAAAGAAACCCAAATCCTTCAAGATATTCTAACTCTTGTAACTAAATTTCTCAAGTTTCAAGTTTCAACACAAGCCAAAATATCATGTTTCAAAAATCCTCATATAAAAATAAATAGACCTATTATTATTATTATTATTATTATTACCTAGGGGCCAA